>Ga0114980_10002587_pt1 | contig 12654 bp, 10 predicted proteins | sample S_140806_EF_Meta_FD_87018 | JGI IMG/M metagenome (GOLD analysis project Ga0114980, IMG submission 87018) | Freshwater microbial communities from Lake Simoncouche, Canada to study carbon cycling - S_140806_EF_MetaG | ecosystem: Environmental > Aquatic > Freshwater > Lake | place: Lake...
ATGCTCAAGTTGGAATTGGAACTACCGCTCCAGATGCCTCTGCTGTATTGGAGTTAAATTCTAGCTCAAAAGGGTTTTTGCCACCTAGAATGACGGCATATCCTACAAGTCCAGCTATTGGGTTAACAGTTTATAGAACGGATTTAAATGGTTACTATACTTGGAATGGCACTGCATGGACCCAAAACGTATTTGGATCTTCAAGTAGTTCTTTATCGACTATTACGGTAAGTACACTTACTTATACTATAGCGTTAACAGATGCTGTTATTATTTTAAATACCGTTTCTGGACAAACATTAACATTGCCTAGTGCGAGCGCAGCTGTTGGGAAAGTGTATTGGATTATCAATACCGCTACATCTGCAAAAAGTGTAAATAGTTATATCAATTTAAGCAATAACAATACGAACAAATTATCAGGCCAATCCTCCATAACCTTGCTAAGTGATGGCACAAGTTGGAAACAAATTCAAGGTAGTGAAACAGATAATTCCGGAGGTGCACAATCGGTAGGTCACGCTACAAAATTTATGAGCTCAGACGTTTATCATACTCCATGGCAATCACCTTGGGGATTGCTTAATTTAAGTGAATTAAATATTGATGTACCAGCAGGTAAGACCTTGCATGCAGAATATATGTTATACGGACAAACTTCTAACGCAGCGGTGCCACCTTCCTGGCTTAGGTTTACCGGACCAACTTTTGCAACCGATTATTTTTGGGCGCAACTTAGTTTTAAAAACTCAACAAGTTATGATACCGGAGAGGATTTTATTTTATTCAATCAATATCAAAATGAAAATGATGGAACCGTTATAGCATCTCAAGTAGACACTGAATTTCCTACAGCTAACGCTGTATATCCTATGTTGTTAAAATTAAATTACAAAAACAAAGGTACTTCTCCGGTTACTTTAAGTATTTCATTTGCTGGAGATAGAAGTGGAACTGCCGTTACTAGTTTAGGTATCTTAGCTACTAGTAATGTGGTTTATTCTATTTATTAATATACATCTTATCGAGTTGATTTAAGCATATTTTAACGCTACAATAATCAAATTTAAAATAGTAATTACAAAAAAAAATCCCAAGTGAAACACTTGGGATTTTTTTATTGAAAAGAGAATAAATTTATTTTTTACCTGCTTTTGCTTCTTCGCTTTCTGCTTGGCGCAATGCACGGGTCATTACTACAGATGCGATAGGAATACGTGGAGAGTTCATGATTTCCATGTCTGGTGCTTCGATATCTTGCACACGTACATTCGCATTTAACTCTAAAGTATCGATGTTTACTTCGATAAATTCTTTTAAGAATTTAGGCAAAGTTCTTACTTTAATCGTTTTAGCTTTTACTTCTAAACGACCACCTGCTTTAACCCCTTCAGGAGTTCCTACAAATTTTAAAGGTAAGTTGGCAATTACTTTTTTGTCATCTACTAATTGTAAGAAATCGATGTGCGTTAAAGCATCACTTACTACATCAAATTGTAAATCTTTCAAAATACAACGGTAAGTAGCTCCGTCGATGTTGATTTCTGCAATTTGAAATTCTGCAGTGTATACCAATCCTCTGAAAGATAGTGTTGGTGCAGAGAAATGTACTGCTTTGTCGCCACCGTAAATTACGCATGGTACATGGCCTTCAGAACGAACTTGGCGTGTTGCTTTTTTACCGAAGTCGCTTCTTAATGTTCCTTGAATGTTGATAGTTTTCATACTATTTTTAGTTTTTGCTCGCTATCGTTGATTTCTAATCCATCAAACAATAAACAATAGTGTAGCGGTTTTTTAAGGATCACAGTCTTAGACTGGATGGATTTTATTGTTAAACAGTTCGTTTTATTTATTAAGCTGACTATGAATAAATAGCGAGCTAATAGATTTATTTTCAAAAGTATTTCTGATAGCAATAGCAAATAATTCGGCTGTTGGTACCACTTTAATTTTGCTTATATTTTGCTTTAGCGGTAGGGTATCGCATACTACCAATTCTTCTAAAACAGAATTTTCAATATTTTGATATGCATTGCCGCTCAACACAGGGTGCGTACAAAAAGCTCTTACACTCAATGCGCCTTTTTCTTTTAGCATAGCAGCCGATTTAGAAAGGGTACCTGCCGTATCACATATATCATCAATCAATACTACGTTTCTGCCGGTCACATCTCCAATTACGGTCATACCTGCGATTTCGTTTGCACGTTTTCTTTGCTTATCGCAAATAACCATTTCTGCCTCAAAATACTTCGCTACCTCACGTACACGGTTGGTACTGCCTACATCAGGGGATGCAAAGGTAAGGTTTTCTATCTTAAGATTTTCAATATATGGGATAAAAATTGCCGAACTATCAAGGTGATCTACTGGAATATCGAAAAAGCCTTGAATTTGAGGCGCATGTAAATCCATCGTCATTACTCGATTAGCACCCGCTTTGGTCAATAAATTAGCCACTAATTTAGAAGCTATAGACACACGTGGCTTGTCTTTACGATCTTGACGAGCAAAGCCATAATAAGGAATTACGGCAGTAATATACCCGGCAGATGCTCTTCTAGCAGCGTCAATCATCATTAATAATTCCATCAAATTGTCGGATGGAGCATTGGTAGATTGTACTAAGAAAACATAATCGCCACGAATAGATTCGTTAAACACCGGTTGGAATTCGCCATCGCTGAATTTTTGAATTTTTACGTCGCCTAATGTTTTACCAAAAGATTTTGAAATTTGCTCAGCTAAATAGCTAGAACTCGTGCCAGAAAAGATTTTTACGGATGGATGCATAAGTAGTGCTTAGAAATGTGCTGCAAAATTAATTAATTGTAACGAAACTTACTTTGTTTTTTTAGCAATTTCATTAATTAATATATCTGCTATGTGAATTGTTTTTATAGGTAATTGATTTTTATCGATATAGGCTTGCATATGCATCATGCAAGACACATCTGTTGATACAATATAGGCTGCACCCGTTTGCAAGGCACTTTGCACTTTATTTTGTGCCATGCCAATAGAAATGGGCTCATATTTAATGGCAAAAGTACCTCCAAAGCCACAACAGGTTTCACATTCATTCATTTCTATCAACTCCATATCTTTTATTTGATTCAGGAGTTGACGCGGTTGCGCTTTAATACCGCATTCTCTTAAGGCCCCGCAAGCATCGTGGTAGGTGACTTTATGTGGAAATTGCGTATTACTTAATTGTATTTTTAATACATCCACTAAGAATTCACTGAATTCAAATGCCCTTTGCACGATTTGTTTTCCCTTATTACTTTCTTTGCTATGCTCTAACATATGTGGGTAATAACTACGAATAAAACCAGTGCAAGAGCCACTTGGGGCTACGATGTAATCGACCTCATTAAAATCGCTCACAAATTTGCAGGCAATTTCTCGTGCCTCATCCTGATAGCCGGCATTATAGGCCGGTTGTCCACAACAAGTCTGGTTGGGATTAAAGCTTACTTCACAACCAAAATGTTCTAATACTTTAGCCATATTTAATCCCGTTTGAGGGAATAGCTGATCTACGAAGCAAGGAATAAATAATTGTACTTTAGGCATAGGGTCAATAGTTGTATTAAGCTAATCGTTTGTATTGTATCATTTTTAAGGCAGCAATAGCTGCTTCTTCTCCTTTATGACCATGGGTGCCTCCTAATCGCTCCCAAGCCTGTGCTTCATTATCTAAGGTCAGCACACCAAAAATTATGGGTACCGATCCTTCGGTATTTAACTGCGTAATACCTTGGGTTACGGATTGACAAACATAGTCAAAATGAGGCGTGCCTCCTCTTATAACAGCGCCAAATGCAATAGCTGCATCTACCGATTGTGTAGTGGTTATTTTCTTTAAAGCAAAATTTAATTCTACACATCCCGGAACGGTATAGTGCGTTATTTGTATCTGTGGAAACTGTTGAAAAATAGTAGTTGCACCATTTAAAAGCTCCGCTATAAGGGTATCATTCCATTCGGTGCTTACAATGGCTATATGCGCTACTTTAGGTATATTTAGCTGATCTAATGATAGTAGTGCTTTGCTTTGTTGTGCTATGGCCATAAAAAATCCCCTTTAAGACCACAAAGGTATTAAAGGGGATTCAAAAAAAGGACTTTTAATTTCCTAATTCGCCCAAACGAGCTAAATTTTTCTCAACATCTCTTGCTTGTGGTGATGTAGCATATTGATCTCTAATTTCGATATAAAGACGTTTTGCTTCTTCTGTGTTTTTAGCGATCTCATTAGCCATTGCTGCACGCAATAAATACATAGGAGTGATTACTTCATCTGCTTTGTTTGCCGATGCATCCATATAATTTTCAATAGCTTTTAGGGTATTGTTTGTTTCCATATAAGCGTCGCCTAAACAACCTTTTGCCATACTTGCAAAAGCGGTGCCTTTGCCATTGAACGCTTCCAATTCGCTGATTGCTTTTTTAAATTCGCCTGTTCTTAAATAACAAACACCCGCATAATAATGTGCTAAGTTTGCTGATTTTGTTCCGTTGAATTTTTTAGTGATTTTAATAAAACCAGGATGCGTATTATCGCCATTTAATGCAAGGTTTAAAGAGTCCATTGCAAAAAATTGTTGCGCATAAGAAAGCGCTGTAGCTGCTTTGTTTTCTTTTGGTTTTAAAATAAAATTGGTATATACTACAAACCCTACCACAGCCAATAACACTACTGTAGTGATGGTATTGATGCGTTTTTTGTTTGTTTCGTAAGCCGCTTGTATTTTTTCTAAAGCACTTAATTCATTAGTTGTTGACATAAATTATAGTTTAAAATTTAATATTTTTTATTGTTCGTTAATCGATTGTTGTTCTTATTTTTTGTATTTAAATCCTCAATCTCATCCTCGGTCTCAACCTCAACCTCAACCTCAACCTCAAACTTAATCCACAATGTATGGATAATCTTCTTGAGCATAGATGTCTTTGAATAATTCACTTGCATCTGGATAGGGACTTTCCTCAGCAAACTGAACAGCTTCTTCTACTTCTAAGCGCACTTTTTCATTAATAGCTTCAATGTCTGCTTCTGTAGCAAAATTGTTGGCCATGATAGTGTTTAAGACTTGATTGATAGGGTCTTTTTCTTTATACTCTTCTAATTCTTCTTTACTTCTATATTTAGCCGGATCGCTCATAGAGTGCCCTCTAAAACGGTAGGTTTTAATTTCTAAGAATGTTGGTCCACCTTTCTCACGTGCTCTTTTTACGGCACGCTCCATAGCTTTGTGCACCTCTTCGCAGCTCATACCATCTACGCTATCGCCAGGCATATCGTATGCATCAGCTAAGCGATAAAGGTCGGCAGCTTTAGACGTACGCTCAACCGACGTACCCATTGCATAATGGTTATTTTCGCAAATGAATACGATGGGTAAATTCCACAATACCGCCATATTGAACGTTTCGTGTAAAATACCTTGACGAGCAGCACCATCACCAAAATAGCAGATGGTTACATTATCGTTATTTAAATAATTATCAGAAAAGGCAATACCAGCACCAACACCAATTTGTGCACCCACAATACCGTGGCCACCAAAAAAGCGTTTTTCGTTGGAGAAGAAGTGCATACTTCCACCTTTACCTTTTGTGCAACCGGTTGCTTTACCATATAATTCGGCCATACATTCTTTAGCCGAAATACCTTTGGCAATAGCTAAACCATGATCGCGATATGCGGTAATAACATTATCAGAAGGTCTGATCGCTGTCATTAATCCAGCAGCTAACGCTTCTTGTCCGATATAAAGATGACAGAAACCTCTAATTTTCTGCATTCCGTAGAGTTGTCCTGTTTTTTCTTCAAATTTTCGAAGCAGCAACATTAACTCATACCAATATAAATACGTTTCTTTGCTAAATAGTGTTTGCACGATTTAATAAATTTGTGCGAAAATATAAAAAAATATTCATTACAAAGTACCTTGACCCATATAAATAATATATCGCTCATCCAATTTAAAAATTACCAGCAAGCTCAATTTGCTTTTAATGCCCCAATTGTATGTATTACAGGCCGCAATGGGAGCGGAAAAACCAATTTATTGGATGCCATTTATACGCTTTTTTATACCAAAAGCTATTTTAGTGCTCAGCAATCCTATATTGCCTCTTGGGATACCGATGGATACCGAATCGATGCGCAATTAGAGCGATCGCAAGAAACCCATTCGCTGATCTTGAAATGTAAGCAGCTAAAACGAAGCATCACGCATAATGGGGTGGAATTGGAGAAATTAACCGATCATATTGGCTCTTTTGCTGCTGTAATGGTGGCGCCCGACGATATTGGTCTCATTAATGAAGGCGGGGAGTGGCGCAGAAAATGGATGGATGGCATTCTGAGTCAATTAGATGCTGCCTATTTGCAAAACTTATTGAGCTATCAGCAGCTGCAGCTGCAACGCAATGCATGGCTCAAGCAACAAGCGCAATTTGCCAATGCCGATGCTACTATTTTGGCGTATTTAAATCAAGAGCTACATGCTGCAGCCGCTTATATTTTTAAAAAACGAAGCCAATTTTTAGATCAATTTATGCCTTTGTTGCAATCCTATTATGAGCAATTGTCGGCATCTAAAGAGCAGGTGCAATTGAATTATAAAAGTGATTTGCAAACCCAATCCTTATTACATTGGCTAGAAAAGGAATTGTATCATGATGTGCGTTTGCAACGCACCAATAAAGGCATTCATAAAGATGATTTAGTGTTTAGTATACAGGGGCAATCGCTTAAGCAATTTGGATCACAAGGGCAAAAGAAGAGTTTTTTATTTGCATTGAAATTGGCGCAATATCATTTCATTAAGGAAACGATGCAGCAAACACCTATTTTATTATTAGATGATGTGTTTGAGAAATTGGACAATGAACGAATGGAAGCTCTTTTACGCATTATCATTGGTCCAGATTTTGGGCAAGTGCTCTTAACGGATACCGATCCTAAGCGATTGGAGCGCGCCTTTTCCGAACAAGCTGCTGTGCAATATATTGCTTTATAATACGTTTAAATAGTTCCTGTTTGTATAGGATTTTGCTCTAGAAAAACTATTTTTGTTTCATTATATTTTTAAAAATAATTTATGCAATCGTTCAAATCATATTTGCCAACCTTATGGATTGTGTTGGGCTTTTTAATTATTAGTGTTTTGTTTTGCTATCCGGCTATCGACGGCAAAGTGCTTTATCAACATGATAATATCTCTTGGAAGAGTATGGCGCATGAAGGTATGCAGTGGCACGAAAAAACAGGCGAACAAGTATTGTGGAGTAATAGCATGTTTGGTGGTATGCCTACCTACACGCACTATGTTGCTAAAAGCAATAATCATACCGCATTTATTCAAACGGCTTTAACCAGTGTATTATCGAAACCTATTTATTTTTTCTTCTTTGCCATGCTTTGCTTTTTTATTTTAATGCAAACATTGGGTGTTCAAAAATGGTTGGGCGCTATTGGTAGTATTGCCTTTGCTTTCTCTGCTTATAATCCACAAATTATTGCTGCTGGCCATGAAACAAAAATGTTGTCCATTGCCTATTTGCCTTTGTTGTTGAGTGGCTTTTTGTTGATCTACAGAGGTACTTATAAATGGGGTGTTCCAGCTTTTCTCATTGCCATGGCTTTACTCTTTGCTAATGCTCATTATCAAATTATCTATTATGCATTTATTTTATTGGGATTAGGAGCAGTTGGCGTTTTCATTAAAGCTATTAAGGAAAAAACAATAGCTTCTTTTGTAAAAAGTAGTTTGTTGCTACTAGGACTAAGTTTGGTAACGATATTGCCTAATTTGGGTGCCATTTTAGCGACTAAAGAATATACCAAAGTTACCATGCGCGGCGGCGAAAGCGAATTGACTATAGCGCATGATAAAGGCAAGAAAAATGGTGGATTAGATAAAGACTATGCGTTTATGTGGAGCAATGGAATTGGTGAAACCTTTTGTTTGCTTATTCCTGATTTATATGGTGGTGGTTCGGAAGATATCGGTGAAGATTCTAAAACGCATCAAGTATTGAGCGAGATGGGTGTGCCGGAAGATGCGGCTACTAATTTTACCGCTCATGCGCCTACGTATTGGGGACCGCAGCCATTTGTAGCCGGACCTATTTATTTTGGGGCTATTATTTGCTTCTTGTTTGTATTGGGAATGTTCTTGGTTAGAAGCCATCATAAATGGTGGTTGTTTGCTGCAGCCCTTGTAAGTATTGTCCTTTCTTGGGGCGATCATTTTAAAAGTGTCAATTATTTCTTATTCGATCATTTACCAATGTTGAATAAGTTTAGAACGCCAACAATGACCTTGAGCATAGCTGAACTTATTTTTCCATTAATTGGCATTTGGGGCTTGAGCGAATTGTTTTCTGGTAAGTGGGATGAAAAAGTAGCTTGGGCTAAAATTAAATTAGCTACGCTCATTACAGGCGGTATTGCCTTAGTGGTAGGCGTTGGCAGCCAGTTCTTTTTTGATTTTAAATCGCCAAAAGATTTAGAACGTTTTACGGGTATGTTGGGTGATGAAACCAAAGCGCAAACATTAGTCAATGCCTTGGTAGAAGATAGAGCTAGCCTAGCTATGCATAGTGGCATGTATAGTTTAGTGCTTATCTTACTAGCAGCAGCTTTATTATGGGCTTTAGTGCATAAAAAAATAAATGCTACTATTTTCCTTGTAGCCATCGCAGCCCTTATTGCATTCGATGAAATTAAAGTAGCTGCTAAATATTTGAATGATGATAATTATAAAGAAGAAGCAGATTATGAAATGGAATTAGCGCCGCGCGAAGTAGATGCGCAAATCTTAAAAGATACCGATCCTTATTATCGTGTATTAGATTTGACCCGTGCTACATTCGAAGATGCTATTCAATCGTATCATCATAAAACAGTAGGTGGATATTCCCCAGCTAAAATGGAGATCTATCAAGACTTGATCAATATGCAATTAAGCGGTAATAACATCAATAGCGAAGTATTGAATATGTTGAATACGAAGTACCTTATTTTCCCTGGTCAAAACAACCAGCCTATGCAGCAGCGCAATCCTAATGCATGTGGCAATGCGTGGTTTGTAAAAGAGATCAAATGGGTGCAAACTGCAGATGAAGAAATGGCCGCACTGAATGCCGCATCCATTACCGATCCTACTAAGCAAGTGCCTAATGCCTTTGTAGCTAAACAAACTGCGGTGATTCGCCAGTCGTTCCAAAAAGAAATGGGTGCTGCACCTGCAATGGTGGATAGTACTGCCACAATTCGTTTACACCAATATGGATTAGACGAAATTTCATTTATTTATACAGCAGCACAAGATGGTGGCGTAGCGGTATTTTCGGATATTTATTATCCTTTAGGATGGAAAGCCTATATAGATGGCAAAGAAGTACCTATTGTAAAAGCCGACTATGTATTGCGTGCTTTGCGCTTGCCAAAGGGTACTAATAAAATTATCAACTTCAAATTTCAACCAGCAACGTTTGAATTTGGAAATAAATTTGCCTTGTTAGGATCTGTATTATTTTATTTACTACTTGCAGCATCTGCATATTTCATTTTCAAAAAGGAAACACCCATTAAGAACTAAATATAGATGTCGATAAAAAAAGCATTTGGACTTCGAGAAGAAATGAGCATAGGTTTTTACCTATGCGATTTTCTTTTTAGAAAAATATTGCGCCATAATGCCGATGTAAACTGGGCTATTCATTTTACCAGTGTTATTCATGGAGCAGCAAACATTAAAAGAGGTAAAGAAGTATTTCCAGGCGATTCGCCTAATGTATTTATCAATGCCGATAATGGTATTGAAATTGGCGATTATACCAATATTGGTCCAGGGGTAGCTTTGGTATCGGCTAATCATGATTTTATACAAAATGAAATAAATGTAGCGGCACCGCCTATCAAGATTGGAAAACACTGTTGGTTAGGACATGCCGCATCGCTAATGCCTGGCACGGTATTGGGCGATTTTACTATTGTAGGTGCTGGTGCTGTGGTTACCAAAAGTTTTGAAGAAGGGTATTGTGTGATTGCGGGCAATCCGGCTAAGATTATCCGACAACTCGATAAAACAGCTTGTATAGCCTATGCCAACTGTAAATAAAGCTAGCTTCATATCGTCGAGTGTATATATTTTCTTGTTGCGTTTTTTTCCAAGCGCAGCGCTTTTCATTTGTTGGATTTTACTTTCTCGCAACTTATCCTTAAGTGCTTATGGGGCCTATCAATCTTGGTGGATTTATTTCATGTTATTTACCAGCTTGGCAAGTGTTGGTATTACAAGTTTGTTGCTTACCTATACTACAGAGCAAGTACAGCTGTTATGGCAAAAAATAAGTACGCGTTCTATAGCTTTTTTTGGACTTTTACTTTTGTTGCTTTCGGTGTGCTGCGTTGTTTTGCAATATCATGCCGGACTTACGATTGCTCCAATACTTACAACACTTTTATTCATGTGTACGGTAGTTTTGGTGATAGCGGAGACCTATTTAATAGTTTCGCGAAAATTAAAACTTATCACCGTACTTAGTATTTTATATGCAGTCGCTTTTGTGGTGCTGCATGTGTATTACCTGCATACTGCATTTAATTTAACAAGTATCATCGCCGCTCTAAGCTTGTTACTTAGTATTCGCTTAGCATTCGTGTTGATTGCTGCATACCAACACTATACTAAAAGTGCTACGACAGCTGTAGTTGCCATTGATTTGAATGAGACGCGGCAATTATGGTTGCATTTAGCCCTTCAAGATTTTTTGCAATATATTTTTAAATGGATAGACAAAGTAGTAGTGGTTGTATTATTAAGTACTTCGCTTACCGCTATTTATTTCAACGGGTCTATAGATATTCCTTTTTTGCCCATTTTACTAGGTGCCTTTACCAGTGCGGGTTTGCTCTATCTTGCACAAGTGCAGTTGAGCGATAAGCAACAACACAGTATTGCGCTCCTTCACAAAACGGGCATCTTGCTCAACGCTATTGTAATGCCTTTGTTTTTGTTTTTACTATTTTTTGCAGCGCCCTTATTTGATTTGTTTTTTGATCATCGGTACGCCGCATCGGTGCCCATATTTCAATGGTCAATTTTAGTATTACCCTTGCGCGCTTATGGATTTACCAGTATCCTGCAACATGCACACAAAGGGGCTATCATAAATAAAGGTGCCTTGCTCGATTTGTTGATTGCAGTTGCGGCTATGTATCCATTATATTGGCTTATGGGTTTGCCGGGATTGGCATTTAGTTTTGTGCTATCCTCCTACATACAAGCGGCCTATTATAGTGTGCATACCGCCAAGATATTGCAGGTTCGGGTGTTGGACTTATTTCCTTTAAAAATATGGTTGCAACAAATTGTGCTTAGCCTTATTCTACTTGCTATCTTCAAAATAGGCACTTACTATGTTCCTTGTTCTCTGCATTATTTGCTATTGGCAGTAAGTATTAGTTTTCTTTTCAATCTTATTTTCTTGTGGATGAAAAAAACAGCAATTCAATAATAAAAATGTAATTTGCAGGCACTAACCGTACCAATAAATTTATGCATTCAAATATAAGTGTAAGCGATCATACCCAATCCTATATCGACAGAGAAGAGCGCTATGGCGCCCATAATTATCACCCCTTGCCGGTAGTATTAAAGAAAGGCGAAGGCGTTTTTATGTGGGATGTAGATGATAAACGCTATTTCGATTTTTTATCTGGTTATTCTGCCGTTAACCAAGGGCATGCCCATCCCAAAATTGTAGCAGCATTGGTGCAACAAGCAAGTCAATTAACGCTTACCTCTCGTGCTTTTCATAATAATTTATTAGGCGAATATGAAGCCTACATCTGCAATTACTTTGGCTATGATAAAGTATTGCCGATGAATACTGGTGTAGAGGCGGTGGAGACTGCATTAAAATTGGCCCGCCGTTGGGGATATGAGCTTAAGCAAGTGCCGAATAACGAAGCGGTAATTTTAGTTTGCGAGCATAATTTTCATGGCAGAACTTTAAATGTAATTTCCTTTTCTACTGATTCGAGTAGTACCCATCATTTTGGTCCCTTTATGAGTGGCTACCAAGTGATTCCTTATAACGATATTCCTGCATTAGCACAAGCCTTACAACATCCAAACGTAGTTGGGTTTTTAGTAGAGCCTATACAAGGCGAGGCTGGGGTGGTAGTGCCCGACGAAGGATATTTAGCTCAAGCAGCTGCACTATGTAAAGAACACAAGGTGCTGTTTATTGCCGATGAAATACAAACTGGGTTATGCCGAACGGGCGCTTTATTGGCCTGCGATCATGAACAGGTTAAACCCGATGTGTTGATTTTAGGCAAAGCACTTTCTGGCGGTACTATACCCGTGTCTGCGGTATTGTGCAACGATGACATTATGCTTACCATCAAACCCGGAGAGCATGGCTCTACCTATGGTGGCAATCCGCTTGCCTGCGCTGTGGCTATAGCTTCCTTAGAAGTGTTAAAAGAGGAAAATATGGCTGCGAATGCAGCGGAATTAGGGGCTTATTTTAGAAATGAGCTCTTAGCGTTCCAGCATCCTAACATTGTCATAGTAAGAGGAAAAGGCTTGTTAAATGCAATTCAGATTAAGCATG
>Ga0114980_10002588_pt1 | contig 12653 bp, 12 predicted proteins | sample S_140806_EF_Meta_FD_87018 | JGI IMG/M metagenome (GOLD analysis project Ga0114980, IMG submission 87018) | Freshwater microbial communities from Lake Simoncouche, Canada to study carbon cycling - S_140806_EF_MetaG | ecosystem: Environmental > Aquatic > Freshwater > Lake | place: Lake...
AAATAAATTAGTTTGTTTTGCAGTATTTACTGTTTGCCAAAGTTGTGTATCATCAGCAAAACTATTAATATCTGTATAAGGATCAGTATCTAAAGAAAATGATTGTATAACACCATTAGGATTTGTGAAGGTATAAGCTTCTGCTGGTCTACCTGGGATATGATAAGAAGCAGATTTGTCTCCTGTATCATATACCCATTTAATAAAAAAAGCATATACCTCATCTCTTAAATAACCAACTTTTGAACCTCCATTAATATAATATTTTTCTGGGTATTCTACAGAAACCCATTTAGTATTTATTAAATTTGCTAAAGGTTGATAATTAAAATCAAATTTTGACTTTGGACCAACTCTAAGTAAATATTGTCCTACATTAACAATTTGATCTGAAACTTCAATTACTGGATTTTGAATTGTAATATAACTTAGAGGAACAGTAACAAGTGTTAATGGTATATCATCAAGTACAATTACATTTTGAGATGTAGAATAATAACCAATTTGTTTAGCTTGTACATTTTCATTTACAGATCTAACAATTACTAATTCAAATTGATCAAAGTTATCAGTATCTAAATCTAAAGTAACTCTTAAAGAACCTTGAGATAAATTTCTTTCAGTGTAAACAGGTTGTAAATTACTTGGAGAAAAATAATTAGTTACTTTTTGAGTTTTAATTGTGTATGCTATTACAGCAAAATAAGTTCCATTTTCAAGAACACCTGTACCAGGAGCAATATCTAATGAAATACATGGAGTCTTTACTAATGTTGCTAATCTGATTTTATCACAATCAAGTTGATTTATATTAGTATAAATAATACAAGGTCCTAAAGATGCTTTTTGTTGCCAAGATGTAATTGGCCATAAAGAAAGAGAACCATTAGTAGATAAATAACTATTATAATTAATACCTGCTATAGCTTGAGTTGAACCACCCCATACAGAGTCAGTACTTGGCCAATTAGCTTCATCTCCAATATTTAAATATCTATCTGGATTTAAACCATCAGCCCAATATACTTCCCAAGAACAATCACCATTTTGTTTTGATGCACCTGTAACAAGATTGTATTGACTAAAGTTTAAACAAGGAGAAGAAACAATTGGCCTATACCTACAAAAACTTTCTTCATATAAACCAATTTCTGAATTAATAGAGTTATAGTTAAAATATGCTACTGTATAAACAATCCATTTATCAGCAAATAAATGTATTAAACCAATTATATATTTATCACCTTGCATTGTTTCTCCACTTGTTCCACAGAGATAATTTGAATCTTCATTTGATAAAGTACCTAAGTCACCTTCAAATGTATTATTCACCATATTTCTGGCATGTGTCCACATACCAGATTCCACAAAAGAAGGATCAGTATCTTTGTTCAATCCTTTGGAGAAACTATTTGATAGAACCTGATTTGTATTTTGATTACTAGCAGCCATTATACTCTTCTATGTATTAGGTTTGGAGAATGACTTTGAAACATGGCATAATATTTACCATACATTGCTTTTCTATTTGTCCACCACATTTGTTCAAGCTCTTTAAAGTTAGGTGTATTAACTAAACTAAGAGCTTGATTTCTTGCAGCTCTTAATTTTTGTTCAACAAGTTGCATCCTTTGAGCTACATCTTCTCCATTTAAATATAAATTTTCAAAAATTCTTGCTTTTAATGCATACTCATAATATTCATTTAATAAGTCATGATCAGGAACCATTAAGTTTCCTTGATCATCTTCCATTTGTCCTTGATAGTTTATATATACTTTTCCAGTTTGAAATGTTGTAAATAAAAATCCTCCTTTTATCCAACCTTGATTCTCTGTATTAACATAAAGATTTGGGCAGTCACATTCAATTTCTTGACTTGCTATCATTCTTAATGGAATAAGATCATTATAAACTATAGTTCCAGCAGAACCACTTAAAACTTGTATTAATTCATATTTGTCCCCCTTACAGTTCATAAAAACTCTTGGAGCTATACAAGTATCACCATAAGGATTTAAAGGATCATGAGCTACTGGTATTGGATCTACTATAGGGAAATTAAGATCACATCCTGCAGTATGATTACAAGGATTAGAATTACATGTTCTACAGTTAACTGTGATAGGAGAACATACATCTACTGTAGATGGAACTTCTACATATGGTACTTCCATTATTGTTGTTCCAGAAGCATATGAATCATAACCAACATTCCTGACATGTTCTCCGCAAATAAATGCAAAATTAAAAGTATAAAAATCATCAGGTAATTTAACTTTCCCGTGATATACATCTAATAGAATTTCTTTAGTCTGATTAATTCTAAGACCTAAATCATAATTAATCTTTTTAGTTAATTTAATTAACTGTTGTGGCTCTATCATATTTTCTAGAGCAAATGTATTTAGGTCAACTGTTACATCTTCTAACAATTGATCAAAGGTTCTGTATTTGAGTGTATAATTAAAATCCATTATCTAAGAGTATTTTGACCATCATCAGGACCATCTGCTGGTATTGACATAGACATAGTTAATTCTTTAATTACAAATTGCTCTACTTCCGAAAATAAATATTCTGGAATAGATAAAGGTTTATCTTGAGCTATTTCACATTCTTGTTTTGGATCACATGGATCTGTAACACCTTGAAATATAGCTTCCATTCTTAAAGCATCCCAATCAATATTAGGAGCATATAAATAACCATTAAGATACCAAAAATATTTTCTTGTATTGTATCTCCAAGTTGTTGTTCTAGTCATAGAAACCCAAGTACCAGGATCTGTTCTAAACATTTCTATTGTACCATCTATTGAAGATACAGTACGTATAACAGGACCAAATGTACCTTCCAAAATAGTTGGTAATTTATCTTTACTTCTTTTAAAATAACAACCTGAAAAAATACCTAAACAACCAGCTTCAACTTTATCTACATCTATAAGTTCAAGATAAGGTAATACTTGAAAAATAGAACTTATTTTCATTAACTTAAATTGATTGTCTTCTCTCTTTAAAAGTGTCTGACCATATTTAATTAATGAACTATAGATAACTCTATCAGTTAAGAAGGGATCTTCTTTAACTGCTTTGAGTGTATTTCTAACTCTTGATATTGCTTCACCTATTGTTGTCATAAGTCAAATTCATTATAATTTTTTAGATCTTTTTTTTGTTTTTCTTTTAAAGAATTAATAAAAGTATTTTTAGTGTAATTAACTTTTAATTGTTTTATTGGATCTACTACTACATATGTATTCCAATTTTCTGGATAAGCTTTTGCCACACTTCTTTTAAATTCTCTACATGCAACAAAATTCCAAAACTCTCTGTTTTTTATTTTATATTTTAAAGCAAAACTTGTAAAAAATATTTTAGCTAATTTTCCATCAGTCTCCCAATTTTTATTAGAAATAACTACTCCATATTTTTTAGATTTTACAAAATCAATATTTTCTTTTTTTGGACTTTGACAAGTACCAATAAATAACCAACCAATTTGTTCTGGTAATAAAACACCATCTCTTGTATCAATTACAGTTTGATAAAGGGAACTATTAAAACTTTTTATAATTTTTCTTAATTCCTTATTATCTAAGTTACTATACTTAGGATACTTTTTTTTAAAACTTTCAAAGAACTCTTTGTTCATTATACTGTGCACTTCAGGTCTATACCTTGGTGCTGTTAAATTTGGCTTTTTAAATTCTTTCATACTCTACTATTAAATATACTAAAAATAAATGACTTTAGCAAATATAGGTATAAAAACAAAACCCCCACAAGTGTGAGGGCTTCGCGTGTTGTTACAGAAACCAACAACTGCAACTTTATTTTTTTATGGACAGAAAGCAGCAACAATAGATGCTAATGCTTCTGCCATAGTGTCACCTGTAGCAACTATTGTAACTGTGTTACATATAATTGGAGGACCAGTATATACTACACATTGTGCATTAATAACTTCTGAACATGGTTCTGGAGAAGGACATCCTATAGGAGTTGGGCATGCAATGGGAGTAATCAGACCTTTGTCTGTACATCCACATTTTTTACATCCACAATCAGTACAAGTATTAGTAGCCATAGTTTAAATTATTAAGGACAAATTATTGGTGTTGGTATATCAGTAGTACAAGGATTTATATATGCTGAAAGACCATCTAATATAAATAGAAATCCTCCAAGATTTGTTTCATCATTTGCATTACAACTAAAAGGATAAACATTAGTTGCTGAATATTCTAAATCAAGTGAAGTAGTTCCTGCTCCAGTATTACTATTTATATTAGTATTTGCACTAGCAAATTCAGGAACATTGTCTCCTGCTATTACATGAGAAATAACATAATTTAAATGTGATGTATTATAGGCTGCTGTTCCGGAAAAAATATTTTGCTCTATATTTTTAACTAATGCAAAACTTAATGTTTTAGCAGAACTAATTGCTAAACTACCCATTGTTGTAAGAATAGTACTTGTCTCTGGAGCATTATCAATCTGTGTTCTTCTAAAACCTATTGTAAAGTTTTTACTATAGTTATCATCAATAACTTCTAATGCTCCCATTACTGTAGATGGAATAACTACATTACCTTGATTAAATGTAATTAATCCAGAGCTACCAACAATAACAGATCCTGGTCCAACAGAAGCAGGAGTTACAGTAGTAGATAAGTAATAAGTATCAATTGGTGGAACATTTTGATATTGCCATAATAATGGTGCACCAGTTCCATCATTAATAGGAATCATAACTTGACCTTTAAAATGTAATACATTACCAATTCTTCTTACTCTTGGTCTTAATGAATCTGTATTAATTCCAGTATAAAAATCAAAACCTTCAAGATCTATCCATCCTGTATCTAAAATTTTTGAAGAAACAGTATATGCAGGACCACCAGTAACAGTAGTCTGAATTGTGTTTGTAATACTTCCTGTAACAGTTGTGTTAGTTCCATTATAAATATCACATAAAACAATCCAAATATTATTGATTATATCTGCAATAGTTGTTGCAGGTTGAATCCATGTTGGATATTGCATGGCGTATGTTGCAGCAGGATTTACTTTTGTAAAATCTGTTCCTATTATACATTGTGCAGATATAGCATTTAATAAATTTGTTGTAGAACCTGTTGTTGCATAAAATAAACACCAAACATTATTAATAAATTCTTCAAGTACAACACTTATATCTTGAGTTGTTCCTGAAGGTAAAGTACTTATATTACAACCTAATGTAAAAGTAGGTAATGTAAAAATAGGTACTGGAGTAGTTTCTAATGTTGTAACTCTAACATCTAAAGCATTTATCTGTAAATTAATAATATCTATTTGACTAATAATTCCACAGATAGCATTTCCCATAGCTATTGCATATTCTGCAATAGTCATAACAGTTGTTGTACCTACAACAAAACAAGGAGCAACAGTAACAAGTGTATCTGCACTTGTGGTCCTTGTGCCAAGAGCATTATCTGCAACTAGTCCTGCATCAACAGCTTCTATTACACAAATTCTATCAATTAAGAATTGAATTAATTCTTGAATATTTGTTGGCTTACAACCTACTAAATCAAAACATGATAAGTCATATCCATCAACATTTAATAAATCCATTATATTACATAACTCTGTTGCAAGTTTATGAATAACATCAGAAACTGTATCTCCTGTACATAACTTTATACAAGGAATATTTGGACCTTGCCAAATAACACAGTTACTTGATATTGGACTACAAGGAGAATTATCTAAATTTAAAGGTTTCATAACTTTTCTATTAATATAATATACAAAATTTTATTAAGAATTACAAGTGATTAATGGAGTACATCCACAATTTGGTGCATTATTGCAACAAGGTTCAATAGGAGTACATACATAATTTGGATCTACTAATCCTGCTAAGTCTATTAATTCTTTTTTAATTAACCATTTACTATCATCTTCAGGGCAACAATTAGATATACCATATCTTTCTTCTAATACTTTTTTATACATTGCTTCTGCTGCTTTGCAAGTTATTTTTTCAAACTTATCAATTGAACATGTTGGTACATAATATCCAGGTCTTATAAATCTTCTAGGATATATTGGTGGAGGACAAGTCCAAGGATCTTGTTTTGTTGCTTGTGAACAATCTCCAAAAGTTTCTATATAGTCTGTAGTAGGATAATATATTGCCCAAGCACGTATACAAAATTTTAGAGATGTTTCTCCAGATGATAATGTGAAATTCTGAACATTAAAATTACAATCTATATATCTATAATTAAGACTAATGTCTGCTGCTGTATTATCATTTCTTACTGTAGTACATATACAAGGTAATGTGGCCCAACATATTTCACAAGTTGAATATCCCTGATCTATGAATACTACTTCTCCAGCATCTGTTGGATCAAGAGTTATAGAAACTGACCAGCATGTTTCTGGACAATATTCTAATTTAATCACAGATCCTACATAAGCACTTAGATCTGTATATGTAATTACATTAGGTAAATAACCAGTACAGTCCTCAAGTAAATAATAAGTTCTTGCACATTCTACACAACCTATATAACTTGTATCTACTGTTATAGGAACATCAGATGGAATTAAATCTACTTCTTCTACAATCCAACATCCTGGACAATCTAATCTAATTATTACTTCACCTACATAAGCACTTAAATTTGTACTTGTATAAACTATAGTTAAAGGATCATCACAATTAGTAAGTTTATATTTAGGAGTTCCTTTACAAGTTGGACAATTTAAAAAGTATTGAAATACAGTAACATCTATTGCACAGTCACATATAACTGTTTCTGTTACTTCCCAACAAGTATTTGGATAACCATCTATTATTACTACTGCTCCAATAATTGCATATATACCTAATGAAGTATTATTAGTATAAATATCAGGTAATATATTATCACAGTCCTCAAGTTTATAACATATTACTGGACACTCTCCATCAATACAAAGACCTTCATTCTGTATATATATAGGACTAGGGCCAGTAGGAAGTTGATTATTACCTATTATACTAGGATATACTAATGAGCAAAACTTTTTTTCAAGACCTAATAGAACACCTGTATATTGTAGATTACCATCACAGTCTACATAAGCACAATTTTTAGCATTTGCAATAACTGTATAACAATTACAATCACAAGGTGTTGGAGCTATTGGACTTACTGTAAATCCAGTTACGGCATTATTACAAGATCCAGTATTATTTTCTATAACATACCATGGTCCTGATGGAACTCCTAATTGAATTATAGTTATAAAAGTATTTAAATATGCAGATAAATCTATCTCAGTATTAAAAGAAATACCATCACAATCATATAGTGTATAACATTGAGTAGTACAATCTGGGCATTCATCAATATAAATTGAGCAATCAGTAAATATAGCTGATAAACTACTAAAAGTAAGTCCCTCAACATATGCTGGAGGATCTGGTAAAAGATTATATGCTGCAAGATCTGGTACTACTAAATCTCCTACAATACCTACTTCAATTGAATAACATGTATTTTCTAATCCATTTATAGGAAGTCCTAAATATTCTTTTACTCCATAATAAAGTGAAGTAGGATAAGGACCTTTAAATAAAATTTCAGTGTCATCACAACAACTTGTAAATATTAAATATTCTAAACTTAAATCACAAGCAGGACATGCTGTATCAGCTTGAGCATCTATACAAGCATCATAAATTGTTATTGTAAAATCTGTACAATCTGGTCCTTGTGTATATACACCATTAGGTATACTTGTAACATTATAACAAGTACCTGGAAAAAATTCATATCCTGTTGCTGTAATAAATCCAGGTCCATCATATACCCAAACATCATTTGTAATAACACATGTTGTTGTATTAATATTTAGATTAATAACATTTGCTGTATCACAACATTCATAAACTTCAAATGATGGAGAAACTACAACATCACAATCTGGACAACTTATTGATGTACATGAGTTACCCAATGTAAGATTAATATCTGTATCATTAAATGCAATTGGATGTGGTCCAAAGTCATCATTAACATATTGTATATTGTAACAAAAACCAGAAGTAAATACCATACCTGAAATTGGTTCTGTAAATGAGCCGCCTATATATACGTATACACCATTAGCTACTAAAGTTCCAATTATATTAAAATCATAAGCCATTCCTGCTTCAGAACAACAAGGTTTTATTTTATAATAAGGTGCTTTTACTGACATTTATTTATTTTTTGTATGTATTTCTGGACCCCAGAATTTCTTTAATGTATTATTTTTATTAATATTTACAGATTCTTTAGTTGTTGTTGTATCAGTAATACAACTAGTACATCCTACTACTCCTGTTGATGAAGTTCTTTTTTGACATCCACAAGACATAGTTTTTTTACAGTTTGAACATTGAGCCATTGGTTTGGTTTTTAGTTGGTTAACAATTTATACAGTCTAATTTATTTAAAAGTTTTAAAGCATAATTGTATAAGCTCATTCCTTTCTGAGGCTCATGACAAGTTTCTACTTTAGATTTTGCAGATTGAAGATACATAAAAATTAATCTTAATGCTTCAAGTTTTTCCTTTATTATAAAAGGAGGATCACAAGCAGCCACATCTACATCACATAATATCTTATTATATTTTATTAAAGCTTGAGTAATTCTTAAATGATTATATTCTACATATACATCAGAATTTGGAGATACACTATATTTTATGATATAAATACCATCTGGTATATTTACATAACTTGATCCACAATTTGCTGTTTGTAATTGTAAATCACAAGCTGTTAATGTAATATGAGAATCATTTACAAATGCTGTCATATCAACACCTTCTATTTGATTTGAATATCCAAATCCCGGAACAGTAATATTCAAGGTTGGACAAGTAATTAGAATAAGAGGTGTATACACACTTGTATCAAATATTTTAAGTATACAAGGATTCATTACTGTAGGGACCTCTAAACTTAATACATGATTTGCCATAATGATTATAATAAAAAAAAGGGGAAAGGAGTTTAGAACTCTTCTCCCCTTTAGAGTTAGTAATTAATTATTCTTAGTTACAAGAAACTACATTGTACGGGTTATAAACCGGTACTGCAGGGAATGCAATAGGAACTACACAAACTGTAGAACAAGCATAAGCTGTTGTATCACAAACATCTGTACAAGCAGTTAACCAAGCAAGTGTGTTAGTTACAAAAGTTGCAAGAGGATTAGTTGCAATAGTAGCTGCACTTGTTTGAGCAGGTAATGCAAAAATCTCTAACATGTATTGATCAGCATCAAATGTACCAGAAGGATTATAATTCCTTGGAACATTATGTTGAAGATATATTCTCCAATATAAAGAATTTCTATTAACTGAACTGATAATTTGGTTTCCTTGAGTAATTTCACGGATCCTAAAGTCAGTTGCTAAGAAATTTTGTCTGTAAGATTCTGATAATGTTAAATCTCTTACTACAGTTTCTCCTAAACCTTGAACTTGAAGTCCTTGACATTCTGTTACTACACAAAGAGTAGTAAATGCACATGGGTCACCATTATAGTCTACTTCAGAAGCATATAATTTAACTGGCTCTTTTTCATAGAAATCAGAAAGTTGGAAAGTACAATCACCAAATTTAGTATCTACATAAGCACCATTTAAAATTAAACCTGCACAAGCATTAGCTGTATGTCCTGTAGATACATAGTTATCCCAAGTATCAGCACCATTAGCTGCTAAGAATGTAGCAGATGTTCCTGGAGCATACCAAAGTGTACCATCCTCAGCTTGTACAACAATCTGTACAAAAGGACCTACAATTGGATTAGTAGTTAAACCATTTGCCCATAAGATCATTACTGTAGTTGAGTCAACTGCAGTAGGAGCAATTGCACCAGCTGGACAACATCCTGTATAAGCATCAACAGTGTTATATGCATTGTGATTTAAGAACCTTAATGCAGGAGAACCTTTTACATCTAAACGTAAAGAGTAAGTCTCACCACATAAATATTCTTTACAGCAATCTGGAGTAATTCCACATCCTTCTTGAGCATGAGCTGCAGTTACTGTTAAAATAGTAACAATTGCATTTCCAGCTGCACCAGATGCATAAGGAATAGTAACTGTATCACCTACAGCATATCCTTTTCCAGGATTAAGAACAACTATTGAACCATTAGCAACTTTACCACCAGCTGTAGTATCATAAGAAACTACAAGTCCAGTTCCAGTACCTGTAGTAGTTACAGGAGCTGCAACAACATCAGTTGCAGAAATTGCATATAATGTATTCACACCAGTAATAGCAGCATTAACAGTTAAGATACCACCACCTGCAGTCCAATATGTAGAACCTACATGGATTACATTATTTTGTGGTAAACATGGAGCAACTGAATAAAAACGGGATACATACTTAGGGTTTACCATTTTAGACTTGTTAGTCTCTTGGTAACCACCAGCTAGAGGTCCAATTTTGTCATTAGAATAAATTGCAGAACCTGCAAGATATGCAGTACAACAAGATGATCCACCACCAATAGCAAGTGATAGATTAGTAGATGGACTAAACCATCCAATATATCCATCAGTAGTAGCTGTAGTAGCTGTACCATAAGTACCAACACTAATTGCTGATAATTGATTTAAGCCATAAGTTGGTACTCCCGCTGTAGTTACATATCCACCAGCTGTTGTAGTGTTAATTGTAGAATTGTCAGCGAAAGTAACAGGGAATGCTGTTTGTGTCGGTCCTGTTGCCAGGAAGCTTTTCTTGAAAGCATGATTAAAATAAGCCATTTTGTTTTTTGTTTTTAGTTAATAATATAATATACTATAATATAGTAAAAGTTTTTGATATAACAAAATTATTTTAAAAACTTTAATTTATATTTAGCTGAGTTTAATGTAGACTTAACTGTGTCAAGTTCATTTACTATTTCAGAGTAAGGCATTTTAGATTGCAAACTATCTACCATTTGAATTAACATTCTAATATAAACAAGTCCATCTTCAACAGTATTTAAAGTTTTAGGTGCACTTTCATTATATTTTAAAAGTACTTCTGCTGCTCCTTGAAATCCTTCTGCCAAAGCATCAGCATGTTCTGGCAATTCATCATATAACTCATTAAGAGCTTTGTGTGCTGCAAATGATCCTACACCAGTTACTTTAAGATGTAACTTATGAAAACTTGTTGCAGCATTCATTAACTCTGATACATATGCTGCAGTAATTTGTTCCAGTGTTCCTCCTATATATCCTTTTTCTGGAGTACTTACTGTTGCATTTCTTTTTAATAATCTTGGTGTTTCCATTTTATTTAGTTATTACGTTCTGCTGTATCTGTACCTCTTGAGAATTGATTGTTTGATTCAATGTCACCAGCTAAAATACTTACAGCTTCATCAATTATTAGTTCTATAATATCATCTTTAAATTCACATTCTACATTTGTAGAAGATTGTGTATTTGTATATGGATCTACACAACCTTGAATTTGTATTTTTATAGGTTGTCTATAATAAGTAAAATCAACAGCAGGAATATTAAATTCTCCGTTTGTATAAATATTTATATGGTTATCTATTAAAGTAGCAAATGTTTCTGCCCATTCAAAACTTGGTTTTTTTAATTTATCTCTTAAAAGTAAAGATACGTTACCTTCTTCTGCTAAATATATAACCATTCTTCTTTTATCACAACAATCTTTTTGAGCAAATACATCTACTCTTTTCCACTGTAAATAATCATCAGGAAGATTTACAAAAGAATAATCTCCTTTATCTGTTAAATTAATTAACTGATTTTTATTAAGTAAAACTTGTAAATCATCTTTTCTCCTAGTAGATTGCTCATCACCTTCTTTTACTAGATTAATACCATGAAGCTGTCTTCTAGACCATTCTACCTGAGCTTTATTAAAAGACTCTACTATTTGCCAACATTCTATATTATCATAATCCTGAGAATCAAGCTTGTTGATCCTCTGTTTCATCTTTATAGTAATTGTGCTATTTAACATTTTTTATTTCTTTTTAGAAGTCTTTTTTTTCATTGCTGAATTTAACATTATTTTACCATTTGGCATTTTATGTGTTCCTCCTGTTTTTTTATAAGAATACTGTGGTACTTTTGCTACACTATCAATAACACCTTCAGCTGCTTCACCTTGAAGTAACCTCATTCTTTCTGCATTAGCACCAAGCATATCTTTAGGTTTAGCAAGTTCTGAAAGAATGTTTGCTCTATCCTGAGAAGACCAGACATTTGCAGGTGTTTTATAACCACCAGTAGATCCTGCTTTATTAATCATATCATCATTCATAGTATCATTTACTCCAAAACCATCTTGAGCTTTTTTTAAAGATTTCATTACCATTCCATTTCTAGCTTCATTTAATTTTCTAAATGTAGTTATTGGATTTTCTTTATTAGTCTTTTTCATAGTTATCTATTTTTAGCCATTTTTTTAAAAGTTCTAGCCAAAGCTTTTCTCTTAGGTGTACATGTAGGTTTAGACATAGGTGTACAAAAACCTTTGTGTTTTGGATTCACAGCTTTTTGTATCCACTTTTTATTCTTCTTAGTTGCCACTATTTTTTCTTTTTAGCTCCAG
>Ga0114980_10002590_pt1 | contig 12645 bp, 11 predicted proteins | sample S_140806_EF_Meta_FD_87018 | JGI IMG/M metagenome (GOLD analysis project Ga0114980, IMG submission 87018) | Freshwater microbial communities from Lake Simoncouche, Canada to study carbon cycling - S_140806_EF_MetaG | ecosystem: Environmental > Aquatic > Freshwater > Lake | place: Lake...
ATGGGTGCGCTGCCGGCTGGTGGCGGGCCATGGCGTGGCGTCGGGCCGGGCCGCCACCAGCCCCTACCCGGCCGGCACGATTCAGCTGCAGGCGCCCCTGTTTGCGGCCAGGGGGATCGATCTGTCGCCCTTCTTCGCCGGCACCCTCAACCTGGAGGCGCCCCGCGGCCACTGGCGCCTCAGCAATCCCGATGCGCGCTTCGAGGCCCTGGAGTGGACCGATCGCCATCCGCCGGAGACCTTCTCCTTCTGGCACTGCCGCCTGCGCCTTGCCAGCGAGGAGTCCACCAGGGTGGCCGCTGGCGATAGCGATGGAGGCGTGGCTGACGCTCGAGGCGCTGCTATCGCGACTGGCGAGGGGGCTAGGCAGGAATTCGCCGATCCCGCCGGCCTGGCCGCGCTGATCTACCACCCCCACCCGGAAACCAAGAAGGCCCACCACCAGGCCCCCGGTTGCCTGGAGGTGCTGGCTCCCTGGATCGCAGGCCTCACGCCGGGTCAGGAGCTGGAACTGGGTGTGGATCCGCGCCGCTGCCGCCTGGTGAACCCGGCCCGGCTGCGGGCGCGGCTGCTGGAGTTCCTCAAGTTCCGCGTGCTGGCCGCCCAGGAGGAGTTCTTCGCGGCCTTCATGGCGCCCCCGCAGAGCGTTGTGAGCCGGCAGGCCGCCGCCGGCCTTGAGCCCAACTCCACTGCCGGTCTGGCATCGAACACCGCGGCCGTCTTTTCACCCCCAGCGGCTCCTCAAGCCGAACGCTTCCGGGCCTGGCTCCACACCGTCTGGCCCGAAGCCCTTGATCTCGACGACGCCGACCTGCTGGCCACCCTGGAGCAGGCCCGCCGGCTCTACGTGAACTGAGGCGTCTGGGCCATCGCCAACGTCTCTACTAACGCGAACGTCTCTGCCAACGCGAACGTCTCTGCCAACGCGAACAGAACTGGCCAGCCGATCGGGCCCCATGCCGATCATCAGGGCAGACCCTCCAACTGCTCGCAAGCGGGAGGGCGCCCCATCTGCTCCGCCGTTTCCACCGGTCGCCCGAACTGCCGCTGCAGCTCCTGCAGCTGCCGATTGATGGCGCACTGGGCCTGCCGCCAGGCCAGGCGCTCGGCCGGATCGCTGGGCTCGGGGCCCAGGGCATCGGCCTGCCGCAGCAGGGGGCGCAGCTGGTCGGCCCAAAGCCCCCGCCGACCCGGGCTGTTCTCCTTCGGCAGATCGCGGCTGAGGGTTGCCTGGTCCCAGGCGCTGCGGCGATCGGGCCGTAGCAGCAAGGCGGTCCCCAGGCCCAGCAGCAGGGCCAGGCCGGAGACCAACAGCAAGGCGCGACGGTTCATGGCGGCAGGCGATGGCTTCAGATTCCAGGTGGAATCAGCATCCAGCAGGTGGTGATCGCTGCGGCACTGAATGCCACCACCACCAGGGGCCAGCTGTTATCGAGATCCTCGAGACGTTGCCGCAGACTCTCCCGGTCCGGGCCCTCCTCAAGCATCTCCATGGAGGCATAGCGGCGTCCGATCCAGATCACCAGCACGAAGGCAACAAGGGTCACCACATAGGCCACCACGTAGACCTGATCGAGAAAGGTGAGGAAGGGCAGGGTAGGTAGTTCGCCGCGATAGGACTGCTGCAGGAAGACCAGCGTGAGCAGCACCGTGACCGGAATACTGGCGCGCGCATCCTGTTCATCCGGTCTCACCTTGAACACCAGCAGCACCATCGCCATCAACACCACCAGCGGCAGGATCAGCCGCCAGAATGATGCCCAGGCGGAGGTTCCATAGGAGATCTCAAATAACATGAGGCTGTAATCACTCTCGCTGCCACCAAGGCCAAAGTTGGTGGCGTACTGATGGCGATACTCCGCAATCGACCAACCCTGGTTGAGCCAGCCGAGGATATGGGCGTTGTAACCCATGCCGCTGTTGCGGATGTCGGGTTCCAGCCGCAGTTGTTGATAGCTGAGGCCCCCATCCACATCGTCGGCCTCGATCGTGAGCGGCAGGCTGATGTTCATGAATGGGAAATGACGAAAACTGGCCACATCAATCAGGTAGCGGCCTCGGTACGTGTATTGCTGGTAATAACTGCCATCAGGCAGACGTTTCGGGTTGCCGGCCACCGGCTGAAGCGATGGCGGCGCGTCAGTGATCAGGGCATTCAGCAGACTGAAGCGCTGATCGATCGTTGCACCATTGGTCTGGAGATAGCGCTCGAGCGCTTCATTCCAGATCATCCAGATATAACCACTTGAAGCAAAGCTGGGTTCGCTGAGTTTGAGTTCCGACATGGTGTTGGCGTAGACACCGACCTGAACCCGGAACGGCGCCGCCTCAAGGGCAGACTGATCCACCTGTTCCTCACTTCCATGAAGAAGCTCCCCCCGCAGGGTGCTCCAGCCGTTGGAAGGGAGCTGGCGGGGGTCGATGCTGAGCGCCCTCGATGAGGATGAGAGACGCAGGGTATCCCTCGTCTGCACGGGAGTAACATCGATTCGCTGAACGGCAAAGATGGCTAAAGTCGCAGCCAGAAGGAGCGACAGAATTGCTAACAGATTCCAGCGGCGCTTCTTGCGCACAGCGCTGTTTCGGACGATGGATCTGACCTTAGGGCGACGTGGGTATCTTGCCCTTCTGGCGCTGCTGGCTTTCACCCCCCTGCTGGTGCGCTCCTCCACCGCTCCCGGCGCCGCCCCCGCCACCCCCGCCGCTGCAGCTGAAGCTGAATTGGTGGTCGGCCAGTCGGCACCCTTGAGCGGCCCCTCCTCCAGCACCGCCAAGGATTTCCGGGAGGGCGCCCTCGCCTGGTTCGCGGAGGTCAACCGCCGCGGCGGCATCCGGGGACGCCGGCTGAAGCTCGTCAGCCTCGATGACCGCTACGAGCCCAAGCAGACCCTGGCCAACGCCCATCAACTGATTGAGCAGGAGAAAGTCATCGCCCTGTTCGGCATCTTCGGCACCGCCAATGCCAAGGCGATCCTGCCCCTCATCGAGCAGGTGGGGGTCCCGCTTGTGGCTCCCCGTTCCGGCGCTCGCTCCCTACGCGATCCCCTCAGGCCGATGGTCTTTAACCTCCGGGCCAGCTATCAGGCGGAGATCGATCGGATCATCAATCAACTGGTGCGCGACGGCCGTCGCCGGGTGGCTGTGGTGCGCATCGACGATGCCTATGGCGAGGACGGACTGCGCTCCAGCCTGGCCTCCCTGGCCCGCCATGGCCTCAAGCCCGTAGCGGTGGGCGCTGTGAAGCGCAACTCGAAGGACACCGGAACGACGGCCCGGAGGATCCATGCCGCCGATCCCAACGCCGTGCTGATCTTCGCCACCTTCACCACCTCCGCCTCCTTCACCCAGGATCTGCATCGGCTCGGGAGCACGGCCCAGTTGATGAACCTCTCCCCCGTGGACGTGGAGGGCCTGCAGGATGCCCTTCCCGGCGGCCAGGCCAATGGGATCGGCATCTCCCAGGTGGTGCCCTTCCCTTGGGACCGGCGGGTGCCGGTGGTGGCCCGCTACCAGCAGCTGATCCGCCAGCAGCAACACACACCGCGCTACGGATTCACCAGTCTGGAGGGCTTCCTGGCGGCACGTTTACTGACCGAAGCCCTGGAGAAAGCGGGTGCCGAGCCAAACCGCCAATCGCTGAAGCAAGGTTTGGAAAGCCTGGGCCAGCTCGACCTGGGCGGGTTCAAGGTCTCGCTGGGACCCCGCGATCACCAGGCCAGCGACTTCGTCGACCTGAGCTTCATCGGCGCACAACGCTGGGGCCCCTGATCCCGGCCAGGCGAGGATCCCCCCAAAGGGAGCCGCCGTGCTGCGCTTCGCCAGCGAACTGATCCCCGCCCTCCTGCTGGGCCTGCTGCTGGGGCACCGCTTCCCTTCCCTGCCCTCCCGGCTGGCCGCCCCCCTGGTGGGTTGGGGCATTCCGATCACCCTGGTGGGGTTGCTGCTGCGCTCCGGCCTGGGGGGAGGCCTGCTGGTCGCCGGCGCCGCGGCGGGCCTGATCAATGGCATCGGCCTGCTGCTCCTGCTCGGCGTGGCCCCGCTGCGGCGGGCCCTGGCCAACGGCGGCCTGCAGCTCGGCTCGGTGGTGGGCAACACCGGCTATTTCGGGATCCCGGTGGCCCTGGCCTTCCTGCCGCCCCAGGCCCTCGGCTACAGCATCACCTACGACCTGGTCGGCACCCTGATCACCTGGAGCCTGGGGCCCCTGCTGGTTGGCGGCCTGGGGGTCACCCCTTCCAGGCTCTTATCGATCTTCCTGGGCAGTCCGGCCCTCAAGGGGCTGGCCATCGCCATGGCCATCCACCTCACCCCCTGGGGCGGAGCCGTGGCCGCCCTGCTCTGGATCCCTTCGAGGCTGGTGCTGCTGCTCGCCCTGGCGGTGGTGGGCATGCGGCTGGGGGTGATGCTGCGGCGGCCAGAGGGGGCGGCGATCAGGCCCGGCGAAGGGAGGCCCCTGGCGACGGCCCTGGTCTTCAAACTGCTGGTCCTGCCGCTGGTTGCCCTGGTGGTGGGCGAGCTGCTGCGGCTGCCCGAGCTGGTGCGCCAAGCCGTGGTGCTGCAGGCCGCCGCCCCCACGGCCATCTCGGCGCTGCTGATTGCCGAGGCGGTGGATCGACACCAGGAGCGCACCGCTCACCTGGTGCTGTGGAGCACCCTGCTGGCCCTGATGAGCGTGCCGCTCTGGTGGTGGTATCTCAGCCGACTCGCCACCGCCTGACCGGCCGGCGCCACAATGAATTCCAGAAAGCTTGCGTTCCATGGCCCGTGGGCCTCTGATCAGCGGGCTGGGCGGTGCGGTCTTGGTGACCCTGGCGGTGAGCCAGCCGGCGGCGGCGGCCCTGATCCAGCTGACTGGCAAGCCCCTCTCCGGGGGCACAGTGCAGGGGGAGGCGCAGCTGCCCCTGGAGCGGGCCGCCGCCGGCGACACCCCGGTTCTGGAGTTCCAGGCGGTGGGGGCAGCGGTGGGATCCGCCCTGGGCAGCCGTCGCGTGCGGCTGCTGCTCGACACCGGTGCCTCCTCCACCATGGTCACCCCGGCCCTGGCGGAACGGCTGGGGCTGGCCACCTCCCCGCTGCCGCCCGGCGCCTTCGACCTGGCCGGCGGCGGCCGGGGCTGTGGGGCGCTGGCACCCCGGCGCACCCGGCTGCCGGATCTACGGCTTCGCTCCACCCCTGGCCCTTCCGATCGGGGCAGCGGAGGGCTGGTGGTGCGTGGGGTGGAAGCCCTGGTGATGCCGGTGGCCGCCCTGCCGAAGGGGGTGGATGGGGTGCTCGGCGCCCCAAGCCTGCGGCAGCTGCCGATCCTGATCGACCCCACGGCCTCCCGCCTGGTGCTGGGGCGGGCCGCCCTGGAGATCGATCCAACCAAGCCCGCCCTGGTTCCCACCCCTGTCACACCCCCTGGCACAACAAAGGAATCCACGACCAGCATTCAGGGTCGGCGGGAGCCGCTGCGAGTCCCCCTGCGCTGGCACCATGGCGTGCCGCTGCTCAGCATCACCAGCCCCAGCGGCCCGGTGCAGGCCCTGGCCGACACGGGCGCCGAGGGGCTATTCCTGAGCCCCGCCCTGGCCTCTCGCCTCGAGCCGCTGGGCCCGGCGGCACCCCTGCGCCTGGTCGGTTTCTGCGGCGAACAGACGGTGCATCGCCAGCGGTTCTTTGGCCTGAACCTCAGCCCACCCCAACCCCCCCCGGCCGGGGGAGGCCGTTCCCTCCAGCCACGCACCCCAGCCCAGGGGTTCGGCACCGCGGAACCGCCGCTTCCGGTGGAGGGCATCGTGACCGAAAACCCGATCTTCGCGGCCCTCGGCATCGAGGCGATCGTGGGGCAGGAATGGCTGCGCCACCGGCCCCAGCTCTGGCGCCTCGACCAGAACCCGCCGCTGCTGTTGCTGTGGTGAGGGAAGGCTCCACAACAGAAGCCCCCCAGACCGCAACGGTCGAGGGGGGCTTCTGGAGCTGCCGGGCAAGGAGGGCGCTCAATCCGACGACGGGTGGCGTGGGCGTCGGTTGTTTTGTTCTACGGGGGATGGACCAGCCCAATCGGGCAGCTCCAGAAAACGCAACATCCCCTCCTCAGCGCTGCTCTCGGGCCGGGGCCGGGCCCTAGTTGACCGGCCGGCGGGATGGAGCCCATTGGGCGATCAGCTGCTCATGGCGCACCAGTTGGTAGCGGGTCTGCTCATTGGGCTGGCGGCGATAGTGCTCAAGCAAGTCGTCAAGCCGCTCCTCCATCGAGGTGAGCACGGGATGGTTCTCGTTCATGGGGAGCCGGTAGACCATCAAACCTTAAGAGAATCTGTGCCCCCAAGCCGAACCGTGGTGTAACCCTGATTGGCAAAGCGCTCGGAGGGGATGGGGTTGGGGTTGGGGTTGGGCTTTCGGCAAGGGGTCACGGTTCATTTCGAACACAGCCCGGCCCCTGCCATCGCCACAATGTTTTTTCTTCCGGCCAACCCTGCGTGGCGAGACCATCCCTTGAGCCCCGAGCGAATCCCGGCCCAGGGCCCAGGGCCGAACCCGGCACCGATCCCAAGCTGGAGTTAGTCCAATCCCTGGACCATTCGGAGCGGGGAGGTCTTGATGCCGGCCTTCTCGCCCAGCTGAACCAGCGCCGCAACGGACCCGGCCTGCGGCAACTGGCCCTCCACCTCGGGGTGATCCTGGTCGGTGGGCTTCTGTGGTCGCTGCCCCTGCGGGGTGGAACGCTGGCGGGACTTGTGGTGCCAGCGGCCCTGGTGGGGCCGCTGGGGGTGGTGGGCCTGGTGCTGCTGGGCAGCGGCCTGGCCTTCGCCTTCTGTGCCATGCACGAATGCGGCCATCGCACCGCCTTCGCCAGCCGCAATCTCAACGATGCGGTGGCTTGGTGGGCTGGAGTGCTGAGCTTCTACAACGCCGATTTCTACCGCCGCTACCACCAGTGGCACCACCGCTACACCCATCTGCCGGGCCTGGATCCGGAGCTGGAGGACAGGCCCCCCACCACCCTGGGCGCCTATCTGCTCGAGCTGAGTGCCATCCCCTGGTGGATCGGCAAGATCCGCGGCCACAGCGCTGCGCTCCAGGGTGATTTCGCCGGGCGTCCATACATCCCGGCCGAGGCAGCTCCGGCGGTGCGCCGCTCCCTGGCTCTTCAGTTCGGGGTCTATGGCCTGCTGGCGCTGATGAGCTCCCTGCTGGGTGCCCCTGGTTTTCTGTTCTGGTATTGGCTGCTGCCCCTGGCGGTGGCCCAACCCCTGCTGCGCCTTGTGATGTTGGCCGAGCACGGCGGCTGCCCCTTTGTGGCCGACGGCCTGCGCAACACCCGCACCACCCACACCCTCGCCCCGCTGCGGCGCCTGATGTGGAACATGCCCTTCCACGCCGAGCACCACCTCTACCCCTCCCTGCCGTTCCACGCCCTGGCGCGGGCCCACCAGCAGCTGGAGCCCCAATTGGCGGTGGTGGCACCGGGCTACCTGGCCGTGCACCGCGGCTTCCTGGCCAACCTGGCGGCCCTGGCGATGCCCAACACGCCTGCAGCGGCGCCGGCCGGCAGCATTCCTTGAGCGCCAACGGTGGTGATGGCCGCGGCAGCCCTGCCAGTGGTGGACATACCGCCAAAGGGTCCCGCGGCCCTGGCCCTCAGGGCGATCGCCGCTTTGAGCTCGGCCCCTTCCCCCTGGCCTGCGGCGAAACCCTGCCGCAGGCCCAGCTCAGTTACCGGGTCTACGGGGAGCTCAACGCCCAGCGCTCCAACCTGGTGCTTTATCCCAGTTCCTTCGGCGCCTGGCCCGAAGACCTCGCCTGGGTGGTGGGGCCGATCCTCGATCCGGAGCGCCACTGCGTGGTGCTGGTGAGCCAATTCGGCAATGGCCGCTCCAGCAGCCCCAGCACCGGGGGCCCGCCCCTGGCCGCCGGGGAGTGGCCGATCGACCACCGCGACAACGTCAGGGCCCAGATCCGACTGCTGGAGGAAACCTTCGGCGTGGAGCGGCCGGCGCTGATCTACGGCTGGTCGATGGGGGCGCAGCAGGCCTACCACTGGGCCGTGCTCGAACCGGAGCGGCCCGAGCGGATCTGTTGCCTGTGCGGCACGGCCCGCACCACGCCCCACAACCGGCTGTTTCTGCTCAGCCTGCGCCAGGCCCTCACCGCCGATCCGGCCTGGAACGGCACGGGCTTCGACACCATCCCCGAGCAGGGGCTGCGCACCTTTGCCCTGATCTACGCCAGCTGGGCCGCCAGCCAGAGCTACTACCGCAGAGGCGCCCACCGTGAGCTGGGCCACGCCGATGTGGAGAGCTATGTCGAGCAGGCCTGGCTGCCGGCCTACCGCCGCCATGACCCCCGCGACCTGATCGCCATGCTGGATGTCTGGCTGGCCAACGATGTGGCCGCGGCCGCGGGCCTGAGCACGGGCGATGAGGGCGCCGACCTGGCCGCCGCCCTGGGCCGGATCCAGGCCCGCACCACCGTGGTGGCGGGCCGGCACGACCTCTACTTCCCCCCGGCCGACTGCGCCGCCGAAGCCGCCCTGATCCCGGCCGCCCACTTCCAGGTGCTCGCCTCCGACCTGGGGCACCGGGCCGGCAACCCGCGCCAGGCCCAGGCGGAGCAGGCGGAGATACGGGCCGTGGTGGAGGCGCTCTGGGAGGCCTGAATGGGCTGGGGGGTGGCCTAGACACCCGGCCGTGGGCCCAACTCCGGCCGTAGCGGAGCGATCCGAGGCCCCCTCGAGCCTTCCATTCGGCCCACCCTGAACCGGCAGCGCCCCCGGTTCGCCCTAGACCCGCCCAGGAACAACAACCACCCCATGACCGACCTCGCCCGCCTGATCTCCGAGCGCGGTATCCGCTTCTTGCTCTTCTCCTTCACCGATCTGTTCGGGGTGCAGCGGGCCAAGCTGGTGCCGGCCTCCGCCGTGGCCGACCTGGGGGCCAACGGGGCAGGGTTCGCTGGGTTTGCGGCCTGGCTGCAGCTCACGCCAGCCGATGCGGATGTGCTGGCCCTGCCGGACCAAGCCAGCCTGATGGTGCTGCCTTGGCAGCGGGATGTGGCCTGGGTGGCCACCGATCTGGTGATGGAGGGGGAGCCGCTGGAGCAGTCGCCAAGGCGGGTGCTCCAGCGGCAGCTGGCCCGGGCCGAGGCCCTGGGATTCAGCTTCCGCAGCGGCGTGGAGGCCGAGTTTTTCCTGCTGGATCCCGAGGCAGGCGGCGTGGCCGACCGGCTGGATCGGCAAAGCAAACCCTGCTACGACCAGCTGGCCCTGATGCGCCGTTACCCGCTGATCAGCGAGCTGCTCGATGCCATGGAAGAGCTGGGCTGGGGGCCTTACCAGGCCGACCACGAAGATGCCAACGGCCAGTTCGAACTCAACTGGACCTTCGCCGATGCCCTCACCACCGCCGATCGCCACGCCTTCTTCAAGGTGATGGCCGCCACCTTGGCCGAGAAACACGGCTGCGGCGTCAGCTTCGATCCCAAGCCGATCGACGGCCTCACCGGCAACGGTGCCCACCTGCACGTGTCGCTGTGGGAGGGGAGCCGCAACCTCTTCCACGACCCGGCCGGAGAGAAAGGCCTATCGCCGCTGGCCTACCAGTTCTTGGGGGGTCTGCTGGCCCATGCGCCGGCCCTCTGCGCCCTGACCAACCCGGTGCCCGCCAGCTACCGCCGCCTCGCCCGGGCCACCACCAGCTCCGGATCCACCTGGTCACCCGCCTGGATCAGCTACGGCGGCAACAACCGCACCCACCTGGTGCGCATCCCCAACGAGCAGCGCCTCGAACTGCGCCTCCCCGATGGCGCCGCCAACCCCTACCTGCTGCAGGCGGCGGTGCTGGCCGCCGGCCTCGATGGCATCGAACGCCAGCTCGATCCCGGTGCCCGCAGCGATGCCAACACCTACACCGACCCCCCGGCCCCGGGCAGTGCCCGCCCCCTGCCCTCCAGCCTGGCGGAAGCGCTGGAGGCCTTCGCGGCCGATTCGATCCTGCAGGCCTCCCTGGGTGAACCCTTCTGCCGGGCCTACCTGGAGCTGGTGGCGCTGCATCCGGAGCGGCGGGGCTAAGCAGCCAGCACCGCCCCGATCACGCCGCCCTACTGGTGGAAAGCCAGGGCAGCACAATGGATCGGCCAGCCAGCCGGGGCGCGCATGAATCTTCCCCCGGGCGAGAACTTCGAACCCTTCCGCCACCGCCTTCCCTGGCTAGGGCCAGACCTGCAGACCCTGCGGGACACCCTGCGCTCACCACGGCAATCCCCTAAGCGGGGCGAGCCGGTGATCGTGAACGTGGGGTCGGGTGATCGGCTGCTGGGCTGGCTTGATCCTCCCGACCAAGGCGAGCCCCTGGCGCTGGTGCTGGTGGTGCCGGGGCTGGGGGGAACCGCCGATTCGATGGGCGTGCGGCGGCTTTCGCTGGCCTTGCGCGGCGCCGGCCTGGCGGTGCTGCGGCTCAATCTGCGCGGGGCGGGAGCCGGCCGCACCTTGGCGAAGGGCACCTATGCGGCCCAATGCAACAGCGACCTGCTGCCGGTGCTGCAGCGGGCCCGCCAGCTGGCCAAGGGGCGTCCCCTGGCGGCGGTGGGGCTGTCCCTGGGCGGCACGATGCTGCTCAACGTGGTGCTTGCCCAGGGGCAGCTCGACGCGCTGGTCTGCCTCAGCAGTCCCCTTGACCTGGCGGCCTGCATCGCCCAAATCGAGCAGTTCCGCAATCGCCCCTATGAGCGTTGGCTGACGCGGCGGCTCTGCCACCAGACCCTGGCCGATCCCTTCGGCCTAAGCGAGCCGGAGCGCCTGGCGCTCACCGGCCCGCGGCGGCCCACCAGGATCCGCCACTTTGACGCGCTGATCACGGCCCCGCGCTGGCACTACCGATCGGTGGAGCACTACTACGCCGAGGTCAGCCCCCTGCCGCAGCTGCTGCGGCAGCCCGGCGGCCTGCCCCCAACCCTGGTTGTGCACGCCCAGGACGACCCCTGGGTGCCTGTGGCCGGCGCCACCGCCCTGGCCCAGGCTCGCCTGCCGGGCGTGGAGCTGCTGCTGCCCAGCCGCGGCGGCCACAACGGCTTCCACGCCGTCGGCGATGGCCCCGCCGGCTGCTGGAGCGATCGGATCACGGCCCATTGGCTGGGCCAGAAGGTGGGCGGCTGACCAGCCGCTCGACTGCATGCACCCGCCTTGGCCCCTTCGGCAAAGCAGGGCCGCGGCCCGCAACACCTCCATGCTGCCAATCAACTTCGAGCGGCCAGAGCCTGATCCAGCTCCGGCGGCAGGGGTGGGTACGGCGCGGATCCCGATACGCCCCCTGGGATGCCCTGCAGGGCCAAGGCCCCAAGGCGGCAACAGGCTGCCACTGGCGTGGCGTGGGGGCTGGAGCCCATCCGCAGGGTCCCCTGGGGCGAGAGGGCCCTCTGTTCAGGAAAGGGCGGCCCCCAGAAATGCGTCAGGGTGTACCCACCGGACTGGGGGGCGGGAGCGCTGCAGCACCGCCGCAGATCAGCAAATGCTCATGGTTCAGGCATCAATACCTATGGTCAGCGCCACCGGATCGGGCAACAGTGGGTGCATCGAACCGGAGGCACCAGCAATGGACGACACGCCACCCAATCAGGTTCCAGGAGTGCGCTGACCGCAGGCCCCTGCTCCAACAGTCTTGTTCTGATCTTTCGGTTTCCAGGTCCCCCAGCGGATCCCCCGATGCACCGTCCTAGGTGCCCCCGGGTTCACGGACACCGATCCCATGGATGCCATGGCCCCAGGTGCCGCCTTCCGCAGCTCCGCCCCCCAACCCAACCTTTGATCGTTCATCGATCACGATCTGCTGACGACTCGTTGATGGTGACCGCATGGCGCCATGGCCTCCGGGCTCCTCGACCCGCGGCCTTTTGCCATCACCCATCCCCGGCCCCGATAGGCCCTTCGTCGCCTCAGCTTTCCCCGATCCCACGAGCCCGATCCCAGCAGGGGTCGGGCTTCTCCATGGGGCAGATTCGCTCCACGGCACCCCAGGATCCCGCCGCGAATCGGCCGGCTCCTGGATGAGGGGGCCATTGAGATCGGTTGCCGCCTGCTGGGCCAGGGGGCGCCAGGACGACGCAGCGCCGGCCCGATCAACTGAGGGCCCCACCGCAGCTCGAGCCCGCTCCGGCGGTGCAACCAAAGCAGTGCTCCCCAACGCGGATCGTCTGCGCCCCGGGCCCATGGATCAACAGATCCCGCAGGTGGGCTGATCGCTCGATCGGCAACCCCAGCTGCTGGTTGAAGTCGCAGTCGTAGAGGTGGCCGCGCCAGTCGACGCTGATCAGGCTGCGGCACATCACCTGGCTCAGGTTGGCGCTGCGGTGGTGGTGGCGCAGCAAGTCCAGGTAGGCGTCGTAGCCACCGCTGGAGCGCAGGCCGGTGGCAAACCGCTGGATCGGCATGTTGGCGAGGGCCAGCAACCGGTTGAACACGATGCCGTGCTCCTCGCCCAGCCGGCGGCGGTAATCAGCCTCCAGGGCTGGTTGGGGCGGAGGCAGGACCGGCCCCTGGGGGTTGTAGACCAGATCCAACACCAGCCCCGAGCCCGGCTGGCCGTAGCCGAGCCGATTGAGCTGCTGCAGGCCGGTGATGCTGCGGGCGAACACGCCGCGCCCCCGCTGCCGGTCGACGTTGTCCTCGAG
>Ga0114980_10002592_pt1 | contig 12638 bp, 10 predicted proteins | sample S_140806_EF_Meta_FD_87018 | JGI IMG/M metagenome (GOLD analysis project Ga0114980, IMG submission 87018) | Freshwater microbial communities from Lake Simoncouche, Canada to study carbon cycling - S_140806_EF_MetaG | ecosystem: Environmental > Aquatic > Freshwater > Lake | place: Lake...
AGCCACCTTCCTCACGTTCAGATCCTTCAGGGCTTTCATGCGCTCAGCTCCGTTTGATGTCCTTGGGTTTGACGTTCGAGCGTTCAGCCTTGGCGTAGACCATGACCAGCAGCACGATCTCGTCTCCTACCAAGTGGAAGTAGATGACACGCGCACCGCCGCGCTTACCCGTTCCTTTGCGCTGCCAACGCACCTTGCGCGCACCTTCGGCACCCGAGATCACGTCACCGACATCGGGGTTCTCGGCGATGAAATCGATGAACGCCTCGCGCTCTTGAGGGGTCCAGATTGCATCGGCCTGCTTCTGGAACGTGGGAGTTTCGATCACAGTGCGCACAATTTAAGTGTACACCCAGATAATTAGTTTCAGGTCCTGGACGCCATCACAGGCGTGATCGCCTACGTCTGGCAGGCCGCGGTCCTACCCTGGGCCGCCGGTCTACGAACTCAAGCCTTGCTGCCGTGGGTTGGCGTAGGCAACAGCGCTGGCAGCTACGAGCGCAGGCTCACTGCCCTAGCGCGTGCCGGTTCTGATCATCAAAGACTTCGCCCCGCAAGAGACCAGCTGGCGTCGGGCGTATGGCCAGAGCGGGCAAGAGCGTGCAAGAGGGAATGCTGATCGGCAAAGAGTCACGTGCCTGCATGCCCCGGTACCGATACATGCCGAAGGTGGACGTGCCGTGCATCGCTGGCCTTATCAAATCACCGGCAGGCCGAGGCCTTTCAGGTACTCGAAGGTTCCGTCGTAGAACTCGGCCTTGCGTGTCGGGTCTTCGGGGTCACCATGGGGGACGGCAATCACCATGCCCTGCCTGGCGCGGGTCAACAGGACGCGGTAGGCATTCTTCAGGTAGGTCTTGCGGTCGGGTTGCTTGATGTTCTGCCAACCGTTGCCCACGAAGGAGTGGTGCCGCCACCCATCAGGCGCGTAGCGGAAGTCGCCGTCCCACACGACACAGGCCCAATCGAGTTCGAGCCCCTGTACGTGGAACTCGGTGGCCACGTCTTCGAGGTAGAAGGAGGAGCGCACATCGTCAGGTGGGTTCAGGAACCAGTTGACAGGATCCATCGGAGTCTTGACGTCGATGGCAAGGGGCTTCAGTCGCTGTGCCTGGGACGACACGACGATGCCGTATCGCTCGCTACCGCGAGCCTTCGACTTCAACCAGCCACGTGCCTTGTGGACATCGCGCGTGATGCAGATCGGGTATCTATGGCCGAACTCCCGGTACAAGCGGGCAGCATCGCCAGCCTCCAGGTCGAGCACCTTCTTGACAAAGGCAGAGAGGCTCTCCGCCCTGAACGATCGCATCGAAACCGACAGGTGCAGGTCTTCGTTGAAGCGCACGCTCTCACGGCCCTCAATGGCCTGCAGGGCGGCGCCCGAGGCGTACTCTGAGTCCCGCAGACGCGGGGACACGTGGATGTGCCAATCGGGAAACGTCGTCGTCACCGCCTTGATCCACTCTGCAATACCGGCCTCGCCCGTGTTGATCTCCTGCCCTCCGCCAATAAGGCAGACGACCACTGCCCAATCCGGGTGCCGATCCAGGCAGGAAATCAGGAACTCCGGCTCGGAACGGTTGAAGTTCGGCAAGCCCTTCTTCCGCTTCATGAAGTCCGTTGTCTTTTCCTGGTTCCAGGCCCGCTGCGCCTCGTCAAAGATCGCCACGCGGTCGACCGGCGGACCAGGGTCCTTGATGTATTCGTCGCGGAAATGGTGAACGGCCTGGATGAATCCCTTCACCGCCTGCCGCGCACTTGCCTTCGTCGTCCTCTGTCCCTGAGCCTTGGTCCGGGAGACCTTGTCACGCGCAAGAGCCTCGCTCAGAATGGCCACCAGCGGGCCGTTGCCGGAGAGGTACACCGAGTGAAGGTCGCTCTTCGCGTCCATGTACTTGGTCGCGATATCGAGGCCCACCAAGGTCTTGCCCGCACCGGGAACCCCTGTCACGAGGCAGATGGCCTTCACGCCTTGATCTCTGGCGCCCTGGATGATCCGGCTCACAGCGGCAGAGGTTTTCGCCAGGTTCGTCGCACCGGCGTCGCTTCGCGCAATGCTCTCCACCGAGTGGCCACCGTAGAGCGCTGTCGCAGCTTCCACGATGGTGGGCGTCGGCCTGTAACGGCCAGCTTCCCAGTCCCTTGCCGCAATCCGGTGGCCTGTTGAGTCTGCGACCACGGCCTCCATCGCTGCGTAAAGCCGGTCGGGCGAAATCAACACGGGAGCTCGCACACCATCATCGTGGCTGCCATAGCGAACGAGGGACTCCTGGGCCACAGAGCCGGTCGCAATCAGGATCGGTGCCATCTGGAGTGCATGGCTGGATTCGTGGAAGTTCTTCAGGTCAAGTGCGTAATCCCAGACCTGATCGATAGCAGCGCGGTTGAACTGCGACTCACCTACCTTGAACTCGATCACGAAGATGACGTGATCAACCACCACCACCGCATCGATCCGCTTGCCTACACGCGGCACCACGAATTCGAGAAAGAGGTGGCCACGCCCCCGGAAGGCTGGCAAGGATTCCTTGAGCAGTCGTATCTGATCATTCCAGGCATCGCGCTGAGCCAGGTCGACCGAGAACTCGCTGGCGTCAGTGAGCCGCCCGATGATCTGAGTGGGCAAGAACTCAAGGAACTCGTCGATCGAGGCCGAAAAATAGGCGCGCGATATGCGACCAGTTGGTATGGCTGACTGTTCGGGTTGAAAGTCCACGCTCGCCGTCTTGGGGTTGTAGGTTCTCAAAACTGATGAGGCCGTTCAGCTCTCGAGTGCGTCAGCGGTAGTCGTTCTCATGCTGGTCCCTCGCTGCGAGCAACACGACATCGGTGCTGCGAATCGCGAACAAGACAACACAACCGCCATGACCGAAGGGGATGATCAGCTCCCGGAACTGCCGGTGCGCGTCAGATCGGCGGCAGGTGTGCGGCGCGAAGGCGAGGATTCCCATCGCGCGCTCCACCGCATCGCGGAACCTGAAGAGGCAGGTGTCGTCTGGCGTATTGCTCGCCAGCTCTCGTTGCACGATGTGCTCCTCAAGGCGCTCGACGTCGTCCTGGAAGGTGACCGTCGGAACAACTCGAAACCGTTCGCTCACCCAGCGGTCCGCTTGCTCTTGGCCGCCGCAGCCTCACGGATGCGCTGCTGTGCCGTATGGGCACGTTGGGTCATGCCAGCCAAGAAGTCCTCGGCGGTCAACAGGCCCACGCCCTTGGAAGCGCTGCGCAACGCCACCTTCGCCCGGGCCATAGCGGCATTCTGCTCGGCGCGAAACTCTGCCTCTCTGCAGACCGCGCCCTCGATGAATTGCGTGAGCGACTCGCCCTCCCGAAGCACAGCCTCGAGGCGGGCCTTCGTCTCGGGTGCGACGCGGATGGGCGGCAGTGTGGCGGAACGACTCATCAAGGAAATGTATAGCGTTTGAAATACGTTGGCAATCGAGGACACGCCGGTACGATCAGCTCGCCGGCCTCGTCCGTGCCAGCCACTCCGAATAGGCAAAGGACGGACGAACATCCTCCACAAGCCGTGCCATGCGGGCCGGGTCTGCCGTCACCGGGCGCGCCGCTGCTCGCAGCATGGGCTCCCACTGCTGGGCAATCTGCGTGGCGGTGTCTTGCAGCCATCTCAGGGCGTCGCCCCGGTCCAGTCCCATCCAATCTGCCGCCTGGACAAGCCGCTTGACGCTCGTGCCCGAGCGTCCATCCGTGCCGGTGGCGAGTGACAGTTGCGGGCCTTCCTCGATGTTTTGCGGTGGGGCCGCCATGTTGGGCGTGATGTCGAAGGCCGGAGAAAGTCCCCAGGCCATGCGAGCCGCGTCATCCCCCACGCGATCGAAGAGCAACCCTGTGTTCAACGCATGGTCGTCAGTGTTTCCGACCAAGGCGTGGAAAGCCATTCGTTTCCACAACTCAGCCAGCTGTGCTCCCAGGCGCTCGCGATGATCGTCCGCGCCGTCATTCGTCCAGATCCGCAGCCGGTCCGCCAGACCGAGGTATGAGCGCTCGGGATCGCCCCTGACGGAGTCCAGGCGCAACCGCAGGACCGTTTGTGCGCTGGCATAGAGCTTTCGCGTCGGCTTGTACGGATCGCCATCCCTATCGAAGCGCTGCACCATCAAGACTTGGTGCACGCCAAAGGTGTGCAGCTTTACAGGCGCCACGTTCAAGCCCGCCTGCTCTGCCAGACGCATCGTCACGAACTCGCGCGCCGGCATGGCTTGCCGGTCTCCGCGCGCTTGCATCTTCACCAGCCACAGGCGGCCTGCGTCGACCAGGGTTGCCTTGGGGCGGTCTCCTCCAGCGCTCGTATCCAGGTCGTCGTTCAGGCGACGCAGTGCACGGCTCGATGGCTCCTCCAGCTCGAGCGCTTCGGTGAGCCGCTGCAGATCGCCAAGGTCTCGGGGTCGCCATCGCAACTTTCTGTCGATGTCGTGGCAGGCCTCGATGGCCCCCACACCGTCGGGAACGCCGAGTTCCAGGAGTTGCAGGGCGTCAAGGTTGATTCCGTGGATCGCCTTGAGACGGTCCTCACCGTATCCGGCGGGCTTGGCATCCCGGATGACCCCGGGCAGACCGTCCGAGCCCAGGATCGCTGTGCCTCTGGACGAACGGGAAAGGCGCAGCTCGACGGGGTCCAACGCCAAGGCACCAGCAGTCTTCAAATACTCCTGTTGGTATATGAAGCGGGAGCCCGTGCTGGTCACGATCTCGCCCGCCCTCGTGGGCTCGTCCTGGCCTGGAAGCCAGACCCAGACGGGCGTGACCACCGTCATCTCGGCCTCAGATGACGCTCGGCGTAGGCGACCGTCTCTGGATCATCGCTTGGATCCAGCAGTTTCTCGATCTGACCCATCAGGCCCAGAGCCTGAAGCACCTTGAGAAGATTGCCCAGCGCGACGCCATCGGCGCCGCCTTCCAGGGACCGAACAGTCGAGGTGGAAACGTCCGCCAGGTGACCGAGTTCCTCCTGTGTCAGGCCGCGCAGCTTCCTCGCCAGCGTGACCCGGACGCCCAGTCGCTCCAGTGCGCCGCCCACCATGACGGGAACGCGCCGCGCTTTCGAGCTTCGCGATGAAGGAGAAGGGCTGGTCACCGAAAGGATTCTAGGTGTTTTCGTTGCTATGAGAACGATATCGACCCTCTGAACGTTTCAATAACGTCGGTCAACCCTCATGCTTGGTGTATTGGACCGCGCCTGGCGTGCCTCCCAGCCTCAACCAGTACGCCGGCGGGCCATCATGGCCTACGCAGCGCCGTAGACAGAGAAATCGTTTCGATGGCAACGAATTCACCGATCCTATGGGGGTGGGAGTCCTGTCTGCCAGGTGCGGTTCCGACAGGTTGACCCGTGTCGAAACGGCCTCTAATTTGCCCGACTTCGGGCCAGTCGCACTAACTGCGTCAAAACTTTCGCACAACTGTGGCGCGAGTCGCAATTACTGTGTCGCTTAAGGTGTGACAAGGACTTAGCAAGGGGTGCGCCACAGGACGAGTCGTAACTGCGTCACAGTCACTGCGACTGACCCGATGACACGACACAGTTGTTGCTTCAGTCAACACATGTCCTACAACCGCCGCATTCCGGCGGCAACTCTGGCCGCCCAGTCGGCCTCTCCTCGCTTCATTGAAGGTGGTGGGGCTGGTGTACCTGCCGAGCACCAAGCCACTATCGCCCTGTCCACCCGTGACTCGCTAATGTGCGGGGCGAAATGCCGGTCGGCGATTGCTATGCAGCGTGTGTGGTCACCCGCAGGCTGATGTTCAAAGGCGGGTATCGGCCATAAGCGGCTGTAGACCACCACGAGTCGAACGTTCCCTTGATGACTGGAACCCGTCCTTCAACCCGGCCCGAACCGTACTGTGCGCGCGGCTTGGCATTGGGTGTCAGCACGCCGTGGCAGTGAATCAGATGCTGCCACTGGCGCGGAACCCAGGTGTCCGGCGTCCGCATGAACTCCGTTGCCCCGCTGACGCCAAAGGAAGTACCGTCGAGCGTCAGGCATCGGCTGTGCGCGGGTAGTAGACCCATAGCCAAGCGAACACCAGCAGGTACATGAGCCGTTGGACAAGCCCTTGGTATCGCGGCAGGTTCAACATCAGCAGTGGCAGTGCGACGCAGATCACGGCAAGCACGGCCGAGAGCAATCTGTAGGCCGTTGGGTGCGCGGCCGCTGCCTGCCAGAGGAAGCCGACCGTCAGCGCGATGCCGGAGGCCGTGGCCAAGGCGGAGTGCGCGGTATCGAGCCAAGCGGAGTAAGGAACAGCGTCGGAGATGGGCTTGTGCCCGAAAAGACCGGCGGCCGCAAAGGCAATGCCGAAAAGCATGAAGGGCATCAGGGACCGATGAAATGCCTTGACGCCGTCGTAGATCACGGCCGTTCCCAGGGCAACGAAGGCGGCTGACATCAAGTAGTTTCGCGGGGTGTTCTGGGCCGCGAGTTCGCTGATGACGTTAGCGACGGGCGAATAGCCTTCAGCCGTATAGATCGGCCCCAAGGCAGCGACGGCAACGAACAGTGCGATGGCGACGCGAGTGGTTCCCATGTTCGAATGCGCGTCCGGAACTGCGCAAGCGCGGCTTCGTAGGCCTCTGACCCGCAGCGTCAACTAGACACCCGGCTCCAAAGCGCGGGTTCGACGGTTGCCGCCGCCATGAGGCCACCCATGAAGGCGGCCGGCACGCCCGGAGTGATGACGTCCTGACCGGCCAGCAGCAATCCCGGCAGCGGTGTCCGCACATGCAGTGCCGGGCTGGTCAGGCGCTCGGCCGTCATCTCGATGCCGTACATGGCGCCTTCGGGCGATCGAACGTAGCGATGCTGCGTCACCGGCGTCGAGAGCTCGTGGAACCTGACCATTGGCTGCAAGGCAGGGAAGTGGCGCAGGAATTGCGCGAGCAAGCGCTCCTCGACCCAGGCCTTGAACGCCTGGTACTCCTCCGGGCGCTCGTCGTCGGCAAGCGCGAGCCACGGTTCGAACGCGGCCGCGTCCACCATCGCCACCACCTCGGCCGTCGGCTTGCCCGGGCTGGTCGGGTCCTTCAGCGACGGGAAGGCCACAAACAGGCCCGGTGCGTCCTCGTCGGCCGGGCGGCTCCACAAGGCGCCAATGTCTTCGCTTTCGTAGATCCAGTGATTGGCCGTGCTGGCGCCTGCGGCCGCGATGTCGCCTTCCAGCCCGACGAACAGCGAAAGGTAGGAGATGCCGGGCGCCAGGGTGCGGATGGCGTCCTGCCATGGCGCGGCGGTGCCGGCATCGAGGCAGGCGACGGTGTTGGCCACCCCCATGGCCGAGATCACGTGGTGCGCCTGCTCCTGCCGTCGCGCGCCGCGCTGCTCGATCTCGACGCCGCAGGCCCGGCCTTCGTGGGTGACGATGCGCTTGACATCGGCGTTCAGCCGCACCTCGCCACCAGCGGCTTCGATCACCGGCACCAGGGTCTGCGCGAATCGGGACGGTCCCCCGACCGGGTAGTACGACCCGGCGTTGTAGACGCCGGTCACCAGTGCATGAACGACCAGCGGCGCCTGCGCCGGCGGCGCGCCGTAGTCGGCCCAGCGGGCACCGAGCACCGCACGCAGCAGCGGATCGTCGATCTTCGCGAGTTCTTCGGCCAAGGTGTGTCGTGCCCAGTGTTCTGCCTCGGCACCTCGCCACAGTCGCAGACCCCAGGCCATCCAGGACGGCATGCTGTGAAGCGCGAACAGTGTGAATGCGCTCTTGCGTGCTGCCTCACAGGCGTCGAACCAGCCGGCGATGGCAGCTTGCTGCCCCGGGAATCGGGCGAGCAAGGCCTCTCGGTAGGCACTCTCGGGGTGGGCGATGCCGAATTCGAACCCGGGCAGCCGGACGATGTCGTAGGGATTGGCGCAGGCCGTGAAGCTCAGTGCGTCATTGCTCAGCCAGGCCAGAAGGCGTCCGAGCTGACCCTCTGGCCCAGGGTGCGGGCCGACGCCACCGAGGTAGTGCACGCCGGGCGCGAAGTTCCAGTCCTGCCGACGAAAGGTCTGCGTCAATCCACCCGCGACGCTGTGCTGCTCCAGCACCAGCACGCGGCGCCTGCGCTTGGCCAACGCTGCTGCCGCAGCCAAGCCACCGATGCCAGATCCGATCACGATCGCATCCCACATGACATTGCCTCTCGATGTCTGACAAGCCTGAGTACGCTGCCAGCGAGGGTCATTTGGGGGCTTGATCTCGCGCAATCCGTGGGCGGTTGGTACGGGTCACCATGCGCTTCGTGGCGGACCGGTTGGTCGCGGGTCCGGAGTTCGCGAGATCATCCCGCGCGACATGCGAGGAGAGGACGAGTAAACGCTGGCCCGGTGCCGACCAGCGATTCACCCGACCGGCGGCCGTGTCTCATGGATAGCAGACTCTCGCAGGCCCTGTTCTGGATCTGGGTCCTGGAGATCGCCGTGTCTGGCTTCAACTACGCCGTCTTGATGAACAGGATCTACCGGCCTCGATTCGGAGAGTTGAAGGCGCATCAGATCGGCATGACGACACGGATGGTCTACATCCTGGTGTTCGCGTACTTTCTGGACGACTTCGCACGGCTGACAACGCCAGCCGGCTTCCTGCTGGCCGGGCTCTGCTGGCTGATGTTGATCCTGGCCTTCGAGTGGGTGGGCAGCTTCATCCTTCGCCGCCCGGTCAAGGAAATCCTCATCGGCTGGCATATCGAGAGGGGCTGGATGTGGCCCTACGTCCTGCTGACCTATCTGCTGTCGCCCCTGGTTGTTGGTCTGATCCTCAGACCGGCCGAGTAAGCCAGTGCAATTCCCTGTGGCCTCGCGATGACTTGGCTTCGAGTTGCTCGCCCATTTGCGACAAGAGATTTCGAGACGAGTTCGGCCGACGCGCGGGCGGCTGACGAGGCTGACGAGTCGGTCGCCCAGAAAGCCCGCAAGGGCTCCTATGCGTCAATTGCTGGCCCACACGACCGCCCGCTGACCGGCGCCAGGGCTTTTCGGCTCTGGTTCTCCAGAACGGCCCTGAGTTGGCCAGCCGCTTTCCGTTGCATCACCGACGCCCACGCCGTCTCGGTCATCGGCAGCTGAGGGTCGTCACCCGCCGGCCGCCTAGGGGACGCGAGCGGCGGCTTTCAGCCTTCAGAGCTCACAGCAGCGCCCTAGTCGCTGCAGCTCTGTCGCGCCGTTCACACTACTTCGTCGCGAGTCCGACTTGCTTTGCCGACTTGCGCAAGTAGTTGCAGATCCTGCACTCAGAGGCAAAAAAACAGTCGAAACGGCCTCATATCTGCCTGAGTTGGGGCCAGTCGCACTAACTGCGTCCAAACTTTCGCACAACTGTGGCGCGAGTCGCAATTACTGTGGCGCCCTGCGGAACCTACACGGCTACACGTCGATATTCGCCGCCCTCAACGCATTCGTCTCGATGAAATCCCGGCGAGGTTCCACTTCGTCGCCCATGAGCATGGTGAACACGCGGTCGGCTTCGATGGCGTCGTCGATCTGCACGCGTAGCAGGCGGCGTACTGTGGGGTCCATGGTGGTTTCCCACAGCTGTGAGGGATTCATCTCGCCCAGGCCCTTATAGCGCTGGCGCCCGACGCTGGATTCGGCCTGGCCCATCAGCCAGGCCATGGCGGCGCGGAAGTCACTGACCTTGTGTTCCTTCTGGCGCTCGCCCTCGCCGCGGCGTACCACGGCCTGAGCGCTCAGCAGGCCCTTGAAGGTCAGGCCCGCGGTGGCCAGAGCTTCGTAATCGGCGCCGTGGACGAAGTCTGCGGTGATGACGCTGCTCTTGATGTTGCCGTGATGGCGGCGGCTCACGCGCAGGTGGTGCTTGTCGGTGCGGGCGTCGTACTCGGCGGCCACTTCGGCATCGTGCAGTGCACCTTGCAGCGCCCCGGCGCTGACCTCGGCCTCAGAAGCGTTGTCCAGCTTCAGCACCAGGCCATCGCTGATGGCGCGCAGGGCTTCCACGTCCATCCAGTTGGACAGGCGCTCGATCACGTTGGTGGCCAGCACGTACTGGCGTGCCAGTTCCTCCAGTGCAGGGCCGCTGATGGTGGGTTGGCTTTCACCAACCCCTGAAGGCAGCACGACGGCGCTGTCGAGTGCCACCTTCATCAGGTAGGCGTCCAGCTCGTGCCCGTCTTTCAGGTACTGCTCATGCTTGCCGTGCTTGACCTTGTAAAGCGGCGGCTGCGCAATGTAGATGTGTCCACGCTCCACCAGCTCGGGCATCTGGCGATAGAAGAAGGTCAGCAGCAGGGTGCGGATGTGCGCGCCGTCCACGTCGGCGTCGGTGTTGTGGCAGCACAGGCCGCCCATGCCGGCGATGAAGTTCTCGTCACCCTCCACCGAGAAGTCGTACACCTGCCCGTTGGTGGCCGCCACCGGTTGGATCTGCGTGATGGGCAGGGCGATCAAGTCACCGTCGATGGCCTGGAAACGGCGATTTTTCTCGTTGGTCTCGGGGCGAGACAAGGTTTCGCGCAGCGCCGCGGCGTTGGCGTGGTCCCGCCAGACGGGTTCGATCCTGCGAAGGTCTTCCTTGGCGCAGACGGTGATGGTCCAGTGCGGGTGGCGCGTGGCACAGGGCTGGCCCCGCACCTCGCGTTCCACCCCATCGGGCTCTCTGCGTGACAGCGAGGCCACCACGCCGAACGAGCTCAGCAGGTACATCACGCCACTGGCCAGGTCGTAAGACGAAGTGCCGAAGGCCACCTGGCGTTCATTCACGGTGCCGTCGCCCAGCAGGTAGCCGCGCAGGAAAGCCAGGCGCAGTTCCTCGCCCACGTTGAACACCAGGTCGGGCACACGCTTGGTCAGCGAATCAGCTCCTTCGAAGCCGAACAAGTGCTGCCAAGCCAGCGCGGCTACGCGGTTGACAAGCTTCAGTTCGGCAGCGCGGCCGGCCTGCTGGTACAGCACAGGCGAGTGCCCGAACACCGCGCGGAAGTGACCCACCATCTCATCGGCAAACCGGGCATTGCCCGCGCCGATGGCCAGGCGCACGCCATTGCGCGCCGAGCAGGAGCCCTCGGCCAGGTAGAAGCCCAGCAGGGTGAGCAGGGAGGCGTTCACGGTTAATTCGCGCGACGTGCCCAGGCCCGCATAGTGCTCGGGGGTGAGGGTGAGATCGTCACGGCCTGCGAACCATTGAACGTCGCTTGAGTTGAGTTCCGACAGCCGCACACGGTCACGCACCAAGTTGCGGCCCGAGGGCTTACCGGGGCGCCTGGCCCACTGGCGCTGCAGGCGGCTTTCACCTACAGCCACCTTGCGCATGAAGATGTCTTCGTTGGCGCCCACTGCTTTCAGGTAGGCAGTGAAGTGGGACACGCTGGGCCGGGACAGGCCTTTCTCCCAGGCATAGAAAGTCACCGGCTGGCGGATGCCTACAGCCTCACACAAGGCTTGCTGGCTCACGCCGCTGGCGCGCCGCTGTGCGGCGAGTTCCTCGCCCACCTCTACAGGAATGTCCACGCGCTCGCGCGTGAGGTCGGTGTCCGGGCCGTGCCGGTCAAGTACCTGGGTTTCGTACCAGGCTTGCACGGCGGGGCCGCGCACCCACACCTGCTGCGCCGCCTGGGGCACGGCCCACAGCGCCTGCAGCAGATCCAGCCGCGTGGCAGCAGCCTCGCCGAAGCGCACCGTCTTCGGCGCCACCACTTGGTCGCCCAGCTTCAGTTCATCACCGCGCTTGAGCTTAACGGCGCCTTCTTCATGCACGAACACGCTGTGGCTGGATGTGACCCGAACCGTGCGGCCATAGGCCGTCTTCACCTCGTACAGCGTCTCGTCCAGCGGGTGGCGGATGACCGCCTTGATGGCCTTGAAGCGCACATCGTGAGCGTCCATACCAAAGCACAACACCTCGCCCAGGTCTGCGCCCTGTACCTTGGCCACACCGTGGGCGTTTTCCACTGCGCCGTGCTGCTGCAGCACTGCGTCGATGAAGGCGCCAATGCACACCATGCGCGCCAGCCCATCACGAGCACGCACGAACACGTGGTCATCACCGTCCACGCTCATCACGATGATGCGGTGGTAGCGCAGCTTGTCCACGTTGAAATCATCTCCGCCCATGCCCTTGCCGATGCCGGTGCCCAGGGCGGTGATGAGCGTGAGGATTTCGTTGCTGGTGAGCAGCTTCTCGTAGCGCGCCTTCTCAACGTTGAGGATCTTGCCGCGAAGGGGCAAGATGGCCTGGAACTTCCGGTCGCGCCCCTGTTTGGCGCTGCCGCCGGCGGAGTCGCCCTCCACGATGTAGATCTCGCACATCGCCGGGTCTTTCTCCTGGCAGTCGGCCAGTTTGCCGGGCAGGCCCATGCCGTCGAGAACGCCTTTGCGACGCGTCATCTCGCGCGCCTTGCGCGCGGCCTCGCGGGCCTTGGCGGCCTCGACGATCTTGCCGCAGATGATCTTGGCGTCGGTAGGGTTCTCCAGCAGGTAGTCGGTCAGCGCCTTGCTCACCACGTCTTCCACCGGGCCGCGCACTTCGCTGCTGACCAGCTTGTCCTTGGTCTGGCTGGAGAACTTGGGCTCGGGCACCTTCACGCTGAGCACGCAGCACAGGCCCTCGCGCATGTCGTCACCGCTGATCTCGACTTTGGCCTTCTTGGCCAGCTCGTTGTCGTCGATGTACTTGTTGATCAC
>Ga0114980_10002594_pt1 | contig 12631 bp, 15 predicted proteins | sample S_140806_EF_Meta_FD_87018 | JGI IMG/M metagenome (GOLD analysis project Ga0114980, IMG submission 87018) | Freshwater microbial communities from Lake Simoncouche, Canada to study carbon cycling - S_140806_EF_MetaG | ecosystem: Environmental > Aquatic > Freshwater > Lake | place: Lake...
CTTACCACCATACTTACAATCTAGATGTAATGATCACAAGATCTTGTAACAATTTTGGGCCTCATCAACTCATAGAAAAGCTTATACCTTTAGCGATTACAAACCTGCTCAGAGGTGACAAAATTCCAGTATATGGTGATGGAAAAAATGTTAGAGAGTGGATATATGTTACCGACAATTGTAAATATATATCAGCCCTGGCTGAAAAGGGGCGATCTGGCCAAATTTATAACATTGGAAGTGGCTTCAGAATTAGTAATTTAGAATTGGTTTTTATGATTCTCAACATCATGCAAAAAGATAAAGACAATATAAAGTTTGTGAGTGACAGGCTAGGCCACGATTACAGATATGCTCTCAACTCAAACAAAGCCATAAGATTAATCGAAAATGAGTTTAAAAGTGATTTTGAAAATATGCTAATTAATACAATCAATTGGTATAGAGAACATCCACATATTTGGGATATCAAGTCTAAAAAATAAACAAAAAATTATTAATTGAGCTGTTTAGATTCCAATTTCTTCAATGTGTTTTTTATATCTTCAGCTAATGAGCCTCGAAACTTATATCCTTTACTGACTATTTTAGCGGTTGAAACATAAATAGAAGTTGGCAAAAAGTCCACACGTTCCTCAAATTCCACTCTCGCTTTACTGCCTCCAATTAGCTCAATAGTTTCAATTATTTCACTAGTGGTGAATGATCTAGTAACCAAATTATAAATTTCTCCTGAAAAATTCATACTACTCACTAAAAATTCTACTGCGCTAACAAAATCTGTGATTGATAAATAAGGCTTTACTACATTTAAAGATCCAGACCAAACTGTAAGTGGAATTTCATTAGCATATTGCCAGCAAAATTTATTCACAACTGTATTGAATTTCATTCCATGAGAGTATCCATGCACTGAACCAAGGCGCAGGATAGAATATTTCAAGCTACTTAATGATTTAATGTATTGTTCATCGAGCAATTTTGAACTGGAGTAATCTGTTAATGTCTTCGATATTATGGTTTCTTCATGCACTTCTCCATTTAAATGATGATACAAACTAGTTGAAGATGGATAAAGTAAAGGAATTTGAAACTTAGAACAGTAATCTGCAATATATCTTGTTAATTGATGATTTGTGCGTGAAAAATTAAGGCTAGTTTCTTTTTTAAGACCCACGTTATTTTGATAAGCCAAATGGATCACTAAGTCTGTATGCAAATTGTCTAAGAAATTTTCTGTGATAGCAGTTGAGCTAATATTTTTAAAATAGATGTTATCTTTTTCAAAGTATTTTTCCATGATCTTTATTTTTTTTCCGACATGGTCGTCAATCGCCACAATTTCGACGCCTTTTAGATTTGCTAAATTTGAAAGTAAAGAAGTTCCAAGATTACCTAGCGCACCGGTAATCAAAATCTTCATCTTAATTTTCCCCTCTAAATCTAACTGTAATTTATAAAATATCAGTTTTTACTGAGTTTTAGCCAAAAAGAAACTAAATCAACAACCAGGATTTTGGAAGCAAATGGTCCGGTGTTTCTCTATCCAAAAACCAAATCCTTGGTGCGATTATCTTCCCTGTATTTTGGCTAATTTTTGCACCCCACCAAGAAAATGTTGAGTTGGTGATAATATGACCAATTCCTTTCGACATTAAAAAAAGTGCTTCGATTGGTTGCTGAGTTTTTTGACTAATCACATGATAATTTCTTTTAGGTAGCAGGGGAATAATTCTTTTTGCATGATCTTCATCATCAGTAAAAATCCAGATTGGATTTTCTTGCAAATTACCAGAAAATTGGTTGATCGCCTTAGAATAATAATTCTCATCTATGCTTCTGTAGATTTTAGGATGATTTAAATAGTCACCTCTTCTAATATGCATAATTATAGGAAAGGTTTTTTCAGCCAACTCTGATTGTTCTCTATACCAATTGGAAGGATTTTTTAGTGTTGGCAAAGGGTAGCCTAAACTGATTAATGCGTCGTAGTAGTACCAGGTTTGAAAATATCCATTTATAGTTTTTTTATCATTTAGTGTTTCTAAGTTTTTATCAAAACTCAATTTTGGTGAAATATAGTGTTTGGAATATTTGTTCAAGATCGCATTGTATATTTTTCTTTCTCTACGAAGCTTTTGATTCAGTTTTTGTTTCAAATTCATTTTGCGAAAAATGTGAGGTTCAACATAATATGGAAATTTAAAATCTATTTCATTAGTAAGACATGATTCAAACGAATAGCTCCCTGAAGTTTGATAAACAAATTTAGTTTGAATTTTACTTTTTTCTTGAAAATAAAGTCCTGCATAAATTACAAATAGCTGGTTACCAACGCCTCCCGAAAGAAAAAAACTGGTTGCAATCATGAAATTAATCTTAGCAATTCTTTGAAGAAAGTATCTAATTTGCTGGTTTGCCAAGAATATTGGGTATAGATTTATACTATGTCTAAATCTTTGATCTCAATTTTGCTCCCAGTGCATGATGATTCTCCGTTCTTAGAAAAATGCTTGTTATCACTAAATAAATTAAATCTTCCAGCGGTAACTGAGCTATTAATAGTCGCGGACCGAGTTTCTAATCGAAATCTAGATTTAATCAATCAATTTAGTTCACCTTTAAGAAAAAGAATTTTGATAAACAATAAACATGGATTGGTGGAATCCTTGAATCAAGGAATAGTTGCAGCAGAGGGTGAATACATTGCTCGCATCGATCATGACGATATGATGGAGAGTACTAGGATAGAAAAGCAATTTTTATTCCTGGATAATAATCCGGAATTTGTTTTAGTAGGTTCAAATGTTATGTTAATCGATCACTTAGACATACCAATAAGAAATAGCCAATATCCAATCGCGCATGAGGAGATTACTAGAGTTCTTAAGCATAAGAATGTTCTAGCACACCCCTCAGTAATGTACAGAAAATCTGCCGTTATAAAAGCGCATTTGTACCGAGGGTTTTATGAAGGTGCAGAAGATTACGATCTTTGGATGAGGTTAATCAGAATTGGAAAGGTTGGTAATTTAGCAGAATGCTTAACATTTTATCGACAACATTCAGATCAAATGTCCACCAAAAATTTAAAAAAACAATGGATCATCACAGAAGCCGTTAAAACATCTGCAAAACTTAATGATGATAGAGCTACGGAATTAGACGCCAAATATGAAAGTATTGACGATTGGTACAATCAAAATCTCCGAGTTAAAATCTTGTACCATCGTGTTAGATTTAGGGGTTTAGTTAGTAAAGTAGTGTTGCGTAAATATTGGAGCAAAATTGTTCAGCCAAAATAGCATAAACGTAGTAAGTGATGTTAATCCTGAAATTTGGAAGAGACAAATTCCTTTTGACCAGAAAGATAAATTTACAAATGTTTTTTTTACTTTTGAGCCAATTTGGTCAGATGTCTACATATTTTATGGCACAAATAGCTCATTTACCGTACCAAATTCAAAAGCTCCTAAAATTTATTTTATTGTAGAACCGCAAACTTTAAAGAAAAATTCGCACTTCTTCCTTAAGCAATTTGACTCTATTTATGGTTCTATTCCCCTTAAATTAAGGGGTAGGGGTAATTATGTTACAAATCATCCAGCCCTACCTTGGCATATTGGGATTAATTTTGACAGCCCTCAAGGTGTAGTTAATCTAGATTTTATCGATCTTTTAAACATCGAGCCACCTAAAATTGATGCCGTATCAATAATTACGAGTAACAAAGTTATTTCTAAGATTCACTATGAAAGATATATGTTTGTTCAAGAATTATCTCGAATCATGGGTTCAAATCTTCACATATATGGTCGAGGTTTCAATCCTATCTCGGATAAGTATGAAGTGTTAAAAAAATATCGTTATCACATTGCACTAGAAAATAGTCAACAAGATGGTTATTGGAGTGAAAAACTATCAGATCCTATTATCGCACTGAACAAAGTTTTCTATTTCGGAGCTCCAAATATTAATGATTTTTTCAGTAGTAACGTAGTAACACAAATAGATTTAGACAACCCTGAAAAAATTGCAGCCTTGATATTAAATGAGATTAGACACAATCGCTGGGAATCAGATTTAGATCAAATTCTCAAAGAGAAAGAAAAGATGATGGATCAATTTAATTTTGTGAATATAATCTTTGATTTGAACTATACGGTAAGGAATAGAATATTTAGCAAAATTGTTGTTAATGATTTTATAATTATTCCTCGTAGAATCTTACAGAAATTACAATGGTTCTTGAAAAGAAAACTTTCCTGGAAATTATGATAGATAATTTTAATCACTCAATTTCTATAGTTATACCTCACAAGAATGATTCAGAAATAATCTCAATAGCACTTGCGTCAATTGCAAACCAATCAATCAAACCCGATCAGGTTATAATTGTAGATGACGATTCACTTCCTGAGCATAAATTTCGTTTAACCATACAAATCAAAGAATTTAATGGGTTGCCAATTGAATTGATTAGCTCTGTGGGTTCTGGTTTATCAGCTGCCAGAAATACTGGTATCCGCTATTCACGGGGAAGCTTTTTGGCTTTCTTGGATTGTGATGATGAATGGATGCCCGACAAATTGATTTCGCAAGTTAACGCTTTTACTCAGAATGTTGTTGCTGTTCATGGTTGGTGCATTAATGTCAATAATGATAAACATGAAACTTTATTGAAGCCTAAAGTAAAATATTCACAACGATCGCTCATAAATGGCGATTACTCGGTGACAGGTTCAGGCTCCTGTGTTATGTTAAAGCGCGAGATCGCACTTAAAATTGGTGGTTTCAATGAAAACTTGAAATTCGCTGAAGATTTAGACATGTGGGTAAGAATTTCAAAATATGGAATGTTCAAGTGCCTTGAGAAACCATTAGTTAAGATATCTATTCGCCCAAAAAGCATGCAACACAACCTTAGGAGCGATCCAAAACTTAAAACCACTGCCCACCAGATTATGATCCATGACTGGATCATGCAAGGATTAATTAGTAAACACGATGGAAAGCTGATCCTGGCAGATCGCGTCTTATCGATAAGTTCTGAATATTCCAAAGTTTATTCCTTTACGAAAGTTTTAGCTTATATAAGGAACCCTTTTGACGGTTCAAACAAATTTTGGAGAGCTAACTTTGCATGGTATTTGGTTTTAGCATTGTTATCAAAGTTTGGATTAAAGAAATGAATCATTTCTCAAATAATTCAGATATTTTTGTGTGGACTGAGGCTTTTAATTGCGCCGAACTGCTGAACCCCCTACTAAGATCATACTGTGCAGTAGAAGATCAGAAAGTTCATGCTTTTTTATTTGATTACGAATTTAGCAAGATCACGTACTTTAATGAAAAAATTGAATATAAAGTAATTCCGACTAAACTCAGGAACTTAAATCAAATAAAATCTCTTAGGCTTGTAATTTTAGGGCACTGGATCAAATCTGGATACAAAAAAGGTCACCTAGGAACTGCTAGATTTTGGGCAGTTTTAATCAAATCTCGAAATGAAAATCTCTTCGTACATTTTGACTCCGATATTTTGTTTGTAAGAAGTGTTGTTAACACAATCTCTGAAGAATTAAAAAATGGTTCAGTCTGTGTCGGGCGTAGGAGAATGTATAAGTACAATTTGAATAATGTAGATAAAGTTCGCCATAAAAGAGATTGCATAGACACAGTCTTATTTGGCTTTAATGCAAGAATTCTAAAGTTCATACCACTTGTAATTCTTGTCCCATTGATTAGAGGTAAGGGTTTAATCAGTCGTATATTTCAGACTTTAGACTTCTTTGACAAAATAACCTTTTTATTATCTAAATTTGGCAAACTTACTTATGTTGACTCACCTACCTTAGGAAATCATGGTTATGTCAATTCTGAGTCAAATTTTAGCAAGTCTTTTTTGGAAATATTCAGTGCAGTAGGAACTGGTTGTGCTTTATGGAATAAACTTAAAAAAGATGTTGCATTCGATATGGATAAGCTATCTGTTTATCAAAAATATGCTTTATCAAATTACGCATTTTATTCTAAGTATATTTTGAGAAATCCGATAAATTATCAAGGCACTGAAGATCCTCAGCTTGTTGATGCACTCAGGTACTATAAAATAATTGATTGATTCTGATTTATACTAGTTCATACAAAGCTAGTTCTTTACTGAAGCTTTAAAAACCCTATCTCTAATTGCATCTGCAATAGGATTCTGATCATCTAAAAAAACAACAATTCTATTCAGTTTCATTTGATCAGCTTTTCTAAATGATTTATATAGATTAGAGGCAAATTCTTCCAAACTTTTAGGGCTAGAAAGGCGAACTGCATTTTCTGGTGTCTCTACGGATTCAAGAGCAATTAGCCCATCTCCTGAAGAAGCAACAGTATTTAAGTAAACAGGTGTTTTAGGTGCATAATGGTTTTTAAAATCTCCTGGATGCTTAATGACATTTTTTGCCTGATTCGTATCTCTTATGATTTCTATAATCTTCTCAATCATATTTTCTGTAATGAATCCGGGCCGAAGAATATTTGGTTTTGTGCCTAAGCAATTTATAATTGTTGATTCAATTCCTAGTTTGCATTGCCCCCCGTTAAGAATTAAATCATCTTTTCTCAAAAAATTTCCTAATTCTTGCTCGACATCTTGAGAACTGGTAGGTGAGACCGAGCCAAATTTATTAGCACTTGGAGCCACCACACCCTTACCGCCCAAATTTTCGAAAGTCCGTAATAGCTGTAGTGCAGATTCATTGTTCGGTATACGCAAACCTATATTTTCTTGTCCACCGGTAATCAATGAATTTACTTGTGAATTTTTTTTTAGAATTAAAGTCATTGGCCCTGGCCAATAGTTTCTAGCAAGCTCTAAGGCGTATTTTGGTAAATCTACCGCCCAATAATCAATAAGTTCCATTGAGGATATATGCACGATTAGCGGATGATTATCAGGTCTAGATTTAACAGCATAAATTTGGCGCACTGCTATTTCATTGTTTGCGTCAGCACCTAGGCCATAAACTGTTTCAGTTGGAAAAGCCACTAAGTGGCCATCTAGTAAACTTTTTGCAGCTATCGAAATAGATTTCGTGCCACAATCTAAAGTTACACCCATGCTTAAATCATCCCACTTATCTAGTTTTGAGAAGGGGTAAATGACCGATACCCTTACCCCTCTAGTCCCCATCGTCTAGTGGCCTAGGACGTCGCCCTTTCACGGCGTTAACACGGGTTCAAATCCCGTTGGGGACGCAAAGAGGTTGAAAGTAATTTCAACTTCGAAAGGATGGCCCAGTAGCGCAGTTGGTTAGCGCGCCGCCCTGTCACGGCGGAGGTCGCGGGTTCAAGTCCCGTCTGGGTCGCAAGGTGCTTAACTGCACTTTAATTGGCTGAGTAGCTCAGTTGGTATGAGCGAACGACTGAAAATCGTTAGGTCGCCGGTTCGATCCCGGCCTCAGCCACAATCAAAGAGTTCCCATAAGGTTGGTGAGAAGGATCGGCTTAAATGAAAACTAGGTTAAAAGCTTTGAAGGATAAGTATTTTGAAACCTCAATGCTTCGTTGGGGCGCAGTTGGTATTACAACAACTGTCATTGATTACCTACTCTTTATTTCACTTTATGGCCCAACTAATTCAGTTTTTCTAGCAAATCTAGTAGCAGCAAGTGTTGCTACCTCGATCAATTACTACACCCACCATCGTTGGACATTTAAAAGTGATCAGGACCATTCACGCTCTGGATTCAAATACTTACTCAATCTCACTTTTTGGTGGTTTGTGTCCACTTCAATTATTCAAGCTCTGGTAACAGTGAATATTGATCCAAGAATTGCAAAGTTAGCACCTCTGATGTTTATTGTACCAATTAATTACTTTGTCTTAAACAAGTTAGTTTTCAAGAAAAAAGCTTAAGAATCCCTTGTTCTAAAAAATAGTAAAAACATTATTACCCACAGTAAACTCACTCCAGTGACTAAATATCTTTCTACCGATGTGCTAGTGGTTGAAATCAGTATTGCTACTGCAGCAAAAAAACCTGAAAATGACCAAAGACAAAATGCTGCCTGCTTGCGCGATAGCCCTGCGCGAATTAAGCGATGGGAAAGATGATCTTGTCCACCCTGAAATGTTGATACATGCCTACGTACTCTTGATAAAACCGCCACCGTTGTATCCAAAATGGGAATAGCCAATAGCAAGATTGGAATTAAATACGATCCGATCTGAGTCTGGGCGTTTGGTTCAAATCTGACCGTTAATGTCGCGAGCAGAACTCCAAGAAATAACGCTCCGGCGTCACCCATATATATCTTTGCTGGACTTTTATTCCAGACCAGAAACCCAAGGGTTGATCCTGCCGTAACGGTTGAAAGGGCTGCGATCAAATACTGATCACCGTTTAGTGCCAATATGGCCAGAGCAATAGATGAGATCGCAACAGCTCCTGCCGCCCCACCATCTAGATTGTCAAAAAAGTTTATTGAATTACATATTCCGACCACCCAGATAACGGTAATAATTGAATCAAATATCTGTGATCCAGTTGGGTTTCCAACGTTATTTCCTAGTATCAATACGGCTGCAGTAAATAGACCAGCCACAGTTTGGGCTATAAATCTTGGTAATGGTTTTAGGTTTTTTAAATCATCCCAAAGTCCAATTAAGCCTAAGAGCAATGCTGGCCCAAGAACTGATGTAGCTAACCAAAAAGTAGTTGATGTAAAATTTGAAATTAAGGATGTGGAGTATGAAATAGAGATGATGCCGATGATGATGGCAACTCCGCCAAGATAAGGTACTGCTTTTTTGTGTGATTTATGAGCTGCATTTGGGTTATCAACAACATTTGTTGCTAGTGCAATTTTGCGCATTAAAGGGGTTAGTACACCAACTAGTAAATAGGAGGTTACGAAAAGTAAGAAGTACTCCTTATTTGTGATCCCCATTTGATTAACAGATATTCTTTAAGCAGAACCGGATTTACGTCTATGCATCTTTGGTGCACTTCCTCCAGTTTGACCGGAGCCAACCTTTGAGCCAGAGGTTGGGCCAGCACTTTTTCCGGAGGTACTTCCTTTTTGCTTTTTTGCGAGCGCAGCAAGCATTTTTGCCTTGGCAGCCTCTGCTGGATTCTTATCCTCACTCATAATTAATTTCCACCATTCCTCTTGCCGTCATTAGTTGTTGCAGTAAGTAATGCTTTAACTTCGGACTCTTTATACCGGCGGTGCCCACCTAAGGTTCTAATCGAAGTTAGCTTTCCTGACTTTGCCCAACGGGTCACAGTTTTTGGATCTACTCGAAATAAGGAGGCAACCTCGGCAGGTGTTAATAGAACCTCTTGATCAGAGCTCACATTCACAACCTTCCAACGAAATCTTTTCGTAAATGTCCATTTCGTACCTTATGGGACAAGTATTATGGTTTTGAACTATAAATGCTATTTATTGCTTACATTGCCTGCTCAAAGGATGCAACTTTTCGCCAGCGAGTAACTAAGCGCTCATAGCCTTGGCCAGCGAGTGACCCATCACCGGCCGCTAATCCCGCAAGAGATTTACCGACATCCTCAATTGAAGTGTCAGCATTTAACCCAGGCTCACCGTTTTCAACAATAGATTTTTCTAAATAAACAGCCAACCCTCCGTAATCACATTCAACAATTGATTCATCATTAAAGATCCCTAGCCATTGCAGTAAATCGGCGATCTCCTGCTCAATCGGACCATTACCAAATGCATTTACTACTGCCTGATGAGCAAATAAGCATCGTTGTTTGGCATTTGAAATCGAAGTGCGAAGGATTGTGTAAGCACCATCTTCGTTGCTTCCACGAAGTCGATCTGAAGGTTCAAATAATGCAAACCAGCGAGGTGGAATACTCCAGGTAGCAGTAATTATGTGTGAGACCTTGTCCTCTACAACCTCTGAATTAACATTAATTGCATCCTCTATTTTTTGAGGAAGAAAAAGCTTACTTAAAGTAACAGGTAATGAAGATTTAAAATCATCCAGAGCTGCCCAACATCTGGCAGCGGTGGACCAAGGGGCGATATATCTTTTTCCTTCATGCTCTAACACATGAGCGCCATCTAGTTTTAATGCAGGAGGCTCAGTAACAATTACTCTACGCAATGCTTTCTTTTGCTCATCCCAGCCAGTTGGTGAGGTAACAGCGATCTGATTCCACCTTGCTTGATCATCTGGTTTAAAGGCGGCTATTGGCTCATAAACTCTTAAGGATGCAACATAAGGTGTTGGTCGCATTTAGTAATTTAATTAATTACGAGGGGCGTAGTTATCATTAGAGGAATCATCATCAAATCCTTTATCCTCTTTAACATCACCATGTAACTCTTTTGCTAACCGCTCTAAATCCATATCCTGATTTGAGTATTTAAGATCTCTTGCCACTTTAGTTTGTTTTGCTTTTGAACGGCCGCGTCCCATATCTGGCCTCCTTAAATGCTTGCTTTTCTGTCAGGCAGGTAGATTAGCGCAAAGCTGGGCCATCAACCATTGCAGGCTTTCCGCCTTGCAATAGGGTTTTAAGGCCTATTGCCTGTAAGAAAAGACTTAGGCCCATTATTGGTATACGGAAACGATGATCCCCAATAGAGACTAAGGAGATTAGCCAGTTAGTAGAAATTGCAATCATTGCCATATTTGCGATAAATCTTTCAAGTGAATTTTGCCGCCATAAAGTTAAATACCCATAAAGTAGTAAGGCTAAGCCGGTGATTAACCAAATCCAAGAAATTAATTTACCAAAGCTTCCATAGACCAAATTCACACCCTCTTGCGTGGAGGTAATGTTTTTAATTGGACTGATTTTAAGCCAAGGATTCCTTGCCATTGTTCCATTTGCCTCTGGCCCAAACCACGGCGACCAGAAATAAAGTGTCTTGTTGTAGAAAAGTTTTATTGCTTTAGTTGGGTTTGTTAAGTACCACTCAATAACACATTGAACTCTTTGATTGTCTTGTTCTGCTTCGGTACCCGAAGTAATACATGTGACTCCATATCCTTCCTTCATATATCCACCAGTTGCATTATCACCAGCACCAATATTCATCGTTACGCCTAAGTTTGTTGAGATGCTATTTAATCCCACCGCCTGATTATTTCTATAAATTAGAGTCGCTGGTAACAAAAGAGTAACTACCACACTTGCAATCAAAATAAAGGACCCCGACCGCCTTCCTTTTCTGACAAAAATCCAGAGTAAATTAATCAATAAACCTGAAACTATTAGCCTGGGTTGCATAAATGTTAGTAAACCAAAAATTAGTGAATTTATTACTAGGTACTTAACAAATATTTTATCATTTTTTTCAACCAAATCTTTGATAATTAATGAAATAGCGAATAGAAAACCTGAAGCAGTGAAAGATTCATAACCGATTGCTAATGAACTTAAGGATAAAGTTGGATTTAGTAGGATTAGCAATAAAACTAAAAAGGAATAATTCTTTAGGCGCGTTCTATGAAGTTGCGCTGCAAAGTAGTAAGCCGAAAATGAAAAGAATAATGACTGAGAAATTGCTAAGGAAGTTAGAACCCAGCTATTGCCTAGAACTGATAGAAATAAAACAACTAAGGGATAGCCTGCTGGCCAATAATTTAAGATACCTTCACTAGAAAAAATTCCATCACGTACTAGTGCGTCAAAACCCTTTAGGTAATTTTCACCATCTGCCCCAAGCCAAATTCCATCAATCAGAAATGGCTTGCCATTAACCTCGATATTAAATGCAGGGATATTGAAAGAGATAATTATTTTGATGAAAAAAACTATAATTGCAAAATACATAAAAGTTTTTTTGAGGTCACGTTGTGGTGCTAACCGAGCGCGCTTTGACTTACTCGCCATTCTCACTCCTAACTTCAGAGTTCATAAGTTTACTTACTTGGACAAATAAATTACCCAAATTTGAGTTTGTGCCTGAAGCTGAAATAGCTCCTGAATCGCAAAATTGCGTCCAGTGCTCTGGTCTCTCCAATAAGCTGATTAAAGTTTCTGCTTTCATCTCAACTACATTTGGAGGCGTACCTCGACGATGAGTACTTCCACCAACACATTGGATAGCAGCATAGGGTGGAATTCTTAGTTCAACAGATCTGCCAGGTGCTAGCTCTTGGACTACTTTCAGTATTTGCTTAACTTTAGCCTTCAAATCCAAATCTTGGTTCATCGAAGATCTGTTAATTCAACCTTTGAAATCCTATTTTTTATTCGCCCTGTGATCATTTCTTTCACAGAAAGAGTTTGAATTAATGCAAGGCCGGCAAACTCTGCTGGGCTTGAAATTAACTTGTTTAACTGATCAAGTGAGAGTGGAAAATCTTTTTCGTTAGAAAGAGCGGCAAAGAATTTACTTGGTGTAGCAGTAGTGGCATATTTTTTAATAAGTTCATGTGCTAATTCTCTACCCATCCCAGATTTAACACACTCCATCAAAATGTTTGTAGTTGCAAGTAATGGGAGTTGTTCGCTTAGCTCATTTTTTATATTATCTTCAAATATCCCAAACTCATTTAGAATTGTCATAAAGGTGTGAAGAAGGCCATCTAAAACATAAAATGAATCTGGAATCACAACTCTTCTAACGACAGAGCATGAAACATCGC
>Ga0114980_10002595_pt1 | contig 12631 bp, 11 predicted proteins | sample S_140806_EF_Meta_FD_87018 | JGI IMG/M metagenome (GOLD analysis project Ga0114980, IMG submission 87018) | Freshwater microbial communities from Lake Simoncouche, Canada to study carbon cycling - S_140806_EF_MetaG | ecosystem: Environmental > Aquatic > Freshwater > Lake | place: Lake...
ACGCCTTTTTCGGCGCCCACGGTGCTCATGTGGTAGCCCGGTGTGCCCGGCACCTCCCAATCCAGCTCGGTGGGGAACGGGCCGCCGCCCACCCGGGTGCAGTAAGCCTTGGTGATGCCCAGGATGTAGTGCAGCATGCCCGGCCCGACGCCGGCGCCAGCGGCGGCATTGCCAGCCACGCAGTTGCTGGAGGTGACGTAGGGGTAGGTGCCGTGGTCCACGTCAAGCAAGGTGCCCTGCGCGCCTTCGAACAACAGGTTGGCCCCCTTGATGTGAGCCTCGTTGAGTTCGCGAGATACATCGGCCATCATGGGCTTGAGCAACTCGGCGTGGCGCATGGCCTCGTCGTACACGGCGTCGAACTGGACCTGGCCCGCCTGCAGGTAGGGCTGCAGCGCCGGGCCAAATTCAAAGGCGGCAGAGCCCAGGTAGCTGGTGAGCACATGGTTGTGCAGGGCCAGCAACTCGCGCAGCTTGGCGGCAAAGCGCTCGGGGTGCTTGAGGTCTTGCACGCGCAGGGCACGGCGGGCAATTTTGTCCTCGTAGGCCGGCCCAATGCCGCGCCCGGTGGTGCCGATTTTGGCGTTGCCGCCCTGCTCCCGCGCTGCCTCGCGCGCCACGTCCAGCGCCGTGTGGAACGGCAAAATCAAGGGGCAGGCTTCGCTGATGCGCAGGCGCCCGCGCACCTCCACGCCAGCCCGCTCCAGGCCTTCGATTTCCTCGAACAATTTGGCCGCCGACAGCACCACGCCGTTGCCGATGTAGCACTTGACGCCGGGGCGCATGATGCCGCTGGGAATCAGGTGCAGCGCGGTCTTGACGCCGTTGATGACCAGCGTATGGCCTGCGTTGTGCCCGCCCTGAAACCGGACCACGCCTTGCGCGCTTTCGGTCAGCCAGTCCACCAGCTTGCCCTTGCCCTCGTCGCCCCACTGGGTGCCGACGACAACGACATTGCGTCCTTTGATGACATTCATGGATTGACTTTGCTCATGTTAGGTTCCGACGGATTGCACCACCCACTGCCCTGCCACTTCGGTCAGTTCACGGTCACAGTGGAACTCGTCAATTTCACTCTCGTGGCCAGGCAAGGCGCAGACCACCGTCTCGCCCTTGGCGCGCCAGTCGGCTATGGCCGCGCGCAGGGCAGCGGTATGGCCCCAGGGTGCGCGTATGGCCGCCCTCTGGGCTTGCGGCGGCAGCGCAGCCACCAGGGTCTTGAGGTCCAGGCTGAAGCCTGCGGCCGGACGGTTACGCCCGAACACCGCGCCGACTTCGTCGTAGCGGCCGCCACGCACCAGCGCGTCGTTGACGCCCCGGGCATAGACCGCAAAGGTGGCACCGCTGTAATAGGCGTAGCCGCGCGAATCAGCCAGGTCAAAGCTCACCTTGACACCGTCCAGATGACCTGCCAGCCACTTCAAATTTGATAGCGCTTCACGCACGGCTGGCAAGGCTGGCAGGGCTTTTTCAGCCTCAATGAGCACTTGCGAATCGCCATACAGCTGCACCAGGATGTGCAGCGCTTCGCGGGTGGGTTCGGGCCAATGCTGGGTCAGAGATCGCAGCGCACTGCGGTCCTTGGTGGCAAGCGCCTGGTGCACCTCGGCCAGTTCTTGCTGCTGAACGGCCAGGCCGCCTAGCAGCGCACGCACAATGCGCGCGTCGGCCAGGTCAACCGCCAGGGCATTGGCCTGAACGGCATTGAGGCCATCGAGCGCCAGGCTGAGCACCTCCAGGTCGGCTTCAAGCCCTGAGTGACCATAGATCTCGGCGCCGAACTGCAGTGGCTCACGGCTCGCTTGCGGGCTGCCCGGCCGGGTGTGCAGCACAGGGCCGCAGTAGCACAGCCTGGCAACGCCGCGGCGGTTGAGCAAATGGGCGTCAATGCGGGCGACTTGGGGCGTGCTGTCGGCGCGCAGCCCCAGCATTCGCCCGGACAACTGGTCCACCAGTTTGAAGGTTTGCAGATCCAGCGCTTCGCCCGCGCCTGTCAACAGCGACTCCAGGTGCTCGACCAGCGGCGGCATCACCAACTCGTAGCCATAGCATCGAGCCATGTCGAGCAGGGTCCGACGAAGCTCTTCGATGTGCCTGGCCTCGGAGGGCAGCACATCGGCAATGTGATCCGGCAGGACCCAGGCGGACATGGATGAAGGGTGAAACAGTTGAAACCGCAATTTTACCGGGCGCCGGCCCGCCAACAGACCGTCTGACGCTCAGTTGAGCAGCCAAATCATCAGACAGCCGGCCAGGATGCTGCACATCCCGATCAATTGCAACTGGCCGTCCCGCAACTGCAGGATTTGCGTGAACATGCGACGCCAGCCGGCCGGGGACAGAAACGGAAACAACCCTTCGATCACAAGGACCAAGGCCAGCGCCAGCCAGAGGGTGTCGCTGTCCAAGGCTTACTTCTTGACGGCGGCTGGGGCAGCGGGTGAGCTTGGCGCAGCCACGTTGCCCCGGAACACCTTGAAAAACTCTGACGATGCCGGATCCACCACCATGACGTCATTCTTCTTGCCGATGCTGGCCTTGTAGGCGTCCAGGCTGCGGTAGAACTGGGCGAATTGCGCGTCACGGCCAAAGGCATCGGCATAAATGCGTGACGCCTCGGCATCGCCCTCGCCTTTGATTTTCTGGGCGTCTCGGTAGGCATTGGCCACCGTCACTTCGCGTTGCCGGTCGGCATCGGCCCGAATTTTTTCACCCTCGGCCGCGCCAGTCGAGCGCAGCTCATTGGCCACGCGCTTGCGCTCAGCTTCCATGCGCCGATAGACGGACTCGGTGATGGCCTCCACATAGTCGACCCGGGTGATACGCACATCCACCACATCGACACCCCAGGGCTTGTCGCCACGCACTTTCTCCAGCACTTCGCGCTTCACATCAGACATCAGCGCTTCGCGCTTGGTCGACAACAGCTCCTTGACGGTGCGCTTGTTGATTTCTTCCTGGAAGGCATTGCGGACCACGCGGTTGAGCTGGCTGGCACCGGCCGCCTCATTGGTGCCGACATTGCGGATGTACTCAGTGGGCTCAGAAATGCGCCAGCGCACGTAGTAGTCGATCACCACCCGCTGCTTTTCAGCCGTCAGCATGGGCTCGGTGTCGGTGCTGTCGAGCGTGAGCAGGCGTTTGTCGATGTAGGAGACGTTCTGGAAAGGCGGCGGCAGTTTGACGTTGAGGCCCGGCTCCGTGATGACCTCTTTGATTTGACCCAAAGCGAAGACCACCCCAAACTGCCGCTGGTCCACCACGAACAGCATCGAGCTGCCCAAGCCAAGTAAGACCAGCACCGATGTCAAAATAAATCCCAAGCGGTTCATCAGAGCTCCTAGCGGTTGTCGCGGTCACGCGAGCGGGAGGTATCCCGGGAACGCAAATCGGCGCCCGTGGCAGGCGCTGCAGCGCCGGCAGCTGGCGGTGTGGCGGCTGGCGCCGCAGTCTCCGCCACCGCAGGTGCCTGGAAGTTACCCTGCATCAACTTGTCCAGCGGCAGGTAAAGCATGTTGGAACCCTGCCGGGAATCCACCAGCACCTTGGTGACGTTGGCGTAAATCTGCTGCATGGTGTCGAGGTACATGCGGTCACGCGTGACCTGCGGCGCCTTCTGGTACTCCGTCAGCACGGATTTGAAACGCTGGGCATCGCCCTGCGCCTGGGACACGATCCTCGACTTGTAGGCGTCGGCTTCTTCTTTCAGGCGTGAAGCCGAGCCAACTGCGCGTGGCACCACGTCATTGGCGTAAGCCTGAGCCTCATTTTTGGCGCGCTCCCGCTCCTGACCGGCCTTGAGCACATCGTCAAAGGCGGCCTGCACCTGCTCGGGCGGACGCACGCCACCCTGCTGCAGGTTGATACCCACCACCTCGATACCGACCTTGTAACGGTCCAGAATTTTCTGCATCAAGACCCGTACGCGCGGGCCAATTTGGTCACGCTCATCGGACAGTGCGCTGTCCATCCGCATTTTGCCCACCACTTCGCGCACCGCCGACTCGGCTGCCTGCACCACGGCTTCACCGGGGTTCTTGCTCTCGAACAGGTAAGCACGGGCGTCGCTGAGCCGGTACTGAACGGCAAACTTGATCTCAACGATGTTTTCGTCTTCCGTCAACATGGCCGACTCGCGCAGCCCGGTGGCCTTGATCACGGTGTCCCGCCCCACATCAACAGAGCGGATCTGGGTCACGAAAATCAGCTCATGGCGCTGAATCGGGTAAGGCAAACGCCAATTGAAACCAGCGCCAGCGGTGGATTTGAAGCGCCCGAACTGGGTGATGACGGCCTGCTGCCCTTCTTGGACAATGAAAAACCCGGTGCCCAGCCAAATCAGTGCAGCCACGGCAGCGATGACGATCAAGCCAAGGCGGGCATTTTTCATGTCGGGCTGGAAGCCGCCGCCGCCGGGCCCGCCAGCGCCACCGCGCCCGCCAGGCTTGCCGCCGCCGAACAGACCGCCCAGCTTGCGGTTGAAATCACGCCACAGCTCATCCAGATCGGGTGGGCCTGCATTGGGCCGTGATTGGGCACCCCGGTCATTGCCGCGTGGCGCCGCAGGGCCCGGCGCAGGCGTCTCGGGCCGGGCTGGTTCGGCGGGACCAGAACCTTCGGTCGGTGCATCGTCCCCACGACCCCAGCGCGGATCGTTCAGGTTGAACATGCCCCTGATGCGACCCGGCATCGCCGGCCATCGTACGGCTCGCAAATCAAATTTCATTGTGTCGTCCCATCTTCGTCAGGGCCGGATTGTGCCCAATCCGACCTCATCCCCACGGAAATCCCGGGAATACGCCAAGGCCGCATGCTCGGGCTGGCCGGCACTGGCCAGGGTGGCCAATTGCTGCCGTAGAGCGGCCAAACCTTCACCACCCGCTGCGCTGAGAAACAGTCGCGGCGTGCGAACGCCACCGACATCAAACCAGTCTTGCAACTGCGTCGGGCGGTGCGCCTCGTCCAAGGCATCGAGCTTGTTGAACACCAGCACTTGGGGAATGTCTGCCGCGCCGATCTCGGCCAACACGCGCTGCACCTCGGCCATCTGCTCGACCGCATGGGGACTCGAGGCATCGACCACATGCAACAGCAAGTCAGCGTCAACCGCCTCCTGCAAGGTGGCCTGGAACGCATCGATCAAACCGTGCGGCAAATCACGAATGAAGCCAACGGTGTCGGACAAAGATACCGAGCGCCCCGCTTCTCCCAAATAAAGCTGCCGGGTGGTGGTGTCCAAGGTGGCGAACAACTGGTCTGCGGCATAGGCTCTGGCCTTGACCAGCGCGTTGAACAAGGTTGATTTGCCTGCGTTGGTGTAGCCGACCAGGGAAATGTTGAAGGCATCACGCCTTTCTCGCTGGCGGCGCTGGGTCTGCCGTTGGCGTTTGACCTTGCCCAAGCGCTCCTTGATCTTCTTGATGCTGTCGCCAATCATGCGGCGGTCCAGCTCGATCTGGGTCTCACCCGGGCCGCCGCGCATGCCGATGCCGCCGCTCTGGCGCTCCAGGTGGGACCAGCGACGAACCAGGCGGGTGCTGAGGTACTGCTGACGGGCCAGCTCAACCTGCAACTTGCCCTCGTGGCTACGCGCCCGCTGGCCAAAAATCTCCAGAATCAGCAGAGTCCTGTCATTGACTGGCAATTCCAGGTGCCGCTCAAGATTGCGTTGTTGCGCCGGGCTCAGGCTTTGGTCAAACAAGACTTCGACCGCCCCCAGTTGGGTCGCCAGCAGCTTGATCTCGTCGGCCTTGCCGCTGCCCACAAACAGGGCGGCGTCAGGCGCCTTGCGCTTGCAGGTGAGCCTGGCGACCGGGTTCAAGCCAGCGGTTTGCGCCAACAACCCCAGCTCTTCCAGTTCGCCGTCGAAATTGGGAAGCCCCAGGTCTACCCCAACCAACAGGGTGGGGGCAGGCCGACGATCAGGCGGCCGCAGGTGCGTCACCCTCGCCCGTGGAGAAGTTCACCGCACGGCCTGGCACGATGGTCGAGATGGCATGCTTGTAGACCATTTGCGTCACGGTGTTGCGCAAGAGCACCACGTACTGGTCGAAGGATTCAATCTGCCCCTGCAGCTTGATGCCGTTGACGAGGTAGATGGCGACCGGCACATGTTCCCGACGCAGCGCGTTGAGAAAGGGGTCTTGAAGAAGCTGACCTTTGTTATTCACGATATTCTCCGTGTTTAAGAATGATGACTGGAGGGGGACGATACCACAGCAGGCCCGCTCTCCAGAGACAAAACTCAGGCCAACCCCGGAAAGTGCAAGCGAATTGTCTAGGCGCTAGGACGTGCCCGCGCTTATTTGTCGGTGAACGGGTTGCTCGAGGTCTTGAGCTCGATGCGCAGGGGCGTTCCCACCAGATCGAACTCCTTGCGGAATCGGCCTTCCAGGAAGCGCTTGTAAGTGTCGGTGACATGCTCCAGCGAGTTGCCATGAATCACGATCACCGGCGGGTTCATGCCCCCTTGATGGGCATAACGCAATTTGGGGCGGTACATGCCGGCCCGCTTCGGGCTCTGGAACTGAACGGCTTCCAGCAGCAAACGGGTCAAGACCGGCGTCGACATCTTGCAATGAGCCGCCTTGTGGGCCTGAACGATGGACGCCCACAGGGGGCCCAAGCCCTGCCGCTTTTGCGCCGAAATCAGGTGCAGGCTGGCAAACTTGAGGAAGGGAAGCCGGGTCTCGATGGAACGCTTGACCAATTCCCGCTGGTAGTCGTCCACGGCGTCCCACTTGTTGACCGCAATCACCACGGCACGGCCATTTTCCAGCACATAGCCGGCGATGTGGGCATCCTGATCCGTCACGCCCTGCGTGGCGTCGATCAGCAGCAACACCACATTCGACGATTCAATGGCCTGCAGGGTTTTGACGACGGAAAACTTCTCAATGGCCTCAAACACCTGGCCACGCCGCCGCAGACCGGCTGTGTCGATCAGTTCGAACTTCTGGCCATTGCGTTCAAAAGGCACCGAAATCGCGTCACGGGTGGTTCCGGGCAGATCAAAGGCCACCAGGCGCTCCTCGCCCAGCCAGGTGTTGATGAGGGTGGATTTCCCCACATTGGGCCGACCTGCCACCGCCAGTTTCACCGGGCCTGTGCCATGGGCGTCGTCGGCCTCGTCCGCCTCATCCTCGGGCAAGCCCAGGGGCGCCAGTGCCAGCTCAATCAGGCCTCGGATGCCCTGACCGTGGGCGGCAGACACGGGCTGCACATCGCCCAGACCCAACTCGAAGAATTCGACCAATGGGGTGCCTTCACGCAAACCCTCGGCCTTGTTGGCCACCAGCACCGTCGGTTTACCCAGGCGGCGCAGGTACTTGGCAATGTCATGGTCCTGCGCGGAAATGCCCTCCCGGGCATCGACGACGAAGAGGACCACATCGGCCTCAGCGACCGCCTGACGGGTCTGCTTGGCCATTTCTCGGTAGATACCGCTGGTGGCATCCGGCTCAAAGCCGCCGGTGTCGACGACGATGAACTCGTGTTTGCCCTGCCGGCCGTTGCCGTAATGGCGGTCACGTGTGAGACCTGCATAGTCGGCCACGATGGCATCGCGCGATTTGGTCAGTCGGTTGAACAAGGTCGACTTGCCAACGTTCGGTCGGCCCACCAGGGCGATCACAGGTTTCATTGACAAGCGTCCCGAGGTCAATCGGGTCGGAAACCGAAAACGCCACCCCTGCGAGTCACCACCACCACCGTGCCACCCGCCAGAACGGGCGCGCTGACCACAGCCGAACCGTCCGTTGGCATCCGCGTCAGCAAAGCACCGTCTTCACGGGATAACCAATGCACCCAGCCAGCACCGTCGCCCACCGCCACCGCTCGACCGACAGCCAAGGGCGCACTCAGGTCGCGGTAGCGCAGCTGGTCCGATGTCCATGCGGGCTGGCCGTCTGAGCGGCGCCAGGCAAGGACACGCCCGTCACCCTCGACACCGAAGACCGACCGGCTATCCCCGTGCAGGCCGACCGCACCCGAGGCTGACCGGGTCCACATCAGACTGCCGCGCGCCGCATTCACACAACCGACTGCCGCCTGGAAGGCGCGGGCACAGACGACATCGCCGTCACGGCTGACCGGGCCAACGAGATCGACCAGACGCTCCACGTCGTTGGTCCCGCGGGGAGATGCAAGCGGGGCTTCCCACCGGATGCTGCCGTTAGCAGGGTTCAGGCCCGTCAGGCGCCCGCCAAGTCCCACCACCAAGGTGTCGTTCACCGCCAGCAAGACACCCGACTGGCGCAACACCAGCGCATCACCGGGCCGCTGCTGGCTCCACAACTTTCGGCCTGTTGCAGCATCGAATGCCGAAACACCTCGATCGGCTGTGAGCAAAAACACCCGCCCGCCAGCCACCAGCGGCGCTGTAAAACCTTGCGCAGACACCTGTTGCCGCCAAAGCTCGCGACCCGACGCCATGGCCACCAGTTCATTGCCACGCGTGAGCACAGCGGCCAGCCGCCCATCGTTGCCAACACCAGCGCCGACAGGGCTCTGTGCGTTGCCACGCCAGATCGCTGCACCAGTGCGTGCATCCAGCTGTGCCACGGCCCCGTCGCCATCGGCGAGGGTGATTTGCTCGCCATTGACCTTGATGTCCAAAGGAAAATCAACCGTCCCGATTTGGGCCGACCAGGCCAGCCGCACCCCCAGCAGGCCCGGATTGGGGCCAAGCTCAGTTGGCTTGATTTTTTGCGGTGTACCCGAGCAGCCCGCGAGCGCCAGCGCCACCACCAACAGGGAGAGCCAACGACCCTTCAGGACGCGACGGCAAAACATGGTCACGGTGTGCCTTTGGCAGTGGCGCCGTCCGGAACAGGTTGGGGATCAACCCCCAGAGCATTCAATTTGAACTCGACCAGTCTGCGGTATTCGGTGCGTTGTTCAAAACCACGGTAAGCCTTCTCGTACTCTGACCGCGCCTGCTCTTTTTTGCCCTGCAAGATCAAAATATCCGCCTTGCGGTCCGCCACCAAAGGCGTGAATGCGGCTGGAAACTCGCCGCCCAACTGTTTGAGCGCATCGTCATAGGCCTTGCCATCAGCCAACAATGCCGCCAGCCGCAAACGGGCAATGGCCTGGTAGCCGGCGTCGCCGGACTTGTCGGCCACCCAGGTCAGGGCAGCCTTGGCCGGATCGGCCTGACCTGCCTCAACGTATTGGCGAGCCACCAGCAAAGCAGCCTGCTGGCCATAAGCCGTTGACCCATACTTGTCTTTCATATCGGCAAAGGCACGGTCGATTTTCTTCAAATCACCCGTCTTCACCATCCGATCGACTTCGTCGAACATGGCTGCCGCCTGCGCGGCCTGGTTTCGTTGCCAGTATTGGTAACCGTTCCAGCTCGCAAAGCCGCCCAAGACCACGATAAGCACCCAAGTGATCGCATTGCCGTACTGCTTCCAGAAATGCTTGAGCTGGTCGAGCTGTTCTTGTTCTTCAAGGTCGAGTTGGTTGGCCATGGGCGAGTCCGGTTAGAGGGGCGATTGTAGGGTGGACGCCCAGTTCGCCAGGTCAGCCAATGCCCGGCTGACCTGCACGCCAGCCGCGTCACGCAGTGGTTTGACGGCAACGAGCCCCTGGGCCACCTCTTCGGCGCCGAACACCAGCGCAAACCTCGCACCGCTGCTGTCGGCCCGTTTGAACTGCGACTTCAAGCTGCCCATGCCGCCGTCTGAGCTGGCATGCATCATCACGCTGACCCCGGCAGCCCGAAGCGCTTGCAGCGACTGCAACACCAGCGGCATCGTCGTCACGTCAGCAACGATGGCGTAAGCGTCCAAGGGGACCTCCACCCTGGCATCGTCCTGCGCCCGGACCAGGTCCAAGACGCGATCCACCCCTAGCGCCCAACCCACCGCCGGGGAGGGTTTGCCGCCCAGTTGTTCGAACAGGTAGTCGTAGCGTCCACCCGCACACACCGTGCCCTGAGCGCCCAGGCGATCGGTGATGAACTCAAACACCGTCAGGTTGTAGTAATCCATGCCCCGGACCAACCGTGGGTTGACGGTGTAGGTGACGCCGTTGGCGTCGAGGATCGCGCGCAAGCCGTTGAAATGAGCCAGAGAATCCGAGCCCAGCCCATCGAGCAGCCGAGGCGCCCCCGCAACCATGGCCTGCATGGCCGGGTTTTTGGTGTCCAGGATTCGCAGCGGGTTGCTGTAGAGGCGACGGCGGGCATCATCATCCAGCAGGTCGGCATGCTGTTCGAAATAGGCAATCAGGGCCTGCCGGTGCTGCAAGCGTTCCGGGGGCTGGCCCAGGCTGTTGATTTCAAGCCGCACATCACTCAGTCCCAGGTCTCGCCACAGGGCCACCGCCAACAAAATCAGCTCCGCATCAAGCTCGGCGCCACCAAAACCCAGGGCCTCGGCGCCGATCTGGTCAAACTGCCGGTAGCGTCCTCGTTGCGGCCGCTCGTGCCGGAACATGGGCCCGATGTAATACAGGCGTTTGCCACCGTCGTACAGGAGCGAATGCTCGACCGCCGCGCGCACCACACCGGCCGTACATTCCGGGCGCAGGGTCAGCGAATCGCCGTTGAGGCGGTCCTCAAAGGTGTACATCTCTTTTTCGACGATGTCGGTGACCTCGCCCAGCCCGCGCGTGTAGAGGGGTGTGCGCTCGACGATAGGGGTGCGGATGTTGCGGTAAGCGTAACGCGCCATCAAGGCTCGGACCTTGGCCTCGAGCCATTCGACGGCCGCAGAATCCGGCGGCAGGACATCGTTCATGCCCTTGACGCCTGTCAATCTGGCCGCCTTGTTGGCGGGCTCCTTGTCTTTCATGGAGGGACTCATGCGGCAGTTGCAGGCACTGTTTTGCCAAACCTTTGCTCGATATAGTCCTCTACGATTTTCTGGAACTCCTGGGCAATATCGGCCCCTCTGAGCGTCATGCGCTTTTCACCATCGATAAATACCGGGGCAGCGGGCGCCTCGCCAGTGCCGGGGAGGCTGATACCGATGTCGGCATGCTTGCTCTCCCCCGGACCATTGACGATGCAGCCCATGACGGCGACCCTGAGATTTTCCACGCCAGGGTATTGTTCTCGCCATACCGGCATCTGTGATCGCAAAAAACCCTCGATCTGCTGGGTCAGTTCCTGAAAGGTGGTGCTCGTGGTTCGGCCGCAACCCGGACAGGCGGTCACACTCGGAACAAAGGAGCGGAGTTCAAGTGCCTGAAGAATGTCGGAAGCAATCACCACTTCCTGAGTGCGTGCTTCGCCAGGCTGGGGCGTCAAAGACACCCGGATGGTGTCCCCAATACCCTCTTGCAGCAGGATACCCAATGCAACGCTCGATGCCACCACGCCTTTGCTACCCATCCCGGCTTCGGTAAGGCCAAGGTGCAAGGCGTGATCACACCGACGCGCCAACTCACGGTAAACGGAGACCAGATCCTGAACGCCGCTCACTTTGCAAGACAGAATGATCTGGTTCGGACTCATGCCCAAAGCGACCGCTTGGCGAGCCGACTCGGTCGCCGAGGTGATCAAAGCCTCGTACATCACCGACTTGGCGCTCCAGGGGTTTGCGCGCCGGCTGTTGTCGTCCATCAGTTGGGCAAGCAACTCCTGATCCAGACTGCCCCAGTTGACACCGATGCGCACGCACTTGTCCCAGCGTATCGCGGCTTCGATCATGAGGCCGAACTGCTTGTCACGCTTGTCCCCCTTGCCCACGTTACCGGGATTGATCCGGTATTTCGAGAGGGCCTGTGCACAGTCGGGAAAATCGGTCAGCAACCGGTGACCGTTGTAATGAAAATCACCCACCAAGGGCACATCAATGCCCATCCGGTCGAGCTGTTCACGCACATAGGGCACGGCTTGCGCAGCTTCCGGCGTATTCACCGTGATCCGCACCATTTCAGAGCCTGCCAAAGCCAATTCCTTGACTTGGATCGCGGTGCCAATGGCGTCGGCGGTATCGGTGTTGGTCATCGACTGCACGCGCACGGGCGCATCGCCGCCCACCGTCACGACGCGCGAGTTCCAGCGAACTTGCGCCTGGAGCGACCGCCGAGCCGTCGGGGCCGCAATTTCAATAGCTTTGCAGGGTTCCATCACTTCACCTCAAAACGAGCCACTTTGTCTTTGGTCATACCTTGAATCTCGAACGGGGCACCACGGACTGATACCGCCACCACCTCTGCATGCCCCAGCACGACGGACAGTGGCAGTGGTGCGGTCACACCCCGAACCTCACCCTCGCTCATGATCTTCCTCAATTGAACCATACCCGTGGCGTCAATGACCTCCACCCAAGACGCCCCGCGCGCCTGTAACACCAGAACCCCGGTACGGGAACCAGAACCGGCAACCACGGCTTTGACCGAGACATCGGAAGGCGAATCGGACGGCACCACGACGGGTGCCGGCTCAGCAAGCGCCTCCCGCTGTTGAGCAGAAGCACTTTGCACCGTCGGGGCAGACGGGAGTGACGATGGCGGGGGCGTGGCCGCCACATCGACTGACGGACTCACCGTGGCCTCACGATGGGCCTTGAGCGGCAGGACAGCCATCGCAACCGCGCCAAGAACGAGCGCAAGAATCGCTACGGCATAGGGGCGGGACAGCCGCTCCAAGCCGGGCCAAACAGATCGATCACCG
>Ga0114980_10002596_pt1 | contig 12628 bp, 14 predicted proteins | sample S_140806_EF_Meta_FD_87018 | JGI IMG/M metagenome (GOLD analysis project Ga0114980, IMG submission 87018) | Freshwater microbial communities from Lake Simoncouche, Canada to study carbon cycling - S_140806_EF_MetaG | ecosystem: Environmental > Aquatic > Freshwater > Lake | place: Lake...
CAGATCTACGTCGCCCACCGCAAGGCCCGCGGCGGCATCGCGCTTACCGCCTCGCACAATCCCCCGGAATACAACGCCCTGAAACTGTTCAACCACGAGGGCCTGTTCTTCAACCAGTACGAGCGCAGCGAACTGCTCGATCTCTTCCATCAGAGCCAGTTCACGCAGGCCGGCAACGGGGAGATCCGCTCGGTGAAGTCGGCTCTCACCAGCGCCCCGGCGCTGCACTTGGACCGCGTCCTGCGCCACGTCGACCACGGCCGCATCCGGCGCCGCCGCTTCCGCGTGGCGCTCGACGGCGTCAACGGCGCGGGCTCGGCGATGTCAGTGGAGTTCCTTGGCACGGTGCTCGCCACGCACCTCGCAGCTATCGCGGTTGACCCCACGCAGGTCTTCCCCCGCATCGCCGAACCGCGGCCGGATACCTTAACCGATCTGGCTGCGCTCGTCCGCCGCACCGGCGCCGACATCGGCTTCGGCCAGGATCCGGATGGCGACCGCCTCGCCGTTTGCGATGAGAACGGCACGGTGCTCGACAACGACGACGTGCTGGCCCTGGCCGTGCAGCGGGCGCTGGCGCATACGCCGGGCGACGTGGTGGTCAACCTGACCACCTCAGCCACCATCGACGATATCGCGGCGCGGTACGGCCGCAAGGTGCACCGCACGCCCGTGGGCGAGGCCAACGTGGTGGAGAGGATGCAGGCCGTTAAAGCGGCCATTGGCGGCGAGGGCTCCTCGGGCGGGATCATCTTCCCCGCCGTGCACCTGTGCCGCGACAGCTACACGGCCATGGCTCTGCTGCTCGACCTGATGGCCGAGACCGGCCAAACCGTCTCGGCGCTGGTGGCGGCGCTGCCCCGCTATACGCGTCTGGCCGGCAAGGTGCCGTTCGAACACGGTCGCCTGGGTACGCTCATGCAGGCCCTGGCCGAGAGCTTCCCGGACGCGCAGACCAATCGCACCGACGGCTTGAAGCTGCAATGGGAAGGCCGGTGGCTGCACGTCCGCAGTTCCAACACCGAGCCGCTTCTGCGGCTGGCGGTCGAAGCCCGCACCCCCGAACAGGCCCAAGCCCTCTTCGACGACGCCTGGCGGCGGTTGACCGGCTAATTCGGCGGCGCTTCCGGCATCGCCGGCTCGGGGTCCGGGACTTGGTAGAGCTTCTCGCCCGGAAGCAGCTTCTGCAGCTTCTTGCGAATCTCGAACTCCCTGGCCTCAGCGCTGTCCTGCAGAATCCGGACCTTTTCCCGGCGACTGTTCAAGTCGGCAATGAGTTTGGCGTTCTTGGCCTCAATCTCCTGCAGCTCTCGCCACTTGGCGAACAGCGCCTTGACGCCCTGCGGTCCAGTAAGATTCACAATGGCGTAGATGCAAAAACCAGCAACCGCCACCAGCAAGCCCAACCGCTTGTACACTTGTATTGCCCGCGACCGACGAACCGCCATACCTACCCTTCTTTATAAACCGCTTTCGTCCATAAAGCTAGTACCCGATGACTGATAAAATTGTGCTCTTCACTACCGTTGCCTCTCCGGAGGAGGCCGATCGCCTGGCGCGGGCCCTTGTGGACCGCCGTCTGGCCGCCTGCGTAACCATTCTGCCGCAGGCGCGATCGGTTTACCGCTGGCAGGGGAAGGTAGAAGAATCAACCGAACTGCTGTTGCTGATCAAGTCTCGCCGGCCGCTGTTCGCCGCGCTGTCCGAGGCCGTCCGCGCTCTGCACTCCTACGAAATACCTGAACTGATCGCTCTCCCGGTCGTCGATGGCAACCCGCCCTACCTCGACTGGATCGACCACGAAACTGAGGTTCTCTGATGCAATCGACTCCTACTACCCCGCGGCCCACCGCGGCCCCCGCCAGCAACGCCCGGCGCAAAGTCATCTGGTTTGCCGTCACGCTGGCGATTCTCGCCTACATTGACCGCGTCGCCATTTCGATGGCCGCCCCCGAAATCTCGAAAGACCTGCAGCTGGACAAGGGCCAGATGGGCTACGTCTTCGGCGCCTTTGCCATCGCCTACGCCCTGTTTGAAATACCCGGCGGCTGGCTGGGCGATTGGATGGGCCCGCGCAAGGTGCTCATGCGGATCGTCATCTGGTGGAGCTTCTTCACCGCCGCCACGGGCTGGATGTTCAGCTACCCCAGCATGCTCGTGACGCGTTTTCTGTTCGGGGCGGGTGAAGCCGGCTGCTTCCCCAACATCACCAAGGCCTTCTCCACCTGGCTGCCGATCGAAGAGCGCGTGCGCGCGCAGGGAATTCTCTGGATGGCCGCCCGGTGGGGCGGTGCGGCCACGCCGCCGCTCGTCATCTGGATCTTCAAGGTGATGGACTGGCGGACGGCGTTCCTCTCCTTCGGCCTGGTCGGCACCGTGTGGGCCTTCTTTTTCTACCGCTGGTTCCGCGACAATCCGCAGGAGCACCCGGAAGTCAACGATGCCGAGCGCGCCCTGATCGCCAAAACCGCCCATCCGGCGAGCGGCCACGGCGACGTGCCCTGGGGCAAGCTCATCCGTTCCCGGGCGGTCTGGCTGCTCTGGCTGCAATACTTCCTGCTGAGCTTCCCCTGGTACTTCTACCCCACCTGGCTACCGACCTACCTGCAGGAGTATCACGGTGTGGACCGCGAAACCAGCGGCTACTACGCCATCCTGCCGCTGTTCCTGGGCGGGCTGGGTTCGCTCGTGTGCGGCTTCCTGTCCACTCGCCTGGCGCGCCATTGGGGTGACGTTGGCCGCTCGCGGCGCGTCATCTCCACGGTGGGCTTCGGCAGCGCGGCCCTGATGATGTTCATCGCCATTCAGGTGAAGGATCCACTGTGGGCGATGGTCGGCCTGGGCTTGTCTAGCTTCTGCAACGACCTGGTGATGCCCAACGCCTGGGGTGCCTGCATGGACGTGGGCGGCAAGTACGCCGGCACGCTGTCCGGCTCCATGAACATGATGGGCAACATCGCCGGCTTCGTCGCCCCGGTTACCGGCGGCCTCATCCTCCGCTCGACCGGGAACGACTGGAACCTGTTTATCACCATCATGGCCGGCGTCTACCTGCTCGGCATGATCACCTGGCCATTCATCGACCCGGTGACGCCGCTCGAAGACGAGGCCTGACGGCTATTTGATCTGCACGAGGTCCGTCCGGATGGGCGCTGCGGCTTTCCCCCAACGCGTCCGTCCGGTCTGCCATGGCGTTAAGGTGTTGACGAAGGCGCCCACCGCCATCGAGCCCCGCACCAGATGCTTCACCCGCAGCGGACCAGCGACCTTGGCCCCGCCAATCCAGTGCAGGGCCGCCGACATCGAACAGCCGCACTGGCGGCAATCCGGGTCGCCGCCGAAGACGCACGGCTCCACTTGGGTTTTGAAGTCGGCCGTGTAATTGGCCGACATCCGGGAAAAGATGCACTCGTCCGGGCTCTCCGGCGGCGCGGCAAAGGCCTTGGCCATGCCGTCAGGCACCAGCAGCTTGGGGTATTTTTTCGCGAGCGGTGGAATCTGCGCCGCCAAGCTCTGCCGGTTGGCCGGCGGCAGCATCTCCGGACTCATCTCGCCGCGCTGCGGCGTGTAGACGCTCATCCAGATCTTGTGCACCTCGGGCCGGTCGTTCCAGAAGGCGACGTACTGCTCGAGGTAGCCGGGCGCTTCCATGTGCTGGTTCACCACGGTCCAATGGACGTTAATCCGGCAATCTTTAATGTTCTTGAGGATCCGTTCGTAGGTGGCCGGCTTGCGCCGGACGTCGTGGTCTTTGGCGAGGCCATCGACGGAGACGGCGATCGTGACAAACGGCATCCGGGTCCATTCCGGGGGAATCGGAATGACGGCGCTCGTCACAATCATCGTGTAGATGCCCCGCGTGCTCAGCACCGGCAGCACGCGCGCCAGTTCGCGGTGGCGCATCATCGGCTCGCCGCCGACGAGTGAAACCTGCACCGGCTGGTGTTCGTCCACCAGACGCAGGATGTTGGCCACCAACTCATCGCCTTTCGAGTCGGTCAGATCCACGAGCTTGGCGCCATCGGCCAGATGGGATTCGCCATAAGCGTAACAGCCGGGACAACTCAGCGGACATTCGCGGGTAATCTCAATCGAAAGCAGCGGAATCCGCCCTCGGAGTATCCTTCCCCACGCCGTCAGGAAATTGGTTGGTCGCATCGCCCTCTACGGAGTGGATGCGCGCCGAGGCTCGAGAGTTGCCTCTGAAACTCGTTCCGGTCCAGTCCATAGCGGAAGCGCCGTCCGTTGGGCAGCAACGTAACTGGAACCTCTTCGTGATAGAGCGCCAGGGCGGCGGGGTCGGCGTCGATATCGACGATGGTCGCGACAAACTCCCACTCGGCCGCCACCACCGCCAGCACCTCGGCGGCTTTTTCGCAAAGATGGCAGCCGCGGCGCGTGTAGAAGTGGACGTTTACCACCGCAGATCCTGCCGCCAGCGATACTTCGGCTTCGGACGCAGGAGATAAATCAGCGCAATGCCGGCCAGAAACCCGCCGATGTGCGCAAACCACGCCACGCCCCCCTGATTGAGATGCGACTGGCCAACGGTGCCGATCCCGCTGAAAAACTGGAGAACGAACCAGTAGAGCAAGATCAGCCAAGCCGGAATTTCCATGGTCGTGAAAAAAATGATGACTGGGACCAGCGTCAGAATCCGCGAGTGCGGAAACTTTACGAGGTACGCCCCCATGATTCCCGCAATCGCGCCGCTCGCCCCGATGGTCGGCACGCGGGAGTCCAGATTGAACAGAACATGCACCAGGCCGGCCGCAACCCCGCACAGCAAATAGAACAACAAAAACCTGCCGCGCCCCAGGATGTCTTCGATGTTATCGCCGTAAATCCAGAGAAACCACATGTTGCCGATCAGATGCCACCATCCGCCGTGAAGGAAGATGTTGGTAAAAAAGTCGGCCAACTGCAAGCGGCGCGGAACGAGCCCATACTCGACCACGAAGTGGTTCAGCGAGAACTCGTCGAGCGAGATCTGGTAGAGAAAGGCGAGTACGTTAACGGCGATCAATCCGACCGTGACGACCGGAAAGTGGTGGCTCGGCTGGGTATCGCGTAGCGGAATCATAACCGGGTCACGAGGAGGCGCGCTGCACGAAATCGCGCTTGCTGCGGCGCTGGCCGGTGGCGATCAACTCCCGGGCGGCGGCCGCGTCGCGGATGCCGCCGCGGGCGCCAATCTCCATACAGTTCAACGCCGCCATGGCGTTCGAGAAATCGAGGGAGTCGCGCAGGCTGAGGCCGGTGAGCACCGAATAGCAGAACGCGCCGTGGAAGACATCGCCCGCCCCGGTTGTATCCACGCAGTCAACAACAAAAGCCGGGGAGTAAACGAACTGCCCGTCCATGCGGGCGATGGCCCCGAAAGCGCCGAGCGTCATCGCCGCCACCTTCATGCCAAACTCCTCCTGAATCATGATCAGCGCGCGAAACGGGTCGCGTTCGTTGGTCCACTGCGGCGGGAACTCGGAACTGGTGATCAGGTAGTCGATGTTCGGCAGTACGCGATCAAAGCCATGGTAAACCGTATCGACATCGACCGTAACGGGAATGCCGTGGGCGCGGGCGATCTCCGCCGCGCGGGCCACGGCGGGCGTATCGTGGCCGTCGATGTGCAGCAGCCGGGCCGAGGTAATCATCTCCGACTCGATCTCCTCCGGAGCCAGGCGCAGGCAGTCCGGGCGCCGCCAGAGCACCGTCCGTTCGCCGGTGGATTGATCGATGACGATGTAGGCCGATTGGTTGGCGCAGCCCTGGCGGATCTGCACGTCGTCGAGGTTGATCCCCGTGCCGAGCAGACTGTCGCGCTGAATGCGGCCCCGCTCATCATCGCCCATCGTGCCGATATACTTCACCCGCAGGCCAAGTTTGGCGCAGGCCACCATGGCGCTCGCCACCTGCCCCCCCGGCGAAAACATCTCCTCGACAAAAGGCTCCTTGCCCGCATAAGCCGGAAACTTGGGCACCACAAGCAGCGTGTCGGTGGCATTCAGGCCAACGCCAACTACATCGAATCTGGACATCCTCTCAGGCTACCGCGAAGTGGCTAGTATTTCCGGGGGCCGATCTCGTAGAGGTAAATCTTGTGACGGCGGCTGTGGACAAACACCTCCTGCACATCTACCGGATTCCAGCCCCGGATGCCGTAATCGTGCGAGACAACGCGCGCGCCCGGCCGGAGCGATTGTTCGAGTTTCGGCCGCAACTTTTCGTTGGATCCCGTGGTTAAGTAAAGGGCGACGACATCGGCCTGGCTCAGATCCGCTGCGAAGATGTCTCCGCGAACCACCCGGGCATGGTTCTGCAGCCCCAAGCGGGCGATCATCTCGGAAGCCTCTTTGACGAGCTTGGGATTCAGCTCCACGCCCACCGCCTTGGCCCCAAACTTCTGCACCGCCGTGATCAGAATGCGCCCATCCCCGCAGCCCAGGTCGACCACAATCTCGCCGCGCTTCACGTTGGCCGCTTCGAGCATCCGTTCGATAATCTCCGCCGGCGATGGGACAAAAGGCGCCAGACGCTGCGGCTCAAGCGGTTGCGCGGCCAAACCCCACGCCGAAAGCGCGACAAGCGAGCAAATAGAGAGCTTCATAATCCCTGTGCGATTCCTCTATCGAAATGGACGTAAGCGAACCAGACGCGTTTCCACCGTCTGCAAAGAACCTGCCATCTACTGGGAAGGAGAGTTTTGCGCGAGGCGGCCGCTACGGGTCTTCAGAATGCGGTTCACCACATCCGAAGTGGCAAACCAAAGATCCCGGGGCTTACTGATAGTGTACTCCTGCCCCTTAAAAAACTTCACGGCATGCGAGATCGAATCCCGCCAGGGGATCTGCGCCGGGTACAAATTGTAATTCAGATAAAACAGCGGAAACTCGACGGCGCCGACCTCCTTCAGGGTCTCCGCCTCGACGTTCTGCTCGAGCATCACCTTCGGACCGGCAAAAATGATCGCCTCCGGCTTGTTCGCCCCGCCGAGTTCGGCGCGGATCAGATCGCCCAAAAACTGCGTTTCGCTGTGCTTGACGGCCAGCTTGCTCAAATCCACCGTGCCAAACTTGACCTTGCTGAGCGCCTCGCCCAGTGCCGGCAAATCCAGGTGATCCACGTTTTCCTGCCGGTATAACACCTGCTGACTGGCCATCGAAAAGGCGACCAGCGAAAATTTGCCTATCTTCGGCTCCCGCAAAATCGAGCGCAGGATGGAAACCAGCGCGGTGGTATCCACCGGGCGCATGACCGTATTCCGCGGGTTCTGCGGAGCGTAGTTCAGCAGAACCTTCACGGCAATCGCCTCGCCGCCCGATGCGCGTTCGATCGGGGGTTCGTCCTTGAAGCTTTCCTGATCCGCCGCCCGGACCGCATGCGGTGGGATCACCATCGCCATCTGGCTCTCTTTGCCGTTCAGCGCCGCTTCCACCTCCCAGAAGTGGGAGCAGACCCGCTCGGCACGGTCGCGCATCAACCAATCCACCCGGTACTTACCTTCGCCCAGATCAAAGGCGCCGTACAAGGACGCATCGCCCTTGGCCTCTTCCTCGATCTCCGGCACCCGGATCTTTTGTATGAAGTAGACCGGATGGTCGAGATCCGACAGCGGCGCAACCCGGAACAGAATGGTCAGCAGGTTCTCCCGGCCGGCGAGCTCCCGCAGCGGGACAGTCACCTCGAAGCCAGAGTGAAACTTCAGGTCAAAACCAACCAGCGCGCTTTTGGACGGTACCACCTGACAGGGCAGATCCTGCCGCGGCTCCCGCATTTCAAAAACGGCCATGTCTGTGCCGAACAGGCGCACGGGACCGCCGTTGGCGCTCATAATCGTCTGCGCGCTGCCGGGCAGACCCGCCAGCAACGCCAGAGCGGCAGCCCGAAGCCGGGCCGGGCAACGTGGGAACCAGAACAAGCGAAGCAATTTCCCTCACAATTCCACCGCACGATTTCCCTGAGCCGAACGGAGACAACCGGGTCGCCACCTAGCACACCGCCAGCCAGTGGATAAGCAGTATTATGAATCAGATTCGCCCCCGTGCAACAGGGTGCATCACTTAATTGGCCGTCGGAATATCCGGGGCCGCCCGGCGAGGTGTCCCCCATCGCGCTGTGCTAGAGTGCAAAGATTATGGCTTCGCGCAGTGTTAACAAGGTGATTCTGGTTGGCAATCTCGGCCGGGACGCCGAGACCAAGTTCACGCCCTCCGGCGTATCCATGACTCGATTCTCGGTGGCCACGGGTCGCCGTTACAAAGATCAGGCCACCGGCGAATGGAAAGAAGAGACCGATTGGTCGAACGTGGTGCTCTGGCGGGCCGAGAACCTCGCGCCGTATCTGACCAAAGGCAAACAGGTGTACGTCGAAGGCCGCCTGCAAACCCGCAGCTATGAGGACAAGGACGGCCAGAAGCGCTACTCCACCGAAGTCGTCGCCGATGATGTCATTCTGCTCGGCGGCCGCGGCGGTGAGGGTGGCGACAGCGGCTTTAGTCAGGAACCGCGCATGATGTCCGCTCCCCGCTCGAGTGCCCCGCGCTCGGCCCCGGCGCCCAGTGGCGGCGGCTCCCCCTTTGACGCGGGCATCAGCGACGACGACGTCCCGTTCTAAATTGGAACGCCGTCGCGTTTCAAATCGGGCTGCGGCGGCGGATAATCACCTGGAATCAATTATTTAGAAGTGGCAAGGCGTTTGCATCGTTTGGATGTGGAGGCAATGCCAATGGCTGAGTTCGTCTCGCTTTTTGATTCAATCCCCGATTTCGATATGCATCCGCCCACGGCGCATCCCCCGCCCACGGCGCAATCCATGGATCTTTCGCGGTTTAACCGCAGTTTTGAGGCCGAACAAGCCCCCGCTCCGACCTTCGGCGAGGTGCCGGACGGGCGCTACCGGGTCCTGATTACCGACCTCGAACTGAGCCTCGCCTCGACGGGGAATGCCGTCTTAAAGTATGGACTTCGCGTGGCCGCCGGACCGTTCGAGCGCCGAATGATCTGGAAGCGCCGCGTGATCACGGCCAACACCATCCGCTACACCAAGAGCGAACTGCTGACATGCGGACTTCGCCTCGAGCGCCTGTCGGATCTCAACCGCCGCCTGGCGGAGTTGCAGGGTATCGGCCTCGAAGTCAGCAAGGTGACCAAGGGCGACAAATCGGACGTGTTCTTCAACCGGAGGCTGGCGACGTTATGAACGGAGTACTGGTGGATTCCCGCGTGGACCTGCGGCCGTATGACGAGGCCTATGCCAATGAAGTGGTGAGCGAGTACGAACCCTGGAACAGCATCCCGGATGGACGCTACGAAGTGCGGGTCGACCGCGTCGAGTTGACGCAATCGAAAAGCAGCGGCAACCCAATGCTCAAGTGGACCCTGCGGATTACGGGGACGACCTTCCAGAACCGGCTCCTGTGGAAATACCGGGCCATCACCGAGAACACGCTCAAGTATGTGAAACAGGATTTGAGCATTTGTGGACTCGCGCTGCCGCAGTTCTCCGCCCTGCCGTCCTACCTGCCATCACTCCAGGGCATCGAGCTCGAAATCACCAAGATCAGCCGCGGCGAAGATTCGAGTATCGTCTTCAATCGGCGGCTCGGATCGGTCGACCAGGGCGACGGCGGAGTCTGCGACGACGACATTCCCTTCTGAGCGAGTTGCTGTGAGCAGGCGAAGGGAATTATTGTAGGGAGTTACGCTCCGTTTCAACATTATGGCCACGAACACTCCAATCACAGTCGCTCACGGCGACGGCATCGGTCCTGAGATTATGGAGGCTACCCTCCATATTTTGAAGGAGGCCGGCGCCCGTCTCGACATCGAGACCATCGAAATCGGCGAAAAGGTTTACCTGCGCGGCAACTCCGCTGGTATCGAACCGAGCGCCATCGAATCGCTGCGCCGCACGAAAGTCTTCCTGAAGGCGCCGATCACCACCCCGCAGGGCGGCGGCTTCAAGAGCTTGAACGTCACCACCCGCAAGATGCTCGGCCTCTATGCCAACATCCGGCCGTGCGTGGCCTACCACCCCTACGTCGATACCCTGCACCCGAAGATGGACGTGGTCATCGTCCGGGAAAACGAAGAGGACACCTACGCCGGCATTGAGCACCGCCAGAGCCAGGACATCTACCAGTGCCTCAAGCTGATCTCCCGGCCCGGTTGCGAGCGGATCGTCCGCTACGCGTTTGAGTACGCGGTCCGCAACAACCGCAAGAAGGTTACCTGCTTCACCAAAGACAACATCATGAAGCTCACCGACGGCCTCTTCCACAAGGTCTTCGATGAGATCGCGCCCGAGTACCCGCAGATCGAGAACGAGCACTGGATCGTCGACATCGGCGCGGCGAAGCTGGCCGACACCCCGGAAGTCTTCGACGTCGTCGTCATGCCCAACCTCTATGGGGACATCCTCTCGGACGTCGCCGCGCAGATCGCCGGTTCGGTCGGCTTGGCCGGCTCGGCCAACATCGGCGTCAAGTACGCCATGTTTGAAGCCATTCACGGCTCGGCTCCCCGCCGCGCGGGCCAGAACCTGGCCAACCCGTCCGGGCTCCTGCTTGGCGCGGTGATGATGCTCGTGCACATCAACCAGTCCGATGTGGCCGAACGGGTGCACAACGCCTGGCTCCGGACGCTCGAAGACGGTATTCACACCTACGACATCTTCACCGAAGGCGTTTCGACTCAGAAGGTAGGCACCAAAGAGTTCGCCCAGGCCGTGGTCGACCGCATGGGTCAGGAACCCACCAAGCTCAAGGCGGCCCGCTACAGCAACGCCCCGCAGCAGGACCTTTCCGACCGGAAATCCCACTACGTTCCCGAAGTCAAACAGCAGGTTGGTGTCGACATCTTCCTCAACTGGACGGCGGGCTCGGCCGAAGATCTCGGCGGTGCTCTGTCGAAGGTGGCCATCGACGGCTTGAAGCTGGTCATGCTCTCCAACCGCGGCGTGAAGGTGTGGCCGAACGGCTTCCCCGACACGCTTTGCTGCGATACCTGGCGCTGCCGGTTCATGTCCTCGGCCGCCGAGAACGGCCCGGTAACCCACGCGCAGGTGATCGCGCAGTTGCAGGCCCTGCTCGACGCCAACTACGACTTCATCAAATACGAAAGCCTCTGCACCTTCAACGGCCGCGCCGACTTCTCGCTCGGCCAAGGCCAGTAGCCCCACATGCCAGAGCAGATTCTCGTCGGCGTCATCATGGGCAGCAAGTCCGATTGGGACACCATGATGCACGCCGGCGAGATGCTCGCTAAGTTTAACGTTCCCCACGAGTGCCGGGTGGTCTCGGCCCACCGCACCCCGGACCTGCTCACCGAATACGCACAGTCGGCCGAAATCCGGGGTCTGCAGGTGATCATTGCCGGGGCGGGCGGCGCCGCCCATCTCCCAGGGATGGTCGCCGCGCAGACCACGGTTCCCGTCCTCGGGGTCCCGATCGAAAGCCACTCCCTCAAAGGCATGGATTCGCTCCTCTCTATCGTCCAGATGCCTGGGGGGATCCCCGTCGGCACCCTCGCGATCGGCAAGCCCGGCGCCATCAACGCCGGACTGCTCGCCATTCAGATTCTGGCCACCAGTCGGCCCGAACTCCGCACCCAACTGCAGGCCTACCGCCGCGGCCTCTCCGACATGGTGCGCGAACAGACCCTCCCATGACTCACGGTGTGATTCCGCCCGGCAACGCCGTCGGCGTTCTCGGCAGCGGCCAGCTCGGCCGCATGTTCGCCATCGCGGCGCGCCGCATGGGCTACCGCGTCCATACCTTCTCGCCCGATACCGATACCCCGACCGGTCAGGTCGCTGATCTCGAAATCGTCGCCCCCTACGAAGACCTCGACGCCGTGCGCCGCTTCTCGAGCCAGGTCCGCGCCGTCACCTTCGAGTTTGAGAACGTCCCGGCGGCCACCGCCGCCGCCTGCGCTGAGTTCACCCTCGTCCGGCCGCACGGCGATGTTCTCCACACCACGCAGAACCGGCTCCGCGAAAAGCAGTTTCTCGTCAAACACGGCCTCCCCCTCGCCCCCTTTCGCGAGGTGAACTCGCTCGCCGATCTCGAAGCGGCGATCGCCGCCCTCGGCGTCCCCTGTATTCTCAAGACCGCCGGCTTCGGCTACGACGGCAAGGGCCAGTCGAAAATCTACTCCCCCTCGGCCGCCGAAGAGGCCTGGCGCCGCGCGCACGGCCAGCCGTGCGTCCTCGAAAAGCTGATCGACTTCGATCGGGAGGTCTCCGTAGTCGCCGCCCGCGGCGCCGACGGCCAGTTCGTCCATTACGGTGTAGTCGAAAATGATCACAAGAATCACATCCTCGATCTGACCCGCGCCCCCGGCCGGGTCAGCGACGCCGTGCGAAACGAAGCCATTGCCATCGCCCGCGCCGTCATGGAGCAACTCGACGCCGTCGGCGTTCTTTGCGTCGAGTTCTTCCTGACGAAAGACGATCGCCTGCTGATCAACGAACTCGCTCCGCGGCCCCACAACTCCGGGCACTTCACCTTCGACGCCTGCATCACCAGCCAGTTCGAACAGCAACTCCGCGCCACCTGCGGTCTGCCCCTCGGCTCGCCGGAGCTGCTCCGCCCCGCCGCCATGGCCAACCTCCTCGGCGATATCTGGA
>Ga0114980_10002599_pt1 | contig 12621 bp, 12 predicted proteins | sample S_140806_EF_Meta_FD_87018 | JGI IMG/M metagenome (GOLD analysis project Ga0114980, IMG submission 87018) | Freshwater microbial communities from Lake Simoncouche, Canada to study carbon cycling - S_140806_EF_MetaG | ecosystem: Environmental > Aquatic > Freshwater > Lake | place: Lake...
TGAACTTCTCCGAGACTTCCACCCATAACTGTGAAATCTTGTGAGTAGAGCGCAATAGGTCGTCCATCGACTGTAGCGGTGCCGATTACTACACCGTCACCGTAAGGTCGGCTTTTCTCCATGCCAAATTGCGTGGAACGGTGGCGTGCGAACTCATCGATTTCAGTAAATGAGTCGGCGTCGACCAACAAGTCGATACGTTCGCGAGCGGTCAACTTACCTTTGGCATGTTGCTTTTCAACCGCTCGAGCGGAACCACCGTGGATTGCTTCTTCAACACGAAGACGGAGATCTTCAATTTTTCCCGAAGTCGTATGCAGATCTGGGTTCATGGCTCTACGGTACTAGGCGTGGGTACGTCAGCGCCAAGAGCGCCACTAGATACAGCGGTAATCGCATCGCTGACTTCGGGATACTGGCGAGTAAGCGTGGTTGATCTCACTACATCTACTCAAACCGATGTTGCAGAAATGGTGAAATCAAATTCAGCAAAACCCGGTGACGTTATTGCCACAGAATTTCAAACAGCGGGACGTGGCAGATTAGATCGCACATTTGACGCAGCGCCAGGTAGTGCACTCTTATTTTCTTTCTTCATAAAACCAAATCGAGCGCGCAGTGATTGGGGATTCATCTCCCATATTGCTGCACTTAGTATGCAGGAAGTTATCTCACAAGATCATCCATCACAAGTGCGCCTTAAGTGGCCCAATGATATTTTGATTGGAGAAAAGAAAGTTGCCGGCTTATTGGCGCAATCCACCGTTGATGGAGTAATCATCGGAATTGGAATTAATGTCACCATGACCACAGATGAACTACCCGTGGATACTGCAACTTCACTCTTACTTTCAGGATCCAAGAGAATAGATCGCAATCTAATACTTGGCGAATTTTTAAACCGTTTCCAAGTTAACTTTGAAATGTGGGAAAATGGTGCAGATCTCGTAGAGAGATACAGTGCAGTTTGCGTAACTCTCGGGCGCAAAGTGCAGGTTGAAGTGTTCGGGCGGGAAAATCGCATCGGCCAGGCAATATCTATAAATAGCGTTGGCGCTCTCATCCTTGATGATGGTTTTGAAGTAAACGTAGGAGATGTTGTTCATCTACGATAGCGATGTGAATGAACGATTTCCGACAGTTGGAATAATCGGTGCTGGGCAATTAGCACGAATGATGGTAGCGCCGGCGACTGCGCTGGGCGTCAACCTATTGCTATTTGCACAAGATAAAGAAGATAGCGCAGCACAGATAGCACCACATGTAGTTGGTGACTACCGCAACCTTTCTCAGTTATTGGAGTTCGCCAAGAAGTGCGATCTCATAACCTTCGAACATCAATTAGTTCCGCTATCGGTTATAAAGGGTTTAGAAGTGGCTGGCGTGAAGGTTTTTCCAAGGTCACAGACCTTTCAATCCTCTCAAGATAAAGCCGCTTCGCGCGAGAAGTTAATTGATTTTGAAAGTGAAATCGCTGTTATGGTCTCTCGTTCTGAACATGGCCAGGCAACTTCGTGGGCACCGACTCAGCTGGTGAAGTCAGATGGCATTTGCACCTTAACTATTACTCCCGCACCGGTTATTTCATCTTCGGTTGCAGAACAGGCGCAACATTTGGCACTTTCAATCGCTGAGGAAATTTCATTAATTGGAGTTATGACCGTTGAAATGTTGGTTAAGGCAGATCAACTTTTTGTAAATGAGTTAGTAATGAGTCCTCATTATTCTGGTAATTGGACGATAGAAGGTTCACGGACTAGCCAATTTGAACAGCTTTTGCGTGCGACTTTAGATTTGCCACTTGGAGATCCAACGATGACTGCTCCATTTGCCGTCGTGGGTAATATTTTGGGTGGAGAGAAGCGAGATATGTACCGCCCATATCTTCACCTGATGGCGCGCAATCCAGAGTTAAAGTTTCACCAATACAAGAAAGAAGTTCATAAAGGCCGCAATATCGGACATATCACCGTGATTGGCAAGAACCTCCTGGAGTTAAAGGAGATAGCTGAACATGCTCGCGATTATATGAGCGGAGAGATTGATGAATAATTTTTCATTTATCTTGGATTGTGACGCTAATTTCTAATCAGTGCGGCCAAGTGCGTGCACGCGCCAACCAGCTGCACGCCACTTCTCACGATCTAGAGCATTACGACCATCAATTAAGAATTTTGATTTAACCAACTGTCCTATTACTGAAGGGTCTAGCTCGCGATACTCCTTCCACTCAGTTAAGTGGAGAATTGCATCGGCTCCCTTTACACAATCAGCAACTCTTTCGGCATAATCCAAGTGAGGGAATCTCTTCCGTGCTGGTTCAATTCCCTTTGGATCGTGAACAACAACTGTTGCACCGGCAGCCTGTAGCTGGGCAGCGATATCCAGTGCGGGGGAGTCGCGCACATCATCACTATCTGGTTTGAAGGTTGCGCCGAAAATTGCAATTTTATATTGGGTTAAATCTTCCGAAAGATCGGCGCGAACTACATCAATTACCCGCTGGCGTGCGCGTAAATTAATCGCATCAATCTCTCTTAAAAATTCAAGAGCTTGATCGGCTCCAAGTTCTTCGGCACGGGCCATAAATGCACGAATATCTTTTGGTAGACATCCGCCACCGAAACCGATGCCCGCCTGTAAAAAACGACTTCCAATTCGTGGATCGTATCCAATTGCTTTGGCTAAAACGGTTACATCTCCGCCAGCAGCCTCACAAACTTCAGCCATTGCATTGATAAAGGAAATTTTGGTGGCAAGAAATGAATTTGCAGCAACTTTAACAAGTTCTGCGGTAGGTAGGTCCGCACGGATCCAAGGAGTACCAAGATCAATAATCGGTTTATAAACTTCTTTCAAGGTGTCTTCCGCGCGATCATTGACAACTCCGACCACCAAACGATTTGGAGTTAAAGTATCTTCTACCGCGAATCCTTCTCGTAAGAACTCTGGATTCCAGGCTAAATCTGCTTGTGGCGCAGATGTTGCAAGAATTTCACGCAGCGCTTGAGCTGTGCCCACAGGAACAGTTGATTTACCAACCACTAGTGCCCCATCTTTTAAATGTGGCGCGATTGCAGCAACAGCTGACTTTACAAATGTTAAATCTGCAGCTAAACCATCTTTACTTTGCGGGGTGCCAACGCAAATGAAGTGAACATCAACATCAGCGATGGCAGAAAAGTCAGTAGTAAATGTTAATCGTCCAGTCTTTATTTCCGAAGCCAATAAGGTATCTAGTCCTGGTTCATAAAAGGGAAGGTTCCCGCTAGAAAGCAGATCTACTTTGTTTTGATCTGTGTCTACTCCGATTACTTCAAACCCCAGGGATGACATGCAAGCCGCATGGGTTGCACCCAGATAACCACATCCAATTACTGAGAGTTTCATAGAGTTTAAGTCTAAGGTACGTTCTATTTAATCTCGCCGCACGGATTTTCTGCCGCTGTGCGAGTCTTAAATTTATCAATAATTTCAGGCTTAGCGGAAGCGGTACTGCTTGCAGATGGCGATGGAGTTACTTGATCCACAAGCGGAGCATCAGTACGAATGCGAGTCCATAAATCAGTACTTAGCGCTGCATCCCAAATTACTACAGAACCGATTCCCGCAACTCTTCCATTGGGATTAGAAAGTGGAACTGTCAAAGTTCGAACATTTCCGGATGAGAGTCCGCGCATTTGCTTGGCTAAGTTCAGCAAATCTTCTTTTTTCAAATTCTCATCTAATTTGACTGTAGCGAGAGTAGCATTCATAAAGCTAACAATTCTTACCGGGTTTAATAAAACTCCTGTGCTTGTTGCCTTATTCAAAACCGAACTCATAAATTGTTGCTGTCTCTGCATGCGACCAATATCTCCACGGCCATCAAAATCACGAGTACGCACGTATTTCAACGCGTCAATTCCGTTGAGAGTATGAGTGCCTGCGCTGAGAACTAGGTGGCTTTTTGGATCATCGATATCAACTTTTGTACAGACATCAATTCCACCTAAAGCATTAACAATTCCGGCAAATCCTGCGAAACTTATCTCAATATAGTGATCAATTTTCAGATTAGTTTCGTCTTCTATGGTTTCAATCAGCAAAGGTGCGCCACCGAAGGCAAATGCTGAATTCAACTTACCTTGTCGTGCTGGTATCTGGGTTTTACCGTTGGTGCTGATGTGAGCAGGGATGGTCACAAGTGAATCGCGCGGAAAAGAAACCAAATAAGCTTTATCCCTATCTTTACTGATGTGAACAAGCAACATTGTGTCGGAACGACCACCAGCTGCGGTGGCTATGCTTCCAACACGTAACTCCTTTAGTTCAGCCGCAGTTAATCCTTCACGTGTATCCGATCCAACCAAGAGATAGTTAAGTGCCTTTGAGGTTTTCTCAGGTCGATCTTGAAGTCCAGAAAAGACACTAATTCGATCGATATTTCCGCTGACAATTCCAAGTCCGAGCCAAGACACCGATGCAAGAACGACTACACCAACTGAGAGTGATGTAATAATTCTTATTGCGCGCGTCGACTTCACATGCGAACTCTACTTGGACGATAGCGTGGAGGGGTTATGGTGACATCAATGGGCGAGTTATCTCTCTCACCTGCAATTAGCGTCATCCTTCCAGTCCTAAATGAAGAGCCCCATTTAGCTGAATCTGTGAGTGCAATTCTCTCTCAGGATTACATCGGACCATTTGAAATAATTCTTGCGCTCAGCCCATCAAGTGATAAGACCAATTCAATTGCAGAGAGTTTAGCTAATCGAGATAACCGCATTAGATTAGTAATGAATCCAACCGGAAAAACAGCCGCAGGCCTAAATTTGGCGATTGCCGCATCCAATAATCCGTTGATTGTTCGAGTAGATGGCCACGCAAAAATTCCTACTAACTATCTCTCACTTGCAGTTTTGATATTGCGTGAATCTGGCGCAGTGAACGTTGGTGGAATCATGGCCGCAGAAGGAGTTACAAATTTCGAAATTGCAGTCTCGCGCGCAATGCGGAGCCCACTTGGTGTAGGCGCCTCACGTTTTCACACAGGTGGCAAAGCAGGGGAAGCAGACACCGTTTATTTAGGAGCGTTTAGGCGCGAAGCGATTAATGCCGTTGGTGGATTCGATGAAAGGTATACCCGTGCACAGGATTGGGAGTTAAATCACCGACTTCGCAAGAACGGGGGAAAGATTTACTTTGATCCACGGTTACAAGTTTCTTATCGACCACGACCTAATTTAAGGAAACTGGCAAAACAATATTTTCAATATGGGCGTTGGCGCAGAGTCGTTTCCAGAAGTCACCCAGGAACCGTTAATTTAAGATACCTTGCGCCACCATTTACACTTTTTGGAACGGTTATCTCGCTATTACTGGGATTCTTGCTTGGACCTCCATTCTTTCTACCTGCTGCTATTTATGGAGTATTCATACTCATCTCAACAGTTTTGATTGCAAAATCTGTACGAGAAGCGATTTCTCTTATTGCAATTATTCCTACGATGCACTTCGCGTGGGGTGCTGGTTTCGTGACCTCAACAAAAGTATTGCGGTAAGTAATGGCTTTTTATCAGCGCATTTCGATCGCTATTAGTTCAGTACTCTGCCTAACACTTTTACCAATGACCAGCAGCGCCGCTGTTGCACCAACAAGTTTTTCATTTATTGGAAGTGGATATGGCCACGGAGTCGGTATGAGCCAAATTGGGGCGCGGGCTAAGGCTCTAGCCGGCGAATCAGCAACAGCAATATTGAATTATTACTACAGCGGCACAAAAATTGAAACTGCCACAGATTCAAAGATTTTGCGTATAAATATTGGCTACTTGTTAAAATCAGCAAAGGTCAAGAGTGATTCCAACGGAGCAAAATTACAATTATTCGCCGGAGCGCTATCGGAGTCCAAGACTGCAAATGTTCTTTTTGATGTTCCCAGTAAAACCACTCTTGATGTAGACCTGTCTGGCACCCAGTTAAACATTTCAGCTACAAGAGGAGCTAACACGACACCAATCGCCAGCGGAACATCATTTACTCTTCGTTGGAGTGGTACTCGCCATATGCAGGGCGCACCAACCTTAATTTCTGTAACGGCAAATTCGGTGGTTAATAAGTATCGCTATGGGCAGATCCAATTTAAGGTGATAAAAGATAAAATATTGGGAAGCCGTTTATCAATAATTAATTCTGTCAGGTTACAAGATGAATATTTATGGGGGATTGGTGAGGTTCCTTCATCATGGCCGTTTGCTGCTCTTCAAGCGCAAGCGATAGCCTCCAGAACTTACGCCCTTGCCAAATCTATAAATGTTCGTGCCGCTTGCAGCTGTCACTTATATGGATCAATCAGCGATCAATCCTTTGTAGGGTATTCCAAAGAGAGCGAACCGCTTTACGGCCAGTTCTGGAAGAGTGCAGTGGATAGCACGGTCGGTCAGATAATTACCTATGACGGCCTGCCAATTACTGCTTATTTCACTTCATCCACGGGCGGCGCTACCGAAACTTCAGAACATGCATGGGGAACTGCAACTCCATATACATTGAGCGTTTCTGATACCGCAAGTGCTGATATTAAGTTAAATCCAAGATTTGCAACCTGGTCACGGCAGATTAATCAATCAGTTATTGCATCTGCATTTCTTTTACCTGAAGTTGTTTCACTTGAAGTGCTTTCAATAAACCCAGTTGGTACTGTTGATCAGATTAAAGCAACATCCTCGACGGGCGTTACCGCGATACTTACTGGGGAAACCTTCAGGAGCAGAAGTAAATTACCTTCTGCCTGGTTTTCTATAGTCGCTTCGTAAAAATTAGTTGGCGTGAAGTATTGAGTTAAGACCGCCCCAAGTACCTGTGCGGGCCACAACTTCTAGGCAACCATCCAAAGAGTTTCGTCTAAAGAGCAGATCATTAGCACCTGAAAGTGCACCAGCTTTAACGATTTCACCATCCGGCAGACGTACTTTGGCAGCAGCGGTTACATATGTTCCTGCTTCAATCACACAGTTGTTGCCGAGTGAGATACCGAGTCCAGAGTTTGCGCCGAGCAAGCATTTTTCTCCGACCGAGATAACTTCTTTCCCGCCACCGCTTAAGGTGCCCATAATTGATGCGCCACCACCGACATCGCTGCCATCGCCAACAACGACACCTGCAGAAATGCGCCCTTCAACCATTGAAGTACCCAGCGTTCCAGCGTTGAAGTTAATAAAACCTTCGTGCATAACAGTGGTTCCTGGAGCTAAATGCGCGCCAAGTCTTACTCGGTCAGCATCTGCAATTCGAACTCCGGAAGGAATAATGTAATCAACCATACGCGGGAATTTATCTACGCCAAATACTGTGACGTGGCCAAATTTCAAGCGAAGACCAGCTCGGACTTCTTCAAAACCTTCAACGGCGCAAGGACCCGCAGATGTCCAAACCACGTTCGTTAGTAGTCCGAAAATTCCATCCATTACAGCGCCATGTGGCTTTATTAAACGATGCGAAAGTAAGTGAAGGCGAAGATATGCATCGGCCGCGTTTTGCGGGGCAACGGCAAGATCAATTTCGATTGAAACTAACTCGCGCTTAACTTTTCTAACTTCATCTAGCCCAACAAGAGAGGTAAGTGATTTTTCTGGTTGACCAGTTAGCGCTCCAAGTGTTGGGTTGGGAAACCAAACATCGAGAACGGCAGTGCCAGATAAAGTGGCAACTCCGTGCCCAGATGCCAAAGTGGAAGCGGCTTGCTTTGATGAAGACATGCGATAAGCCTAACCCCTATTCTTTGGCTCATGCGTATCGCCGTTTACTGCTCTTCCTCACAGACCATAGATCCAAAATATATTGAGCTGGCAAGCGATCTTGGCTCGGGAATCGCAAAGCGATCCTGGGAGTTGGTTACAGGTGGCGGGCATATATCTGCAATGGGGGCAGTCTCGCGTGGGGCACGTGAATCCGGGGGGCGGACTATTGGAGTTATCCCACAACGATTAGTCGATATCGAATTTGCAGATAAAGAATGCGATGAACTGCATATTGTTGATTCAATGCGAAATCGTAAGGCGATGATTGAAGATCTATCCGATGCTTTTATCGCACTTCCTGGAGGAATCGGTACCTTGGAAGAATTATTCGAAATTTGGGTGGGACGCTTTCTAAAGTTTCACTCCAAGCCAGTAATTGTCTTAGACCCTTTTGATTTATATGCACCACTTGCGACGTTAATTGATCACTTAGAGGAACATGGATTTGTAAAACCTGGACAGAGAGAACTATTGCACTGGGCCAGCAGTATTGAAGAAGCGCTCGATATCGCTTCCGACTCAAGATAGAAATTGAGTAACTTAGTGAAAAGCCACAATATTCATCTATCAGTAAATCTTCCTTGTAATCGCGAGCGCGCTTGGAAAGCGATCGCCGATTGGGAAGGTCAAGGGCGCTGGATGTTACAAAGCAAAGTTTGGGTGACTTCTGAAATTCGTGAAGGAATTGGAACATCAATCGCAGCATTTACCGGACCCCTCTATAAGCAATATCCACGCTTTTCCAAACTTGGTTTGCTCGACACAATGGTCGTTACAAATTGGCAACCACCGTCAAGATGCGATGTCATGCATACCGGTAAAGTTTTACGTGGCAAGGGCAGTTTTGAGTTAGTTGCAATTTCCGAAAATACGACGCGCTTTAATTGGTCAGAAGATATTGAGTGTTCGCGCCTACCATTCTTAGCGATATTCCCATTTTTATGGATTGGTGTACGAATATCACTGGCTCGCCTCTCCACATCGCTACGCCCACCCGAGTAACCTTGCACCTATGACCGCGCCTTTATCCCTCCCGGATGCCTTGGCGCAGTTACCGGAAGAAGAGCGAATTGTTTTGTCGCTGCACTACCTGCGATCACTTCCCAGTCAAGAGATCGCACAAATGCTCGGTGTGCCCGAAAAATCGGTGTTGGCGGTAATGGCATCTGGAAAGGCGCGAATTACCGCTCTGCTTGGGCTGGGCTAAGGGTGGGTGCCCCGCCGATTTCATACCTAGCCCGATATGCGAGATACTTATCCTCTGCATTTGCCCAGCAATACAGGTGACGCCCTCTAAGGCTCACTCATCTTCGGTAGTAAATAGGTAATAAAAGGAGACTTCCCAATGGCAGCCATGAAACCTCGTACTGGTGATGGACCGATGGAAGTTACTAAGGAAGCTCGCTCGCTTGTTATGCGAATTCCACTTGAGGGTGGGGGACGCCTAGTTGTTGAAATGAATCCACAAGAAGCAAATAACCTCAGCGCTGACCTTGAAGCGGCAGTGGCTTTAATCAAAAAGTAATTCAATTCAACCCATTTTTTCGCCTCGCAACTGCACTTTCTGGGCCGGCACTCGCTAGCCTTTGGCAATCATGACCATCAAGACAGCGCCTAAATCTCAGTCAAAGTTTTCTGCCTCGCTACTTACTCCAATCGAGATTTCCGTAGACGCGCTCGCAGACTCTCAAGCAATTGCAATTGGCTTTACTGCCGATTCCAATACACCCGCAAATTTTGATTTTCCAGCAAATGGCGCACTAATCAAGAAGTTAGAAAAGTTATTCGATTTAAATTTACGTGATGAATTGGAATTCTTCTCTGCCTCCGGAAAAGCGGGAGAGCTATTTGAAATTCCCGTCTCATCAGATCAAATGCAGGCAGATCGAATTCTTTTACTTGGCCTGGGAGATGCAACCACTCCTACACTTCGTCAAGCAGGTGCAGCACTCGGGCGCAAGGGGCGCGGCAAAGCCACAGTAATTGCCTCTATCTGTGTTGCAAGCCATGAGCAGTTAAAAGCATTTGCGATTTCGGTACAGATGGGCGCTTATATATGGACACAAAAAACTGGAGCCACTCAAGAATTACCACAATTCTTATTTGCCACCGATAAACCTGATGTAATTCTTGACGCTGGAGTTATTGCTAGCGCAATTTCACGTACTCGCGATTTAATTCATACCCCTTCAAATATCAAAACTCCACTTTGGATGGCAACTGAGGCAGAGAAAATTGCCATAGAAAATGGGTTAGATATTCGAATTCTGGCTGGAAAAGAGTTAGCCGAATTTGGAGGGCTGCGCGCTGTCGGAAATTCATCACCTAATCCCGGGCCTCGATTTGTAGAAATTTCATATCATCCACGCGGAATGAAAAAGAATTTTGGTGCACTCCCACATGTAGTTATTGTTGGTAAGGGAATTACTTTTGATACCGGTGGAATATCTTTAAAGCGCCCCTATGACGTAATGATGGCTATGAAATCAGATATGGCAGGATCTGCCGCCGCTCTCGGTGCGATCAGCACACTTTCGCACTTTCAACCACACGTACACGTAACCGTTTTAATGATGCTTGCAGAAAATGCGCTATCCGGAACTGCGCAGCGCCCGAGCGATGTTATTACTCAATACGGGGGTAAGACTGTTGAAATTTTGGATACCGATGCTGAAGGCAGATTGGTCTTAGCCGATGGAATCGCTTACGCCGTTAAAAACTTAAAGCCAGACTACATACTTGATATCGCAACGTTGACTGGCGCAGCAACCTTAGGTTTAGGAAGACAACATGCTGCGATGTATACGCGCGATGAGGCGTTAGCAAAGAATTTTTTTGAAGCAGGCCAGCGCTCAGGAGATCGCGTTTGGCATATGCCGCTCGTAGACGACTATCAAGAGGCGCTGGAAAGTCCGATTGCAGATCTCAGCCACATTACGGGGAAGAAAAAATTTAGTGCTGGTTCAATTACTGCAGCGCTCTTTCTGGAACAATTTGCAGGAGACCACACCTGGGTGCACTTTGATATTGCTGGCGTGGCGCGCAGCGAAGCCGATGCTGGCGAAAATCCTAAAGGTGGAACCGGCTTTGGTGTCAGACTTCTTATTGAATGGCTGACCACACTCAAATGATAATTGACCCGCACACTTACGCAGAAAGTTTTCTGCCCGAAGATGAAGTGAAGAGAAATGCGCGCGCAGTTGGTGAAGAGATGGGCGCCATAGATGCCACCGCAGGCACAGGCGCTTACCTAAAACATTTAGCTCATATTTTGTCGGCACAGTCTGTCGTTGAAATAGGTACAGGTTCTGGAGTCGGCGCGCTCTGGGTATTAGAAGGAATGATGGCAAGCGGAACGCTTACTTCGATAGATAACGAGATGGAACACAGCAATGCCGCAAAGAACGCGTTTTTCGATGCAGATATCGCAGCAGCTCGCTTTCGCTTAATCACCAATCCTGCAATGGAAGTAGTAACAAAATTGGCAGATCGTGCATATGACATGGTCATCTTCCGCCATAACCCAGAAGATCTTCCTTTTGCGATCAATGAGGCTCATAGAATTTTGCGCAGCGGTGGCGTTTTTGTGATCGACAATTTCTTCGGTGGAGAAAAAGTTTCAGACCCAGCACAACGTGACCCAAAAACAGTTGCGCTCCGTGAGGCTGGGAAATCACTGAAAAACCAGGTAGACCTTTGGGTGACTTCACTGATCCCGATCGGCGATGGTTTGTTACTTGCTACAAAATTGTAGGAAGATAGGTATATGAGTAACTCACAGCCATCAGGTGCGCCTGGCTCAAATGGACCTTGGTGGATACCCGCTACTAAAAACGGCAAGTCCAATCTCATAACACGGTCGAACGCGATTCTTCTAGCATTTGTTGCCGGGTTGGTGGGTTCAATTTTTGGTGCTTCATCATCTGGATCATTATTTGGGCACTCCATAAATATTTCTCGTACGTCAAACTCGATTGAACGCGCCCCTGGATCAGTTGCAGATATTGCAAAACGGGTAATCCCATCCGTCGTGTCCATAGAAGCGGGTACAAAAAATGGTGGCGCAACAGGTACTGGTTTTGTGATTGAAAGCAACGGATACATTCTTACAAATAATCACGTGATTGCTGAAGCGGTAACGGGTAAAGGAGTAATAAGCGTTACCTTAAATAGCGGCCAGGAATACACCGCCAAAGTTATCGGTAGAGATTCTTCATATGATTTAGCAGTTCTAAAAATTGCCGCAACGGGGCTGCAAGCTTTGCAATTTGGAGATAGCGATAAAGTTGCGGTCGGCGATTCTGTAATTGCGATTGGTTCACCGCTGGGACTTTCTGGAACAGTTACATTAGGAATAATTAGTGCCAAGAATCGTGCTGTAACTGCAGGAGAGACGGGCAGTGACAACTCATTTATTAATGCTCTTCAAACTGATGCAGCAATTAATCCAGGTAATTCAGGTGGACCACTAGTGGACTCAACTGGTTCAGTTATCGGGGTTAACTCGGCGATTGCAACTCTAGGTACCTCCTTTGGTGGACAAACTGGATCCATAGGTCTGGGCTTTGCGATTCCAATTAATCAGGCGCGCAAGACCGCTGATCAGTTAATCAAAAATGGAAAAGCAACCTACCCAGTCTTAGGCGTATCCATAGATATGAAATTTGAAGGTGAAGGCGCGCTAATCACCAAAAACGATAAAGCCATTCTTCCGGGAGGACCAGCAGCAAAAGCGGGGCTCAAAGCCGGAGATGTCATTACTAAATTTGATGGTCGCACAATTACTACTGCCGAAGAGCTGATTGTTGCAATTCGTGCAAAGAACGTTGGCGATAAA
>Ga0114980_10002600_pt1 | contig 12620 bp, 12 predicted proteins | sample S_140806_EF_Meta_FD_87018 | JGI IMG/M metagenome (GOLD analysis project Ga0114980, IMG submission 87018) | Freshwater microbial communities from Lake Simoncouche, Canada to study carbon cycling - S_140806_EF_MetaG | ecosystem: Environmental > Aquatic > Freshwater > Lake | place: Lake...
CCCACGCTCTATCCGGTGGCCTGCAGCCCCCAGGCCTGGGCCAGCGGCAGTGTGTTCGGCCTGCTGGAGGCGATGACCGGCATGGCGATCGGCCGCGATCCCGACAGCGACCGGGTGCAGGTGCGCTTTCGCAATCCCGTGCTGCCCCGCCCGGTGAATCTGCTGGAGATCAGCGGCCTGCGGCTTGGGGAGGAGGAGATCGATCTGCAGCTGCATCGCAGTGAGCACGACGTAGGGGTGCTGGTGCGTCGGCGCTCGCCGGGGGTGGATGTGGTGATCCTCAAATGATGGAACTTGAATGATCGAACCTTGATCGCAGGTGAGCTTGTTGCGAGCCACTTGCAAAAAGACCGGGGTCTTGTTTAGGTTGCGAGTCATTCGCAATAGGGCCACCCGCGCCGCCCTCCCCTCGATGTCCTTCCGCTTCCTGCCCGACCAGCCCGTTGCCGCCCTGCGCATGCCCGCTGGGCAAACCGTGCTGCTGGATCCCGCCGCCCGGGGCAGTCGGGCCAGTTGCTTGGAGGTGCTGGAAGGCATCGCCCGGGTCTACTGCCCCTGTGAGGAGACCGAAGGGATGACCCTGGCCTTCCTGCAGCCGGGCGACCAGCTCCGCACCGACCGCCTCTGCAGCGAGGGCGTCTGCGTGGAGGCGCTCACGCCGCTGCTCTTCCGCAGCGACGCCGAGCCGCTGGCGGGCCACGGCTTCGATCCGGTGAACGAATGGACCCTGCAGCTGCTGCGCATCCGCCATCTCGGCAGCGCCGAGCAACGACTTCATGCCCTGCTGGGCTTACTGGTGCGGCGCCTGGGCCGCCGCTGCGGCGACTGGTGCGACCTGCCCTTCCGCCTCACCCATGAGCGGATCGCCGAGCTGATCGGCACCACCCGGGTCACCACCACCCGGCTGCTCTCGCGCATCCGCCGCGAGGAGCTGCTGCAGGTGCCCAGCGGTGAAATCGGCCTGCGGCTGGCACCGGCACTGGTGGAATCGGCGCCGCTGGCGGCGGCGGCCTGAGATGGCTTCTGCCTGAGCAGGCTTCTGCCTGAGCAGGCTTCTGCCTGAGAAGGCTGCTCCATCAGCCTGAGAGCTTCCGCCAATCCCAGGCCACCCTCCCGGGGCCTGCGGTGGGGCCTGCCGGTGGTGCACCTCGCCATCAGAGCCAGGGGCCGGCAACCGATCCAAGCTCCTCTCACGCGAAGCTCAAGGGCACCGGGATCGCCAGCCGTGAATGTTGTTCGGCAGCCTCCCATGCCCCCTGATCGAGGGATCGGAAAAACCAAGCCAAGGCCACGCGATGGTTCGCTAGAAACTCTTTCAAGTCTTGATTGACATAGCTTGAATTTCTGCGATTGATTACCCAGATCGGCGAAGATATTTCGACGAAATGAGGATAATCGGGCTATGCAGTCGGTACGCTGATACCACGCTCGTAAACACAAACCCTAGATCTCGCCTATCCCAGTATTCTCAAGTCAGGCATAGAAATAATAGCCAAGGTTAAATTGCTGTAGCGTTATATCTATGGATTCTGCGCTGCCTGCCTTTCTGGGCCGGCCGTCCTCTCGACCCGTAGAGCAGCTTGTAGCAACCGCACCATGTGGATATCGGATCCGACAACCACTGTTCGCGACGAACACAACTGCCATGAACTGACTGCGGTGGCTAGGATTAGCTTGGCAACAAGGAGGTGGTTATCGGAAACAAGCAGGAGCGCCGCCGTGGTTCACGGAAACCATCCAATAAGCGTTCGAATCAAGCCCTCCTCCCGTTTGTGCTTCGGCGGTGCTGCTGCTGTCACTGCCGACAACGTGTGCCTGCAATGACAGCAGCCCGCAACACACCAGGCAGACGGGGCAGACTGAGCCTGCGATGCGGCAGATATGAGGGCCAAGGCCTCAGGAACTCGGCCCAGGGCCTGGGCGGCCCCCGGGCGAACAGGGCCACCAAGTAGGGTTCCTTGATAAATGCCGTTTCGCCCTAAGCACGGATCAAAGACCACGGCTAGAATTTGGCATAATTTGATGGGATTGCGATGAAAAATGGGTCCACCCAGGAGGTCCGAGAGCGCCCTCGGCAGGATGGCAAGAGCCACATTGCGATTTATGTGTTTTTGCTTAAAGGCGCAATAGTTGTATTATACAGCAGCTTTGCTCGATTTAATTTTAATGCTTTTATAAGCGAGCCCGGATTAGACTGGATTGGACGGCTTCTTTTACAGCGAGGCATCCCTTCAAGCATAGTTGGAGTTATGCTTATATGGGTTATATCTTTACTACCTTGGGTTTTCTATCAAGTATCTAAATTCATTTTTCGTAATACCTTAGTTTCAAACACTAGTGGAATATGTTGCGCTGTATTTCTTTATTCTATACTGATATGGCGATCTTTTGCAATTAATGGGATTGTTTCGGAATCATTTATAACGTTCGTGCCCTCGCCCATAATAGAATTTAATGAGCTTGTTTGGTCATCCTTTATAGTAATTACACTATTTCTATCATTCTTTTTAGAAGTAAATATCAGATTTCTAAGTTTTTCGCCCAGGCATCCTTAATCCTCAAAACTAAGAAATACGATTCAAGTTATCCATTAGATGCTTTCTCATCATTTATGATCATTGCAGGCTGGATTGTGTTTCTTCCAAGCTTTGCAATGATTAGTGCTGCCAGTTTATGGTCTCTTGTTGCGTGGCTTTTGGCGGCAGTACTAGCTGTGTTATGGACTGGTTTTTTGTTACTCCTGGTACTACTTTCGCCCGTTGCAGCTATTGCTTTAGTTGTTTTGTCTTTAGGGAGATATGATTCAGGATCCAGTAATCGAGAAAGTGATGAAAACCGGTATAATTCTACTTATGAAAGTCATTGGCTGCCAAGGTTTGAAGAAGAGAGGCAACAGAAAGAGAAAGAAAGAGAAGAATTGATGTCCAGCAAAGATGAAGATTCTTAGTAGTGATAGGGATGATCAAAGGTGGATTACTCTTGCGTTAAGAAAAATGGCTGCCTCCCGCCTCTGAAAGTTAGGGACAGTGCTTTGATTCCCCTCAGGCCAATGCAGCAGCCCTTGCCTTGAACAGAGCAGAAAGGGGGTTGGAGGGTTGGGTGAGGTACGCCTATTCGAACAATCCCCTGGAGTGGACAGGCCTCCACAAGTCCTCTGCTACAGACTGACACTAACTGCCTGCCACTCAGGGGCAGCGTTCGAAGGATAGGCGAACCGGGCAGCATACATCTACTTAAGTACAATTAGCTTAGTCTCATTTTAATAGAAACTGAAGCGCTTTATACTCAATCTTCATAGTATGGTAAATCAATCGAGCAAGACTTTGTTGCCGCGTATTCGGCGATGGCCACCATGTACGCAGCCAGCGAGGGATCTAATTCGGAACTGCGTATGATTCGGGTTTTCCATAGCCTCATTAATAAATAAATCTCAACATTAATGCCAATTCACCCATTTGCCATGGATAATTAAGAGCAGATTCAGGCGTCGACGAAGTAAAAAGTGTGGATTCAATATATTTCCGCAAGCGTGCCTTGTCAACCCAAGACAAGTCTGGATAGAGTTTTGCAATTGCAAGAGTTGACCAGACAAGTTTTTGATGTTTGACAGCATCCAAAAAATCAGTTCCATCATTCATTTCTATTACCTCGCCAGAAATCTCTAAATCAGTGATGACGAATTTATTTTTAGTGAAAGAGGTTATACATTCTTGTCGGGAACTCTCCAGCACCCTAGGATCCATCTCGTTGAGTACGTATACAACTAAACCAGAGATAGCCACGGATGGTTCTTTATTGACACTTCTATCCGGGTATTCTAGCCAGGCACAACTTCCTTCGCGTTTAGACATTAACCATGACTTTGCTCGCTGCGCAGAGGCTTGTGCACGATCACGCAAATCACTTTGTATAGCATTTGTTGTTAATCCAGTCTGAATCGCCCAAAGGGCGATTGCCGTAGAATAAGTACTGGCATTTTGTGGATCCATGGCCGAATCTTCATAAAGAGGCCACCAGCCGATTAAACTTTGCTGATCAAGAAGATAGGTCCACATCTCTCTACTTGGTTGATCCCCATTCGATGCCATGGCAACCAATACCCATGATGTTGCACCTGTATGACAAGGTTCTGTGCGAGACGTGTTGCGAAATTGCGGCCAACAGCTTTTTCCGGGCCTCATTTGCCTATGAAAGTAGGAAAAATGATCCCTCTTAAATTTAGAAGCAACAACATCAGGTCCCAATCCCATCAGGATATTGGCATATGACCATGAATGATTCTCAGTATGATCAGAGTCTGAATATAGAATATCTGCGTGAGCCAAAAGATAATCTTCAACCCGATGGCGTAAGGCCTTTGCACGCAAATAATTTGCAAGCCTAAGCGGCTTGTCATCCCCAAGAAACGCGATAGGGTAGAACGGAAGAGAATCAAAAATAAATCCTCCTATCAATAAAACTATTGCACCCGTTGCGGTGATTGCGAAAGTCTGCAATGGCCTTTTTGCGAGTAAATTCTTTGCCTTCGCGAAGACGCCTGGAAAAAGGACGTCTGAGATTTTGTCAATCAACCAAAGAAGTACATGCATAACCTACGGGATACCCCTGTTTAACAGAATCTACCATAAGCCAGATAGCTGGCTTATGGGCTGTGTGCTCTTCCAAACCCAATGAACGCTCTAGGAGTTCGCTGGTATACCCAGCCAACTTTCCGCCAATAGTGCACCTGGCCAGTCCAGATGGGAGGACATCGGGAGCGCAGCAGCTCACTGCTCTCTCTATGTGTTAATCGAGGAGCGGATCCCGGCCGGCCATCCGCTGCGGCGGATCCGGAAGCTGGCGGATCAGCCCCTCAACCGCCTCAATCCCACGTTCTGTGAGCTGTTCGCCGCAGAATGCCCGCCCTCGGTGCCGCCGGAGCAGCTGCTGCTGGCCTCGTTGCTGTAAGCGTTTTACGGCATCCGCTCGTAGCGGCTTTTGCTGGAGCAGCCCCACTACATCCTTCTGTTCTGCTGGTTTGTGGGTCTCAGCCCGGATGATCCGATCTGGCACCCCAGTGCGTCAATGAATGAAGGCGAAATAGTTGTCGAGCTTTCTGAGGTTGCATGAGTTTTCCATGTGCGCCCAGAGTCCGCGGACGTTTCCAATAGGGAAGCGACACTTCGAACAAGCCCCTCGAGTGGACAGGCCTCCATCATCTCCTTACATCGCAACCCCAGGCTCCTCGCCTGCCACTCAGGGGCAGCGTTCGGCGACACTCCCAATGAACGCGCGACAGCCAAAAGCATGACGTTAGTGCAGCGCTGCAAGCGGGTCATCGAATAGAATGCGAGCTATCCATGGTGGGGAGGTAATTCATGACAAATGAAATCACGATCATTCCTGATGACCAGCAGGAAGATGAGGGCGATATTAATAAGCATATCTCCTTCAAGGATGCAGTCGTTCTCAATGCGGACTGGACGATTGAAACGATCAACTCCCAAATTCAAAAAGGGAACATAGATCTTCAGCCCGGGTTCCAAAGGCGTGTCGCATGGGACGACGTGCGGAAGAGTCGTCTCATCGAGTCGATCATTGTTAGTTTGCCAGTGCCAAACATAGTTCTCGCCGAAAACCGAAACCACCGTGGTCGGTTTATCGTGATTGATGGAAAACAGAGGCTCGTTTCCATTAGCAACTTCATGGCGAACGGTTTTACTCTCAGGGGCCTCGACATCAGACCCGACCTTAATGGTAGGTCTTTCGAGCATCTTCCCTCTGAAGATCGTGAGTACATGGAGAATGCTACATTGCGATCAACACTTATAAGGAATTGGACCGATGAAAACTTTTTATATGCAACCTTCTTCCGACTTAATAGCGGTAGCTTGCCTTTGTCGCCTCAAGAACTCAGAAAGGCGTTGGTGGGCAGTAACTTGCTCGACGCAATTGATGAGTATTTGCTAGCGAGCGAGGCGTTTAAACGGATCTTTGGGAACGAACTCGATAAGCGAATGCGAGACTCTGAACTCGTGCTGCGCTTCTTGTCATTTGACAGGAGTCTTACTGATTACCGCGGCGACTTCAAAGAGTTTTTGGACTCTACAACGCGGTACTTTGAGGATGATTGGACGACTCGACAGGCCGAGGCCTCGGAAGCATTGGCTCGATTCGATATGGCATTGAACTCAGCGCATTCCATCTTCGGGGCTGACTCATTTAAGAAGTGGATTGGCGACAAGTATGAACGAGTCATTAATCGAGCTGTCTTCGACTGTGTTGTCAGGTTCTTTGCCATTCAAGCAGTTGTGGATGCGTCGAATGGAAAGGGATCAGAAATTGTCGATGCGTTTAAGACGGCATGCCTCGACAGAGATTTTCGTGAAGCTATCGAGAAGACGACCAAGTCCGTTCATGCAACATTTCACCGCATAGATCGTTGGGGCGAAGTGCTTAGCGCATCGATCGGACTGAGTTACGACAAGGCAATTCATCAGATTGTGTAGCCATGCTAAAGAGCTGTGCACACTTCAAGCACCTAAGTGAGCGAGTCGAAGCTCTATCAGAAAAGTTTGTCAATGATCAAGTTGCCAATGAGCTCGCAGATCCCATCGGCTTTCAGCCTGATCTAGATCGGCTTGCAGCGTATCGCCTTCTCGTACATGCAGAAATTGAGCAGTTTCTTGAGGCTAAAGCAACAGAGAATATACTAGAGATCAGAGCACTGGCAGCCGGTTCAACAGCTTGGATGCGCGCGAAGCCGGCGCTTCTACTTCTTGCCATAGCTTTAAGCAGGCCGCTCCCATCACACGAGAATTTAGACGTCACCAAATTTGGTGTGTATGTGGGCGAACTAATAGCAGGTGCCAAGTCTGCCATTTCCGAAAACAATGGAGTAAAGTCTGCATCATTCTTAAAGCTGTCAATCTTTGCCGGTAAGACTATTGATGAAATTGATGAGGTCCTTTCCGCCAGCCTGAACAGCTACGGAAAGGATAGGGGTGATGTAGCTCACAAGAGTGCTGTACATTCCAAGTCATTGAATGCCCCTTCCATGGAACGGGCCACTGCGAAGCAATTAGTAGCCCAGATCTCTCAGTACTTCGACGTTTGCCCCTGAGGCGGGGCTTGTATGACGCCGAACAACACGCTGCACCCGACGCTCCCGCATCCGAGGCCTCGCCTCCAGGCAGGGCCGCGGGTGACCGTGAGCGTTCGGCATCGACCAAGGCAAATCCACTTTAGGTAAGCGAGTGTTCAAGATGCTCGTAGGTCCCACCAATCTTGCCCCACGCGCCTCTAGGTAGTAGTATGCGTGTATTGATGAGCCTGTGATGCGGCGAGGCATGGATTGCAAGCTCACGAGCGAGGACAGCAGCTTGGCTGGTCAGAGTCGCTTACATGCCCCACTGGACGATAACGCTATCAATGTGGGCCGCGAAATAAACAATTTTAGTTTCAGCAAGGGAAACAAAGTTATTGATTTGTTTTCAGGGGCTGGCGGATTATCAGAGGGATTCCGGCAAGCAGGATGCGACATTATTTGCGGCACCGATTCTGACCCCGACGCACTGTCTACATTTCAGCATAACTTTCCTTTTGCTGCAACTATCTGCGGAGATATTAGAAGACATGAAGTGCGCGAGGCGCTAATCTCGCATGGGGAAACGGCCAATATTGTTGTGGGAGGCCCACCCTGCCAGGCATTTTCGCAAGTTAGGAACCACCAAAGGATTATTGATGATCCCCGTAACTCTCTCTACCGAGAATTTGTCAACATAATCTCTAGCTTAACGCCCGAAGCATTTGTAATGGAGAATGTAGCCGGAATTGATCAGATGAGCGTTCGCGAGCAGATATTGAATGACCTTGAGCTTGATGGCCACTATCACGTCTTGCCCCAAGTATTAGACTCGTCAGATTTCGGCGTCCCCCAATCACGAAAGCGCCTTGTATTTCTTGGGATAAGAAGTGACCTGTTTATTCCGCCTCCTATCATTGCTTGTCAGAATGCATCTAGCATGATTTATCTTTCACGCTCGGTGAATAAGGGGCATTCGTCTTATTGCATAGATCCATCGCAGACGATCTTCTCTGGATCATATCTAGAAGCATTGAATGATCCTGATGACGTGTCGCTCGTTACTGCCAGTCAGGCAATATCGGACTTGGAGAACTTGGAAGCTGGCAATAGGTCTGACTGCATCCCATACACCGACTTGCCTCCTGCATCATCAGCATATCAGCGCTTAATGAGAAGCACTACTTCTTTGGAACTGGCAAACCTGTCCGTTCCAAGGATAAACTCAGACACAGCTCTGAGGCTTGAGAGTATACCTAGCGGCGGGAACTATAGAGATCTCCCTGTTGGCTTAACTGCACGATATCTTTGCGGTCAAAAATGGGGCCAAGACAATGGGTCTGGAAAGCTTTCGCGTAGGCATTTCTATGCCTATCGTCGGCTACACCCATCAATTTGGGCATGGACGCTCAACACCAAGGCAGATTTTGTTTATCATTATAAGTATTCTCGTGCTTTGTCTGTTAGGGAATTTGCCCGTTTGCAATCATTCCCAGACCATTTTGTCTTTTTAACGGATAAGCGCAAGGGTCCGTTGCCTGGAAGGCATGATGGTGGGGCAGCACACTCTCGATATCGACAAGTCGGCAATGCAGTTCCCCCATTAATGGCAAGGGCCATAGCGATTAGCCTTCTCGTTGCTTTAGGCTGCCGATTAACCCTTTCCCAAGCTGCCTAGCACTGTTCAGAAATGGCGGAACAAGAAAACGGCAACGCTGACTCAATACCCGTAAGAGCAGCATTTGGAGCCGAGAATAGAGCAAAGCTCATCAACCAATATTTTCAGAACGTCGGCGATGTATCGGCAGCTAATGCTTGGAAACATGTCTACAAGCTGCTGTTATGGATAGATCGAACCACTGGCCTTGCACATTGCTACGAGAGTGACAAGTGTCAGCCTGGAAAACATTGGTATCCTCGTTCATTGGCATTCCATGCCTGGGTGTCCAACGAGCTAGGCATGACTAACGTTAACCTATCTGAATCACTGGACTGGCTGTTTAACAAGGCAACTCTTGATTTATCACGATATATCCTCCATTCTCAAGAGCGGGTGATTAAGAAAGCGAAGCAACAGATGCTCCCTTTTGCGGATCAATCTTTTCCAGCGCCAGGGGAGGATCCAGAGCTGATCCACATCATCAATGATGTTCTGCATCCATTTTTTTCTGCCTCGCCCCCGGATGTCGCTTGGATACAATTGGTTCAGAGAGTGCGGCAGCATGTAACTCTTGAGAACAAAAGAAAGAATCTTGTTGGGGAAGGGTTTGAGGATGTGCTAGCAATTACGCTTGGCAAAGTCCTAGGTTCATCTAGATGGAGGATTGCTCCTCGGATAGCGTTGCAAGAAATCCCCGGCTTTACGAATGAGCGAAAAGGCGAGAAAGTAAATAAGGTTGATGTCGTTGCAATTTCGGGAGACGCGACAAGACGAATTCTTGTAACTGTCAAATGGAGCATTAGAGCCGATCGGGAGAAGCAGTTCCCTGCAGAGTTTGGAAGTTATGTAAATACTAAGTCTGACATGAATCCGTTTGATTACGTCCATGTGACCAACGAGTTTGATCCTGCACGACTTCTGCGCGCATGTCAGTTAACCGCAGCCAACCATTTTATGTTCACGGATGTAGTGCATATTTGCCCGGAGGCGCTGAGGGCTGCTTATGGCAAAGACCGTGACAACTCTATGAAAGCAGTTGTTTCCTTGATTGACGCTGGAAGACTAATAAGCCTAAAGAATTGGATTACACAGATGAATGGATGACTTGACCTCGATATCCTCTCGTATAAATGCCGAACAATCCCTTCGAGTGGACAGGCCGCCATTAGCTCTCAGCTTCGCCACCGCATGCTCCTTGCCTGCCACTCAAGGGAAGCGATGGGCACGCTGAAATCCGGTTGTAGGTAGAATCCAAGCTCAAGCCTCAGGCTAAGCCAATTGCCAGAGCTCACACGCTTCTTCGGTATCATCATTTCCATGTATTATAACGACCATTCTCCGCCTCATTTTCACGCAAAATACGTAGATGCGCAGGTATCTATTCGAATTGAAGATGGCCATGTGATTGACGGAAGTCTTGGTGCAAGGGCCCTTCGTCTTGTGGAAGAATGGCGGATTCTTCACAAGGCAGAGTTGCTCAATGATTGGTCTCTTGCGCAAACACGCCAACCCCTGGTTAAAATAGAGCCTCTAGAGTAGCTTCCATGATCCCAAGAGTTGCCGAGGTCAAGCCGCTGCAAGGCTATCGATTGTGGCTACGATTCCACGATGGCAAGGTGGGTGTAATCGAGCTCATGAATGAGCTGTGGGGTCCAATGTTTGAACCGCTGAAGGATCCCGATCTCTTTTTGCAGGCGAAGGTCGACCCAGAACTTGAAACTGTTATTTGGCCGAATGGCGCAGATCTCGCTCCCGAGTTTCTTTATCAAGGCGCCCAACACGACGTTTCAGTGGACGAGCCGCAAGCGGCACGCCACTGAGCTTTGGCGTCGGGCCCTGCCGCAGAACCTCAGCTCCTCTGGCCGCCCAGGCCACCATTGTGCTACTCGCCCCCGGCGGATCAGGCATCCCGGGCTTCGATGTCCGGCGCAGGGTTCCGGCTTCGCCGTTCCAGCCCCGGCACCAGCGCCAGCGAGGCCAGCAGTCCCAGGGCCAGGATTAGGGCGGCAGGAATCAGGGCGGCCCCGAGGCGTTCATCGCTGGCGTACTGGTAGACCCTCACCGAGAGGGTGTCGGAATCGAAGGGGCGCAGGGCGAAGCTGAGCGGCAGCTCCTTCACCACATCCACGAACACCAGCAGGGCCCCCACCAGCAGCGGCCCGCGCAGCAGCGGTAGGTGGACGCGTCGCAGCACGGCCCACCAGCCGCAGCCCAGACCCGTGGCGGCCTCATCAAGGCTGGGGGGAAGGCGTTCAAGGGCGGCGTCGAGGCCCTGGCGGGCCACGGCCAGGAAGCGATCGGTGTAGCCCCACAGCAGTAGCAGCAGCGGAGCCACCCCCAGGGGGGCGCCAAGCAGCAGCAGGGCCAGGGCCAGCACGGCGCCGGGCACCGCGTAGCCCATGCCGGCCAGGAAGGCGAGGCGCCTCAGCCAGGGCTGGGGGAACCAGCGCCGGCCCAGGGCCAGCACCAGCCCCGCCGCCAGGGTGAGCAGGGCGGCGGCGAGGGCCAGGGCGAAGCTCCGCAGCCCCAGGGCGGCCAGGTCCGCAGCATCGGCCGCCTGGAGCTGGTCATGGCTCAGCAGCATCCAGGCCAGGGGAAGCCCGAGGCTGAGGGCGGGCGGCACCAGGGTGACCAGCTGGGCGAGATGGGCCCGCCAGCCGGCCAGGGTCCAGGGCATTCCCGCCTCGCTGTCGCCACCGGCCAGCCAGTGGCGGCTCCGCCGGCGCAGCTGGCGTTCGCAGGCCACCAGCAGGCTCACCAACGCCAGGGTGATCAGGGCGAGCCCCACGGCGCCCTGCGGATCGCCGTCGCTCTGCCAGCGCTGCAGGATCGTGCCCGAGAGGGTGGGAACCCCGAGCAGCTCCACCGCTCCGAGCTCGTTCACCACCTCCATGCCGGCAAGGGCCACGCCGGCGCCGATGGCGGGGGCGGCCATCGGCAGGGCGACCCGGCGGAAGCTGCCCCAGGGTCCCACCCCGAGGCTGCGGCAGGCTTCAAGCTGTCGCTGGCCGCCGGCGCTGAAGCTCTCGGTGGCCAGCAGAAACACGTAGCTGTAGGTGCCGAGCACCAGCACCGCCGCCGCCCAGAGGTCGCCGTGGAGGTGCAGGCCGAAGCGGCTGCCCCCATCGATCAAGGTGGCGGCCAGCAGGTAGGGGGGGGCCGCCAGGGGCAGCAGCTGGGCGATGCGCAGCAGGCGACGCCCCGGAAAGCTGCAGGCGGAGGTGAGCCAGCCGGTGGCCGTGCCGAGCAGGGCGCCGCCGAGGCCCACGAGCAGCACCAGGCCGGCGGTGTGGGCGAGGGCTTCGCCGCCGCCCGCGCCCAAGCCTGCCAGGACTCCGTGGCCCAGGACGCTGCCGGAGCCAGCGTCAGCTCCCCCCGCGGCACCGGGTTCAGCACCGGCGTCGCTGCTGCCGATTCCGCCCAGCAGCGCAAAGGGGCCAAGGCCGAGGATCGGCCACAGGGCCAGAGCGGCCACCACGAGGAGCAGCAGCAACAGGGGCCAGCGGCCCCGGCCGAAGCTCGCCCTCAGGCTCAGGCTGGAGGCCAGGCGGAGGCTGGAGCCCAGGCGGAGGCTGGCGGCGCGGGGGGTGCCGGTTCCGGAGCCCACACCATGGTCGACCCGCCAGAGCGTTCCGCGGCCTGATTCCCCACGGCCTGGCGGGGCCAGGGGTGGTTCGCTGCCGTTTCTTTGCCCCAACTGCGGCTTCAGGGCCATCCGGCCGCCCGCATCAGCTCCACGGCCTGTCCATTGCGGGCACCGAGCAGCTCGATCGACACGCCATCGCCGCGCACGGGCCCGAAGCCCTTCACCACCGGATCGTTGCCGCTGCCTGCCAGGGGATATTCATGGTTGGCCTGGGCGTAGCCCACCCCGCCGCCCTCCGGTGAGGCCAGGAA
>Ga0114980_10002609_pt1 | contig 12593 bp, 9 predicted proteins | sample S_140806_EF_Meta_FD_87018 | JGI IMG/M metagenome (GOLD analysis project Ga0114980, IMG submission 87018) | Freshwater microbial communities from Lake Simoncouche, Canada to study carbon cycling - S_140806_EF_MetaG | ecosystem: Environmental > Aquatic > Freshwater > Lake | place: Lake...
CATCTTGAATTTTCCCGAAATTAATGCGACCGCTTGCGGTTCTCTTTTTCGTAATTGCCATAGTAAATGTATCTCCTTTTTATCTAAAAACAAAAAAATCCTGATCACGAGAATAGCTCCCCGAGTTCAGGTTTAAATGTATTAATTTGACATATTTTTGATCAAAATTTGTTTTTGCACGTGCTTGCTTTCCCCAAAAAGGGACGCAAATATACTAATACCCGTTGGAAATAACAAATTCTATTTGATTTTTTAAGTTTTTTAGCAATTTTTAACAACAAAAAAATGATATTCGACTTATTTATTAACTATAAAGTAATTATTATCAATATCTTATGTAAATAATGGATACTATACAATAATTATACCAAAATTATTATTGTTGGCTTTGTTCTATAAGCAATTGCGCCTGACTATAATATTTCTGAGCCGTTTGGGTATCTCCTTTAGCTTGGTACAATTGCATAGCTATCTGTAGTGCATCTAAATCTTCTGGATTCATCTTAAGCACTTGTTCGATATAGAAAATGGCCTTGTTTAGATTCCCCAAATTAGCCGCAGCAATAGCAGCATTTAAATAGGCAGTTTCATTATTACTATCAAAAGCGAGTGCTTTATCGAAATAAGTAAGTGCATTGGCAAAATCTTTGTTGGCTAATAATTGGGCCGCCTTATAAGCATTGCGCTCTGGGTCATTTTTAAGAATTGCATACAAAACAGTTTCATCAGCTTTGATTGCTGCAACCATACTTTTGGGAGGGAAATAATCTCCTTGGAGTAAATTCTTATCTACAAAGCGAGAAAATAATATACAATAATCCCAGGGCTTGTCATAGCGCTGACCATAACGCACATAGTCTATCTTCCATGGCAAATGCATGCTTTTTACATATTGCTGCATCGGCTCAAAGCAATTCGTCGTAACCGTTATTGAATCTTTCGAAGAACGAGTTAGCTCGCGTAATTTAATCGTTGCTTGATTCATGCCATTCATGTAATAATCGGTTTCATAATATCCAAATGCGCCATCTACCCCACCTTCAAATTCGTTGAAATAAACAATTTGATTCGGATGATTTTTAATCATCCATTGTAATGGTAAAAGCATTCCCAATACTACCACGGCAATAACAACTACGGAGGCAAATTTAGCAGGCAACCAGTTTTTTAAACTAACTACACTTAACGTAGCTAAAACAATCAGCATCGGATACACAAACAAAACATGACGCCAACCATCATATAAAGGTGCATGTTTGTAGATAATATACAAGACCGGAAAAAAACAAGTAAATACCAAAAACAACCAAGCTTCTTTTTGATATGCTTTATTGAAATAAGCAATTGGGAATAAAACAAATAAGAACAACACGATAATTGGTGAAGTAATGAAAAGGTATTTAGGAATATAATACCAAGGTACTTGGGAGCTAACGATAGAAGTATCGTCAAACAGCATTCTAATATTCGTTGAAAAATTAGACATTTCCGACAAAGCCGTAAACGGATTACTAAGCGGCGCTTGTAATGCGAATGGCCAAAATACCAGTCCTAAGAAATAAGCTATAATGCAGGCAAAAATTGACTTCCATGCTATGGATTTAATTTCAGCAGACAACAAGCCAAATGATTTTCTCCAAACCAATACATATTGTATAGCCAATGCCACCGCTAAATAAGGAATTAATAATAATCCCCCTACACGAATATTAATAGCTAATGCAACAGCTAGAACAAAGCCAATAAAGTCGGTCCATTTTACGACTGGCATTTTTTGCACCAATCTTAAAATATAATAGACACCCATTGTCATACCTAAAGCAAAAGGAATATCTTTCGGGTTGTTCATGCACTCGCCCAAGAAACGAGGCGACAACGCAATAAGTATAGTAGCAATTAAAGCGGCTTCCCAAGCAGCAAAACGTTTTGCAATAAGTGCGGTGAATATAATCGCTAAAAAACCAATTATAGCATTTATAGCATGCCTGGTTTCAAACGGATCGGCATGGGTCATTTTCTGCACTGCAACACATAAGCCATCATATAATCCTCCGTAATAAAAAACATTATTGTTTCTATTATTGAATACAAAATGCACACAAGAAGTATCTGCTCCAGCTGTTTTAAAATAATTAAAAACACTTTCGCCATAAGCCTGCTGCGTTACTTCATCTCCAGTAATACCAAAGTCTTTAAAGTTGAGCATCATAAAAGAAAAAAGACCTATCCATACAAGATAGGTTGCATATTTAGCCCATGGACTATTGATTTTATTTAATTGCATTTTCTAATTTTTTTATTGTTGAACGACCACTTTATTTGTGTACTAATTCGTAATACTTCGAAAAACATTTTAGCGCCATCTGTAAAAACATTTATTTTACTTCCCTCAATAGCATGCCATTCAATAGGCATTTCTTTAATCTGCAATCCAAATAGATGGGCCTTGTATAAGATCTCCACATCATGTGCCCAGCCATTGGTTTGCAAATCTTTAAATATAGTACTTGCCCATTTTACAGGATATAATTTAAATCCACACTGAGTATCTTTTATCGACAAGGGAGTTAGTAACTTAACGATGTAATTAAAAATATGGCCTACCGTTTTTCTATTTGATCGTTGAAAAATAGTTGATTGCACATGCTCTCTAGAACCAATATAAATAGTATGGGCATTAAAGTTATTTTCTGTAGCCAACCAATTTAATAACTCTTTTGGATGCGTAGCCATATCGGCATCAAGCGTGAGCACAAAATCTCCTTTGGCTAATAAACAACCATACTTCAATGCCCCACCCTTCCCCGTATTTTCTTGATGTAAAATACGAATACAATCGGCATGTGCTAAATATACAGGATGATGTTGTAAAACTTCTGCAGTGGAATCGCTACTACCATCATCTACAATAATAATTTCTAAAAAAGTATTCCATTCTTTAATAAAGGCAGCTAATCCTGAATACAATAAATCTACACGCGTAGCTTCGTTATAGCAGGGAATAATTAAAGACAATCTAGGCAAGCTGCTTATTGCATTCATTTGTTTTTCTATCACTTAGTAAAATAGATGAACAAAAATAATTAAATTTGTCATTAACACTAATTTCATAAGCAATTAGTTTAAATAAATAGATTTTATGGATTTAAAAGAATTAGAAGCTGGCATAGACCCTTCTTCTCATTGGTATTATCAAAGTAAGAAATTACCTATGCTTTCTTATGTAAAAAAGCAATTAGACAAACACCAACCCATACAAATTATTGATGTAGGTTCCGGCTCTGGCTTTTTTGCTTATGAAATTGAAAAGACATTTTCTTCTCAAATCAATAAAGTGTATTTAGTAGACATTGGCTATACGAAAGAAGAAATGCAAGCAACGCAGGCACAGAAAATTGAAAAGGTGCTATACATCCCAGAACGCATAGAAAATAGTGTAGTGATTTTGATGGATGTATTAGAGCATATCGAAGATGATATTGCTATGCTTCAAGCTATAAAGAAAAATTGCGTGGGCGATAACAATCATTTTTTCATTACCGTACCTGCTTTTGAATCTTTATGGAGTGGCCACGATGATTATTTGGGTCATTATCGTCGCTATCGAATTGCTACGCTTAAACGCGCATTAAAAACGGCTAATTTCACCGTAACGAATAGCTATTATTTATATGGCACTTTATTCCCATTAGTATGGACCATTAGAAAAATTACTAACCTATTTAAAAAAGGGGAAGCACAATCGGACATGAAACCAACTAGTGATTTTATCAATACCCTATTACTTAAATTCAACGCAGCAGAAATGCGCATTGCAAAAAACAACAAACTGTTTGGCGTAAGTTGCGTGGCTCAAGGAAAAATATAATCTTTCATGTTGGCATAAAAAAAGGCTACCTATTTGGTAGCCTTTTTTTTAATAATTATACGGAATTGCTTATTCAGCAGTTTCTGTAGTTTCGTTTGTTTCAGCAGGTGCTTCAACAACTTCTTCAACAGGTGCATCTTCAGCAGTTTCTGCTGCTGCAGCTGCTGCTAAGTTTGCTGCTTCTTTAGCTGCATTTTTAGATTCTACTAATTTTACTGATTCAACAACAGCTGCTGTTCTTTTATCAGATTTATGTTTTAAATGTGCTTGCTCACGAGCTACAACAACTTGCTCATGTTCTGCATTCCATTTTTCAAATTTCTCTTGTACCGCTTTCTCATCGAATAAGCCTAAAGCTACTCCACGATGTAAGTGTTTTAAGAACAATACACCTTTGAATGATAAGATACGACGACACGTATTCGTTGGTTGCGCACCATTGTTTAACCAATGTAAAGAACGCTCACGATCCAAACGGATAGTTGCAGGAACGGTTAATGGATTGTACGTACCTAATTTTTCGATGAATTTACCATCACGAGGTGAAGTACTGTTTGCTACTACGATAAAGTAGAAAGGTCTTTTTTTAGACCCGTGACGTTGAAGTCTGATTTTAACTGACATAAATAATAGAAATTATTTTGTTTACAATAAATTTTGGAGTGCAAAGATACAATTCTAGACGGAATTTCCAAAAAATGAGGGATTATTTACCAAAAGGCATACCTGGTAAGGATGGCATGCCGCCCATACCCTTCATTTTATTCATTTGGCCCATCATTTGCTTCATTTGCTCAAATTGCTTCATGAAGGCGTTTACATCCGCTATTTCTTTGCCCGAGCCTCTTGCAATACGCTTACGGCGACTTGCATCGATACGTTCTGGATTGTTGCGCTCAAAAGGGGTCATAGAATTAATCATGGCCTCAATACCCTTAAACGCATCGTCGCTAATATCAATATCCTTAATAGCCTTCCCTACTCCCGGTATCATCGCTAATAAATCTTTGATATTACCCATTTTCTTAATTTGATTCAATTGCTCTTTAAAGTCCTCGAAATCAAATTTATTGGCTCTAATTTTCTTTTCTAATTTCTTAGCCTGCACTTCGTCGAATTGTGCCTGAGCGCGTTCTACCAAGGTAGTAATATCACCCATTCCCAATATACGCTGCGCCATACGCTCTGGATAAAACACATCGAGTGTATCCAGTTTTTCGCCCATGCTCACAAACTTGATGGGCTTTTGTACCGTATATTTAATCGATAACGCAGCACCCCCTCTGGTATCTCCATCTAATTTTGTTAGTACCACCCCCGTAAAATCTAATCGATCGTTGAAGGCCTTTGCGGTATTCACCGCATCTTGACCGGTCATACTATCTACCACAAATAAAATCTCGTTCGGATTTACTGCTGCTTTTATCTGCGCCACTTCTTGCATCATCGCCTCGTCGACCGCCAAGCGACCCGCAGTATCTATAATCACGATGCTATTGCCATCGCGTTTTGCTTGTGCTACGGCATCTTTTGCGATTTGCACCGCATCTTTCGTTTCACGATCGATATATACCGGCACTTTTATTTGATCGGCTAATACTTGCAACTGATCCATAGCTGCTGGACGATATACATCGGCAGCAACTAATAAAGGATTTCTTCCTTGTTTTGTTTTTAAATAATTGGCCAACTTACCAGAGAAGGTTGTTTTACCCGAACCTTGCAAGCCGGCAATAAGTATAATCGTTGGTTTATTCTTGATATCTAATTCACTAGCATCACCACCCATCAATACCGCCAATTCATCTTTTACAATTTTCACCATCAATTGCCCTGGCGAAACTGCGGTCAATACTTTTTCTCCTAATGCTTTTTCTTTTACCGTATCGGTAAATTCTTTTGCAATTTTAAAATTCACATCGGCATCCACCAAAGCTCTTCTAATTTCTTTAATGGTAGTAGCTATATTAATTTCACTAATTCTTCCTTCGCCCTTTAATTGCTTAAAGGCCGATTCTAAACGTTCACTTAAATTATCAAACATGGGGTATTTTTTTGAATGCGGACAAAGATAATTTGTTTTTATGGAAATTGCGTGCCTATAGTGGATGATTTCATTTTTTTCTACCCGCATAAAATGTATCTTTGCTAACGAAAAAAGTAAGCATGATTTCTAAGGAACAAGGATTAAAAGCCTATCGATTAATGATGAGTGCCAAAGCAATGGCAAACGTGTATGAAGCTAATAGGCCCCTATGTAAATATGTACACAGCACCTCTCGTGGCCATGAGGCTATTCAATTAGCTACCGGTATGTTATTGAAGAAAGAAGATTACGTGAGCCCTTATTACAGAGATGAGAGTATGATGCTGGGCATGGGTTTTAGACCTTATGAAATGATGTTGCAGTTATTAGCAAAAGCCGACGATCCATTTACTGGTGGAAGAGCATATTATAATCACCCCAATAGCAGACGCGAACAATTTCCTAAAATCATTCACCAAAGTAGCGCTACGGGTATGCAAGCCATTCCCACTACTGGTGTAGCGCAAGGGATAAAATACATTCTAGAACATCAACTGCAAGACTTCGAAAATACACCCATTGCACTATGCTCTTTAGGCGACGGCAGCGTTACCGAGGGCGAAGTAAGTGAAGCCTTTCAATTTGCAGCCTTACATCAATTGCCTATTTTATTTTTAATTCAAGATAATGACTGGGGTATATCGGTAAGTAGTGATGAAGCGCGCAGTATGGATGCCTACGAATATATCGGCGGCTTTAAAGGATTTCAACGCATGCGTATCGATGGCACCAATTTTGATGAGTGCTATACACAAATGGAATATGCTTTAGATTGGGTACGCACAGAACGAAAACCCTTTTTAATGCATGCTAAAGTGCCTTTAAATGGTCATCATACTAGTGGTGTACGCAAAGAGTGGTATAGAACAGAAGAAGATTTAGCCAAACACCTAAAAGACGATCCTGGACCAAAATTATACCAGTTTTTATTGGATAAAAAATGGGCAACCGAATCGGAATTAGCAGCTATTGAAGAAGAGGAATTGACTTTTATTACAAGAGAATTTGAAGCGGCTGTGGCGGCGGCAGAACCCGACCCAAGCACCGTATCCGATCACGTATTTATACCTACACCTATCACCACTGAAGTGGGCACTCGCGTGCCAGCAGGAAAAGAAAAAGTGGTGATGGTAGACGCCGCATTGCATGCCGTAGAAGAAATTATGCACGCTCATCCCGAAGCATTGTTTTATGGTCAAGATGTGGGCGGACGCATTGGTGGTGTATTTAGAGAAGCGGCAACGCTTGCGCAAAAATTTGGCGATAAGCGGGTATTCAATACCGCCATTCAAGAGGCTTATATTATTGGTTCTACTGCCGGCATGAGTGCGGTGGGATTAAAACCTATTGTTGAAGTTCAATTTGCCGACTATATTTACCCTGCTCTTAATCAGCTCGTTACAGAGATCAGCAAAACTGCGTATTTAAGCTGTGGCAAGTTTAATGTTTCCTGTATCATCCGCGTTCCTATTGGCGCCTATGGCGGCGGCGGCCCTTATCATAGTGGAAGTGTAGAAAGCACCTTGGCTACTTTTAAAGGCATCAAGATTGCTTATCCTAGCAATGCAGCCGATATGAAAGGACTTATGAAAGCTGCATATTACGATCCAAATCCAGTTATCATGCTAGAGCATAAAGGCTTGTATTGGAGTAAGGTACCGGGCACAGAAGATGCTAAAACCATTGAACCAGCAGCAGATTATATTTTACCTTTAGGTAAAGGCTGTGTTAGTTTAGCAGCAGATGCATCTTGCGTAGCAAAGGGAGAAAGCGTCTGCGTAATTACCTATGGCATGGGCGTGCATTGGGCCCTGCAAGCTGCCAAAGATTTTGAAGGTCAGATTGAAGTAATCGACTTACGAACTATTTTCCCTTTAGATGAGGATTTGATTTATACAACAGTGAAGAAACATGGCAAGTGTTTAGTACTCACCGAAGAGCAATTGAATAATTCATTCTGTGAAGCATTGGCTGGACGCATAGCACAACATTGTTTTGCTTCCTTAGATGCCCCGGTTTTTACAATGGGCGCACTCAATCTGCCTGCCGTACCGATGAATGTACATTTAGAAGCAGCCATGCTGCCTAATGCTCAGAAAGTTGCTGAAAAAATAGCTATCTTACTCAACTATTAAGATGCAACAACACCTTCTTTATCATAAATTATATCATCATCCATCGAGCCAAGAATGGGTTGTATTTGTGCATGGTGCCGGTGGCAGTTCATCAGTGTGGCATAAACAAATTAAAGCCTACAAAGAGCATTTCAATATTGTATTAGTTGATTTACGTGGACACGGGAAATCGAATAATTTACTTAAAGCTGTTTGGGAAAACAAATACACCTTTAAGCAAGTAAGCCAAGATGTTATAGAAGTAATCGATTATCTCCAAATAGAAAAGGCGCATTTTATTGGCATTTCAATGGGTACTATCATCATACGCACTATTGGAGAAATGGCTCCTCAACGTGTTCGTTCGCTTATCATGGCTGGTGCTGTTATTCAATTAGATATTCGATCCAAATTTTTAGTGAAAGTAGGCAATGCCCTTAAAAGATTTCTTCCCCATATTTGGCTTTATAAGCTATTTGCTTTTATTATCATGCCCAAAAAACAGCATGAGGAATCGAGAAGTTTATTTATTAGAGAGGCACACCAATTAACTAAAAAAGAATTTATGAAGTGGTTTAAATTAACTGCTGAATTAAATCCATTGCTCAAATATTTTAGAGTTCAAGAATTGAAAGTCCCCACTTTATATGTAATGGGTGAAGAAGACTATTTATTCTTAGCTGCCGTTAAAAAAGTAGTTGCTGGCCACACTTTTTCTACCTTACAAGTAATTACCAATTGCGGCCATGTAGTAAATGTTCAAGCCCCCGATCAGTTCAACACCCTGACCATCGATTATATTAAAGGTGTTTAAAATTACAAACCCTACTAATTTAAGATCATTGAAGCAATGCGCATAGACCAATTAACCTTCTTGAGATTTATTGCGGCTATAGCCATTGTTATCTATCATTATGGTTTAAGCGTTGCACCTTTCCACTTCTCCGAAATTAGCTTTTTGTTTAGACAAGCAAATATTGGGGTGAGCTTTTTTTATATCTTATCCGGCTTCGTAATGATGCTTGCCTATGCACACAAATCACCCATAGACGCAAAGCAGTTTTTATGGAATCGGTTTGTAAGAATATATCCCGTATATTTTTTAGCCTTGATTGGTGTTTGTTTATTTTTCTTTTATGTGCAAGTGCCCATAAGTGGAAAGGATTTTATATTGAGTCTATTTTGTTTGCAAGCATGGGTGCCGAGTGCCGCATTGTCTATTAACAAACCCGGCTGGTCTATTTCGGTAGAAGTCTTATTTTATAGTATATTTCCTTTTATGCTACATAATTTTTACGCTAACAAAAGTCGAATACCCTATACGCTAGTGGGCATACTCGCAATTTTCCTTTTATCGCAATTGGGTTTTCATTATTTCATACATACCTACCCCATCCATTCGAATCAAGAGCTCCATCATTTCATTTATTATTTTCCGCTTTTGCATATCAATGAATTTTTAGTGGGCACCTTTTGTGGCTGGTATTTCCTAAAGTACCAAAAAGCTTCGAAACGGAATTATGATATACTCATTGTTTTATTGTTTAGCATGATAATAGTGCTCTTAAAATTCCCATTAGGATTACATTACCACAATGGCTTAATGGCAGTGTTGTTTGCGCCCCTTCTAATAACTATAAGCGCTAACAAGGGAATCATCACAAGGCTTTTAAATAAAAAACCTTTGCTTTTTTTAGGCGAAATTAGTTACGGTATTTATGTATGGCAATACCCCGTTTTTATCATGGGCAATAAGTTAGGCAAGTGGATTGGGCTTCACACCGCAGCGCCGATTTTTTATTTCAACCTACTGTTACTGCTAATAGTTGCTAGCACAAGCTTTCTGTATTTTGAGAAGCCCCTTAGAAAATACCTTTTGAAATTTGCGCAGGCTTAAAAATTGTAAACGAATTGTAAGGATGCATTTCTTGGGGTAATTGGGTTTACACTATTATCATCATGTACATGATAATTGAGTTGATTAAAAATATTGGATAGCTTAGCATTACATTTCCATTGCTTCCATTTATAAGAAGCAACAAGATCTACAACTATAAATTCTTTTATAGGAATCAATTGATAGTTGTCATTATTAACAGTAAGTCTAGTAGATCGACCTACAAAGCGCAAACCCATATATTGTGCAATAGCACCAAGTGCTACATTTTTAAAGCGCCCTTTAGAAAATTCATAGTGCACACTTGCATTGGCCGTATGATTTGGATTGTAACGCAAAGCGCTACCCACTATATATATATTACTAGCAGTGTAAATTGTTTCATTAAAACTATAGCCCATCATGATAGCTATTTGCTTTTGCGGATTATAGGTCATGTCTACTTCAATACCGGCACTTCTTGTAGCGCCAGCCAATTCTTTAATATTACTGTTAGTATTACCATTAGCAAGTGATGTCTGCGCTAGGTTGTTGTTGTGAATACTATATCCAGTTAGATTAAATTGCATTTTGCCATCCCTAATTTTATTCTTAAGCCCTAGTTCGTACTGATCAATAATTGAGGCTGGTAAGGCCTTGCCGTAGCTATCAATTCCAGTATTTTGAGAGAAGGAATTAGAATAACTAGCGAAAAGCATGTGTGCAGCATTTAACTGATATACCAATCCAATCTTGGGAGAAAAGGGCTTATCGACAGTGTTGCTTAGAGCATTCGTTTGTGTAGTATAGGTAAGCACATTAGTATTGGTAGTAATCGTATTCCATCGGGCACCTAACAAGAGCTTAAACTTTGCTGCACAAGAAATTAAATCTTGCATATAAATACCCGCTCTTTGAACAGCCATAGTAGTATTAGTGCTTTTATTTAAAACAGGCGCAGCAGGCTCTGCTGAAGCATTGTAGGCATTAAAAATATTAATCGTGTCGTAATTATTATAATTAGCATAAACAATAGTTGAGGTTGTAAATTGTTCTGCATCGGCACCAATAAGCAATTCGTGTTGAAGATTATTTCTTTTTACGGTTCGTGTTACATCAATTTGCTGCAAAGTATAAGCGTCAGCTACTGTTGTTTTTTGAATACCTCTTATCCAATTACCTTGCGCATCTACTAATGTACCTCCTCCACTGGTAGATCCATTAGGTCTTGTATTGGTAAACAAATCGGTAGCATAGGTTCTATAAGCAAGAATAGCATTTAGTTTCCACTGGTTTAAAATAGTAGTACTATACGTAGCACTGTTTAAAGATTGCTTAGCTGCATAATTCCCCCAACTCACGCCCGTAAATCGTTCTCTTGGCAAATTAACAAGTTTATAATTGACAATACCGGCTCCAAAATCTGGTACTGATTTGTTGTAGGTATAGTCTGCTTCTAACAACAACGTACTCTTAGGCGATACATTAATTTGCACCGAAGGATTGATGTATAAAGTAGTGCTATACACATCGTTTCTAAAACTCGCTCCATTACTATATAATGCATTCAATCTAAATGCTATTTTCTTACTCTTATTTAAGGAGCCATAAGCATCAAAAGCAGTTGCAAAATTTTGAAAACTGGCATAGCTTAGCGAAACAGCACCCCCCTGTTCAAATTTTGGTTTCTTAGTAATCAAATTAATAACACCGCCAGGGGCCACATTCCCATATTCAATAGCAGCATTACCTTTCACTATCTCAACGCGCTCCAATCCACTCATTGCTATTTTCATACCATTAAAATAACGAATATCATTTTTAAAAGTATTAGAAGAAGCAAGAGCCGCTCCCCTTGCAGCAATTTCTTCTTGATAACCCCCGGTGGTACCCATGATATACATACCATTAGCATTTTTTAAAACATCACTTAAGGATAGTATTTGCTGTTGTGCCAATTGTTTGCTACTCAATATAAATTGTGCTTGAGGCAGATCCATCTCGGTCAAGTTTAATTTAGACATTTGGGTCGTTTTTAGACGAGCGGCTATGGCCACTTCTTTGAGCCTATTAATCTTTTGAGAATCGATCGTATTATTTTGTGCTTGCGTATTTGTAGATAAAAAAATAAAAGCAAGTAAGTATATGTAGTATTTCATATGTGCGAATGGTATTATTATTCGCCGCAAAACTACTATTGCTAAATTGAGAACTGTTTAGCGATTGGGAAAAGGATTTTAGAAATCAGGAATTTGTTTTTTCTCCATACTTGGACTAATGCCGAAGTAGTTTTTATAGGTTTGACTAAAACTACTCAAAGAAGCATAACCAACAGCCATACAGATTTCTTGCAAAGTCAAGCTTGATTGCGATAAGAGATGTTTGGCTTTTACCATTTTATGTTCTTGTATACATTCAAAAATGGTTTGGCCATATAATTCCTTAAACCCTTTTTTAAGATAACATTGATTGGTGCCTACATGAAGGGCTAGAGAAGCAATGGTAATCGTTGTGTCAAGGTTGGCCAAAATGTATTCTTTGGCTTTGTGAATTTTCTCTGCTTCTAATGGTCTATTTAAAAAGGAACAAGTATCACAATTCAATTGAAACACTAAATTGTTTTTTTGCACTTGATAAAGTAAATATAAA
>Ga0114980_10002612_pt1 | contig 12585 bp, 9 predicted proteins | sample S_140806_EF_Meta_FD_87018 | JGI IMG/M metagenome (GOLD analysis project Ga0114980, IMG submission 87018) | Freshwater microbial communities from Lake Simoncouche, Canada to study carbon cycling - S_140806_EF_MetaG | ecosystem: Environmental > Aquatic > Freshwater > Lake | place: Lake...
ACATCACTTTTAATGATGGGGTCTTGGGTTCGAGTCCCAACGGGATCACAAAAAAGCCTTCTTTAAAAAGAAGGCTTTTTATTTTAAATTAACACTTAGGTAAAATAAACGAGCTGGTTTTTTACTATTTTTGAAGAAATGCTACAGTTTGCTAAATATATTACGCTCTTTTTTCTTGTGGCAATGGTCTACAAGCAAGTCTTGCAATGTCAATTGCTAAATACTCATGTTACATATACGCTTTCGCAAGACATAGATGATGAGCAACAACAAGATGAAGAAGATGGATGGTCTGATTTTCTAGAAGAAGTATTAATTGCAGCTTCAAATTATACCTCCGTAATTTTTCATTATACTACCTTGCCAAGTAAACATCTCGGCTTTGTACATTACATTAAATCTTCTTATTGGCAGTCGTACGTCATAGAAGTGCAAACGCCTCCTCCGAATAAGGGATAAATAAACACGTTTTATTTATTGTTTATTATTTAATTCTTTATCATGTTTTCAAGATTTGTAAAATCTGTGCAAGTTAATTTTGCATCGAGTATAGTTGTTTTTTTAGTGGCCTTGCCGCTTTGTTTAGGTATAGCTCAAGCCTCGGGTGCGCCTATTTTTTCTGGCGTTATAGCGGGCGTTATTGGTGGTATTGTAGTGGGGGCCTGGAGTAAATCGTCCTTGAGTGTATCGGGTCCGGCTGCGGGCCTTACGGCCATTGTTTTGGCTGCCGTAATGCAATTGCAATCCTACGAATTGTTTTTATGCGCTGTGCTGATTGCAGGTTGTATACAATTGGTGCTAGGTATTTTGAAAGCGGGTTTTATAGCCGATTATATCCCTACGAGTGTTATAGAAGGTATGCTGGCAGCTATAGGTATTACTATTATATTAAAACAATTGCCAGAAGCGTTTGGTTTTCACAAACAAAAATGGTCGGAGCTTTTAGATGCCGAAGATGGCATCTCCTTTAGTTTTTTGAATGAGGCTTTTCATCATATCCATTATGGCGTATTGCTCATTACCCTTTTGGGTTTAGTGGTTATATTTTTTTGGCAAAGTAGGTATGCCAAAAAAATCAATAAGCTACCCAGCGGATTAATCGTTGTTTTGGTATCGGTATTGGGCGTATTGCTCTACAAATATTTTTATCCTCATCTAGAATTAGAACAAGCCCATTTTGTTCTTATCCCTATTGCTAAATCTATTGCCGAATTTGGTGAGCAGTTTGTATTTCCTAATCTAAAAGGCTTTGCTATGCCAGAGGTTTGGATAATAGGTTTAGAAATAGCTATTGTAGCGTCTATAGAAACCCTCTTGAGTATAGAAGCTATCGATAAATTGGATCCGCATAAAAAAGTAACCCCTACCGATGTAGAGTTGCGTGCACAAGGAATAGGTAATATCATAAACGGATTGATAGGCGGTATGCCGATAACCTCGGTGATTGTGCGCTCCTCTGCGAATGTGAATGCCGGGGCTAAAAGTAAAATGTCTGCAATTTTGCATGGGGTTTTATTATTGATTTGCGTATTGGCTATACCGCAATATTTAAATTGGATACCTAAAGCTGCATTGGCAGCTATCTTAATAGCTACGGGATATAAATTATGCAAACCTGCTAAGTTTAAACAAATCTATAAAGAGGGCGGACTGAGTCAGTTTGTTCCCTTTATAGTAACCATCATAGCTGTAGTAGCCACCGATTTACTGAAAGGGGTTTGCATTGGTTTGCTGGTGAGTGTTTTTTATATCTTAAAGCGTAATATGCATGCACCCTTTTATTTTCAACGCAGCGTTTATAGCACTACACAAATTATAAAAATAGAATTGGCTCAGGTGGTTTCTTTTTTAAACAAAGCAAGCATTAAAGAAGCGCTGGAGCTTTTGCCGAATAATAGCTTTTTGATGCTCGATGCTCGTTTGAATGAATATATCGATTATGATGTAATAGAATTAATAAGAGAATTTCAGGAAATAAAAGCAGCAGAGCGCCATATACAAGTTGCAATGATTGGTTTTAGCAATCGATATAAATTAAAAGAAACAGCTAGTGAAACGGAATTATTAAGTTCCTTAGCGTATCTTGATGAATTGCCTAAGCGATTTTCCGGCAATCATCATAAATTAATTCAGCAATTAAAAAATTAATACCTTAGCGTATGCCAGTACATAGTTTACAATTATTGAAAGAAGGAAATTTTAGATTTCTAAATAATTTAAAAAAGGATAGAGATCATCTAGAAGTTTTAAATGAACTTAAAGATAATCAGCGTCCCTTTGCGGCTATTGTGAGTTGCATGGATTCGCGAACAGCAGCCGAACTCATTTTTGATCAAGGCTTTGGGGATATTTTTAGTATTCGCATTGCAGGCAATGTAGTTACCAATGGTATCTTGGGCAGTTTGGAATATGCTACTTCGGTGGTGGGGAGCAAATTGATTGTAGTGCTGGGGCATACCAATTGTGGGGCTATCAAAGGAGCTTGCGATCATATACGCCTTGGGCATCTTACCGAGTTGTTAGAAAAAATAGAACCAGCGGTTACTGAAGTAGCAAAGTCGATAAATAGAGAAACGGAGTATGAGCTTTTTGAATACGAAGTAACCAAAACTAATGTATTGATAGGTGCAAGAGAAGTTACCGAACGCAGTCCGATTATAAAAGCCCTTGTAGCAGAAGGTAAAGTAGGGGTGGTGCCAGCAATTTATAATATTGCCACTGGCAAAGTGCAGTTTTTGGATGTATAATGCATTCATTGTTTACAATTAATTAATATTGGCTAAGCGCTGGTGCTAGTAAATTTGCGATACAATTTTATATTTTGAAAACGAAGCAGACGATAATAAGAGACATTAGCTGGCTAGCCTTTAATGAGCGCGTATTGCAAGAAGCGATGGATGAAAGCGTACATCTCTACGACCGACTCAAATTTTTAGGCATTTTTTCTAATAACCTCGATGAGTTTTTTAGAGTGCGCGTAGCTACGCTCAATAAAATGAAAACCATCAGTGCCTTTAATAAATTTCATGCCGAAGCGCATCCAGAAAAAATACTCAAGCAAATACATGATAAGGTAGTAGAGCAACAGCGCATCTTTGATAAAACGTTTACCAATATCATTGGCCTTTTAGAAAAAAAACATCGCATCTATTTTAAAAATGAGCGTCAGCTCAATGCTGCACAAAAGCAATTTGTAAAAAACTATTTCGAAGATCAGGTGCGCTCAAGAATTGTGCCACTTATGATAGAGAGCATGCCCCATACCCCTTTTTTGAGAGATAAACATATCTACCTAGCTTGTGTATTGGGCAATGCAGCGCATACCAATTTGCAATCGTATGCACTCATCGACATCCCATCTAAAACCTTACCGCGCTTTGTGATATTACCCGACAGCAAAAACGAAGTGCACGTCATATTATTGGAAGATATTATTCGGTTCAACTTATCGAATCTCTTTGCACCTTTTGGTTATAATCAATTCTCGAGTCATATTGTGAAACTAACCCGCGATGCGGAGCTGGAGATTGATAATGATTTTCAGTCGAATGTCGTAGCCGAAATAGAAAAAGGACTCAAAAGTAGAAAGAAAGGGAAGGCAACACGCTTTGTATATGACAAACACATTGATGCCCGCCTTTTAGATTTTTTAATTAAACGCTTAAATCTTTCTAAAAAAGATAACCTGATTGCCGGTGGGCGTATTCATAATTTCAAAGATTTTATGGATTTCCCAAAATCGGTATTTACTAATTATGCTGAGCGACCAAAACCCTTTATACATCCGATGCTTACGCAGCCTTGTCGTATAATGAGTGTCTTAGATCAGCGCGATGTGATGTTGCATTTGCCGTATCATTCCTTTGATTCGGTAATTGATTTATTGCGCGAAGCAGCCATTGATCCATTTGTTCAGAGTATAAAAATTACCTGCTATCGATTGGCAAAAGATTCTAAAATCATCAATGCATTATTGAATGCCGTAAGAAACGGGAAAGAAGTAACGGTGGTATTAGAACTGCGTGCGCGTTTTGATGAGGAAGCTAATCTGCATTGGAAAACAGTACTAGAAGAAGAGGGCGTGAAGGTATTAATTGGCATGCCGAATATGAAAGTGCATGCTAAATTGTGTGTGATTAAAAAGAAGCAATTCAACCGCATCAAATACTACGGTTTTATAGCTACGGGCAACTTCAACGAATCGACCTCTAAGGTATATGGCGATCACTTATTGTTTACCAGTCATACCCAAATCTTACGCGATGTGAATGCGGTATTTATGTATATAGAAAAACCGCTGCTCAAGAAAAATCCGTTGGATAATTTGAAATTGCTTGTAGCAACGCCAAAGCATATGCGACCGTATTTTTTAAATTTAATACAGCAAGAAATAAAGAAACATAAAAGTAGTAAGCAGGGCGAATTAATTATAAAATTGAATAGTATTGTAGATGAGGCCTTGATTGAAAAATTATATGATGCTGCTAAAGAAGGAGTGCCGGTGCACTTGATTATAAGAGGAATTTGTTGCGCACTAACAGCATTAACAACATTTAAAAAACCGATACAGGCCATCAGTATTGTAGATCAGTATTTGGAGCATGCGCGGGTGTTTGTTTTTGGCACAGGCAAGCAAGCCAAGACCTTTATCTCTTCTGCCGATTGGATGGTGCGTAACTTGGACCATCGCATAGAGGTGGCTTGTCCAATTTTAGACCCGATGATTGCAGAAGAATTACAAGATATTTTGGTTATTCAATTGCAGGAAAATGTAAAAGGTCGTATCTTAGATAACGAACAAATGAATACGTATGTGTTGCCAGCGGCTAAAGCAAAAAAGCTGCGCTCACAAACCGAAACATATAACTACTTAATTAATAAAAGATATAATTAGTTGAAAATTGCAGCAATTGATATAGGTTCTAATGCCATTCGTTTATTAATTTCCGAAGCGCATCCATACAAGGATAAAGAAGTGGATTTCACTAAATTATTATTTCTTCGTATTCCCTTGCGATTAGGTTTTGATGTATTTGAAAAAGGTAAAATCAGTAAAAAGAAACAAGAGCAATTGGCCGATTCTATGCAGGCTTTTAAGATGCTCATGAATGTTTATAAAGTAGACGTATACCGAGCATGTGCAACATCCGCAATGCGGGATGCAAAAAATGGAAAGGCTTTAATAAAATCGATTAAAGTAACAACCGATATTGCTATCGATATCATTTCTGGTCAAGAAGAAGCAACCATTATTTATAACGCCCATTTGGGAGAGAAAAACAATGCGCAGAAAACGCTGTTGTATATCGATGTAGGTGGGGGCAGTACCGAATTGTCTTTGTTTCAAGATAATCAATTAGTAAAAAAAGAATCCTTTAATATTGGCACCATTCGCTTATTGCAAAATCAAGTTAGTAAAGCACATTGGCAAGCATTGGCTCGATTCTTAAAAGCTATTGTAAAGAAAAATTCAAAGGTGCAATTGGTGGGAAGCGGTGGTAATATCAATAAACTCTTCTCTTTATCCAAACAAAAAGAAGGCAAGCCGCTAAGCAAAGCGACGCTAACTACCTATTATAGCAGCTTAAGCGCGATGAGTATTGAAGAACGCATGCATCATTATGATTTGCGCGAAGACCGTGCCGATGTTATGGTGCCGGCCTTATCCATTTTCTTAAACATCATGGAGCATACCCAGAGCAATGAAATTTATGTGCCCAAAATTGGCTTGGCCGATGGCATTGTGCGCAGTATATATTTTCAAGAAGCGCTATAAGTTTACATTAGTTTAATACGGGCTTAATAATTAGTACATACTAGAAGTTTTATTTTGTCGAAGTCAAATTTTGAACGATGACAAAAAGAGAAGTTGAAGTACTGGTACTATCGGATATCCACTTGGGTACCACGGGCTGCCATGCCCAAGAACTTTTACAGTATCTGAAAACCATTCAGCCTAAGATGGTGATTTTAAATGGCGATATCATTGATATATGGCAATTTAAAAAACGCTATTGGCCACCATTGCATACCGCTGTATTGCTGCAGTTTATAGCTTGGGCTACGGAGCAAATACCGGTGTACTACATAACCGGTAATCATGATGAGTATTTGCGCAAGTTTGCAGATACTGAATTGGGTGCTTTAAAAATTAAAAATAAATTATCCTTAAAATTAAACAATAAGCAAGTCTGGGTTTTTCATGGCGATGTATTTGACGTGGTGATGCAAAACAGTAAATGGTTGGCTAAGCTCGGTGCTATTGGTTATGATGCATTAATCCTGCTCAACAGAACGGTAAATAATCTGCTACTAAAAATGGGGAGAGAACGTATTTCTATATCCAAAACTATAAAAAATAGTGTGAAGAAAGCAGTAGCCTTCATTAATAAATTTGAAGATACGGTATGCAGTATTGCGGCTGAGCATCATTATGACTATGCGATTTGTGGGCATATTCATCAGCCAGAAAATAAAATTATTGTAACGCCACATGGTGTAGTGCGTTATTTAAACTCGGGCGATTGGATAGAGAATTTAAGTGCGCTTGAATATCAGGATGAGCAATGGAAATTATATTTCTACGAGCAAGATCCGCTTGCCAAAACCGTTGATTTAAGCACTACGGCATCCAAAACTATGGATATTCCGGAGTTGTTTAGTTTATTCATTAATCAACATTAACATAACTACATGAAAATCTTATTGGCGATTCAGGCTACTGGAAATGGCCACATTAGCAGGGCGCAAGCCGTCTATCCAATCTTACAAAAATATGGCGAAGTGGATGTGTTGGTGAGTGGCACACAATCGAGTGTGCCCAAAGCGTTTCCCGTAAAATACCAATTGAAAGGCTTGAGTTTTATCATAGGTAAAAAAGGCGGTGTTGATCTAGTGGGTAGTTTTTTTCATTTTGATTGGTGGCAGTTTTTCAAACATGTATTTACCTTTCCTGTGCAGGAATATGATATCATCATCAATGATTTTGAACCTGTGGTGGCATGGGCTTGCAAATGGAGAAAGAAAACTAGCTACGGCTTAAGTCATCAAGCGGCGGTAGCGCATCCTTCGAGTCCGAAACCGAGTGGTGATTTTGCATGGAGTAAATGGATTTTAAACTATTATGCACCGAGCACCTATGCCTTTGGTTTTCATTTTAAACCCTACGATGCTGCTATTTTCACGCCTATCATACGGCCGAAAGTGCGCCATTTACAATCGGTAAATGCAGGTCACTATACGGTTTATTTGCCGGCTTATCATCATCAGCACTTAGCCTCCTTTTTAAGTCAATTTGCAGATGTGCATTGGCATATTTTCTCAAAAGATGCCACTTCTAATGTATATTTCAAAAACGTCACTATTTATCCCGTTGGTGATGATGCTTTTTTATTGAGCATGGCCTCTTCTAATGGCGTGCTGTGTGGTGCTGGATTTGAAGCACCCGCAGAAGCGCTGTATCTAAAAAAGAAATTAGCGGTGGTGCCTATGAAAAATCAATATGAACAATACTGTAATGCGGCTGCCTTAGCCGATATGGGAGTACCAGTTTGGTTTGATTTATTTCATGAAAAAGCAGCCTTAGCCAAATGGATAGTGTCGGTGCAAACGATAACCGTTGACTACCCCGAACAAACACATGATATTATTTCATTAATTGTATCTAATAACAAATTCAATTACTTAGAACCTTTTGCACTACATGCTTAACAATTACTTAATATACTGGAAACGATTTGGTAACCTTAGTCAATTCCATAGCGCAGCGAAGCATCGTAATTTTGCACTCAAAAACAAAACAATGAAATCATTTATTCTATTAGTTATCTTTTATTTAGGCTTGGTGGTTGCATCATTTGCAGGCACCATCAAAGGAACCGTTATTGATGCAAAAGATGCATCGAATTTAACAGGCGTTATTGTTATTTTAGAAAAACAAAACAAAACCACCGTGACCGATGCCAACGGCGTATTTGAATTTAAAGATATTCCGAATGGCAGCTATAAATTGACAGTACGTTATATCTCCTACAAAGCGCAAACATTAAACGTGACAGTGAGTGATAATACTGCTTCTGTGTTAGTAAAATTAGTAGGTGAAGGTAACGAATTGAAAGGGGTAGTATTAAAATCTAGTAAAATTACGCACACTGAAATGGCAGTAATAAGTGAGGTGAAAAAAAACAGTGTAACGGTGAGTGCAGTAGGTGCAGCACAGATTTCCAAGTCAATGGATAGAAATGCGGCAGATGTAGTGAAGCGTATTCCAGGCGTAACCGTGCAAGATGATAAATTTATTATGGTGCGTGGATTGATGGATCGTTATAATACTACCTGGTTAAATGATGCTGCAGCACCAAGTAGTGAGGTCGATAAAAAAGCTTTTTCATTTGATGTCATTCCGAGTGGTGCTATTGATCGTTTATTAGTATTCAAAACACCATCAGCAGAATTGCCGGGTGATTTTGCGGGCGGTATGGTTAAAGTATTTACCTCGGCTATACCAGAAAAAAATGGCATGAGCTTTGGTGTGCAATCTTCTTATCGTCAAAATTCTACAGGCACAACCATTAATTATAACGAACGTTCTAGCACCGATTTCTTAGGGTATGATAATGGCCATAGAGCAATACCAGCAGGTACGCCCGCTTTTTTAGATAAATCGAATAGTAACGCTTTAGCCGCTACAAAACGCTTTAATAATAATTGGGTACTAAACCAAGGTGCCTTAGGCTTAGATCAACGCATTAATTTTTCCATTGCTCGTGTATGGAAAATGAAAAAAGTAAAAGTGGGAACCATTGGTAGTGTTTCTTATTCTAAAACAGGAACTAATTATGCCATCTTGCGTCAAGATTTCGATTCCTTGAATTATAATTTTAGTTATAAAGACCAAGTAAGCAATACGCGTAATGCTGTAAATGTGATGTGGAATACCGGTGTTTCCTTTAGAAATTCAAGAATAGAGTTTAAAAACTTATTATCGCAATCGGGTAGAGCATCTGTAAACAGAAGAACTAATAACTTTATTCCACAAGATTCTTTCAGTAAAGAATTAGTGTACAATATGGGTTACGAAAGCATTCGTAATTATATGAGTCAATTGAATGGCACCCATGCAACGAAGGATGGTAACACTAAATACATTTGGTCATTGGGCTATGCAGATATGTATAGAAATATGCCCGATCTAATGCGTATTACCTATCGTGCACCAAGTCAAACCGCACCTTTAGCAACGTCTATTTCTACAGACGGTGATGAGTCTAGAAATGGAGGACGAATTTTCTCTGAGTTAAAAGAAAAAACCTATAGTTTCTCGCATCAATTTTCTAAAAAATTCTTAGTTAAAAAAATGTCTATTGATTTAGCTTTAGGAAATTATATCGAATACAAAGACAGAAATTATAATCTTCGCTCGTTTGCCTATACCATCAAGCCTGGTGCACAATCAGTGCAATTACAAAAATTAGGCGTTAATGATATTTTCAATTTAAGCAATGTAGGTGAAAACACGAGCTTTATTTTAAATGAAAAAACACACGATTATGATACTTATTCTGCTACTAACAAATTAATAGCGAGTTTCTTTAATGCAACCGTTCAAGTAAATCCTAAATTGAAAATCGTAGCAGGTATTCGTAACGAGCAAGCAGAGCAAGCTTTGCAAGCAAGTGTAAACTATAATAAAATCTCACCAAGTATTATATCTAATTTCATTTTGCCTTCTGTAAATGCTTCGTATAATTTTACCGACAAACAATTGATTCGTTTTGCTTATGGTAAAACCTTGAATAGACCAGAATTTAGAGAGTGGGCGCCAATTTTCTTTTATGATTTAGACAATAAAGCGGGCACGTATGGCTCTTTATATGGCAATCCTATTGCGGGCCCAAATGGTCAAGTATTGAAAATTGCACAAATACAAAATGTAGATGTGCGTTATGAGTGGTATCCAAGCGCTACCGAAATGATTCAAGTAGGTGCCTTCTACAAATCCTTCCAAGACCCAATTCAGAATGTAATGATTTCGAATGCAGCTGATTTGGCATACACGTTTACGAATGCGCAATCGGCGAAAGCGTACGGTATAGAAATTGATATCCGTAAAAATTTAGATGTGCTGAATAAAATTGTAGCTACAAAATGGTGGGATAAATTATCTTTTATTGCTAATGCTTCTTTTATTAAGAGCGAATTGAATTTCGGGAATACCTTAAGTTTTATGGGTATTCAACCAAATTTCACTACGCGATTACAAGGTCAATCGCCATACACTTTTAATGCCGGATTATATTATACTAACGAAGAAAAAGTAATTAGAAGTTCTTTGTTGTATAATGTAGCGGGTCCGCGCATCTCTTTAATTGGTTTAGATAGAACAGCGAGCATGGTAGAAATGCCGTTTAATTCTTTAGATTTCTCTATCGATAAAACCTTTAAAAAGCGTTACATTCTTAGCTTTGGGGTGCAAAACTTATTAAATGCTACGATGCGTTTTATATATGATACCGACTTTAATAATAAGTATGACTATAAAAATAATGGTGTAGATAAAGTGGTGCGTGAATACAAACCAGGCTCTTATATCAGCTTAGGTTTGAAAGTTAAGATTTAGTTAACCCGCAAGTAATGTTTAGTTAACATTGAGAAAGTACTTTTACATCAAATTTAAAAAAAACCTATGAAAAAATTATTACTCATCGCATTATCAGTATGCGGAATGTACGCAGCACAAGCGCAAGTAACGGTGCAAACAGTGCAAGACAGTATTTCAACGAATACTACTTGGACCAACAACAAACAATATTTATTGAAAGGTTTTGTGTATGTAACTTCAGGTGCTACCTTAACCATCGACAGTGGTGTAATTATCAAAGGAGATAAAAACACAAAAGGAACTTTAATTATTGAAAGAGGTGCAAAAATTATTGCAAAAGGAACAGCAACTGCACCTATCGTATTTACATCTAATCAACCAGCTGGTGCTCGTTCATATGGCGACTGGGGTGGTATTATTATTTGTGGTAGTGCACCTACTAACTGGACAGCAGGTCAAGCACAAGTAGAAGGTGGTCCTCGTTCTTTTTATGGCGGTACTAATCCTGCTGATAACAGTGGTACCTTACAATATGTTCGTATCGAGTTTCCAGGTGTAGCGTTCTCTCCAGGAAATGAAGTAAATGGTTTGTCATTATGTGGTGTTGGTACCGCAACTCAAATTGATCACATCCAAGTTTCTTATTCTGGTGATGATTCGTATGAGTGGTTTGGTGGAACAACAAATGGTAAATATTTAGTTTCTTATCGCGGTTGGGATGATGATTTTGATACAGACTGCGGTTATGCTGGTAAAAATCAATTTGTATTTGGTATCAGAGACCCTTATGCTGCTGACCAATCAGGTTCTAAAGCATTTGAAAATGATAGCTATTTAGGTGGAACAGTTTCTGGATTATTAAATGATTCTTTTGCAAATAAAGCAATTTGGTCTAACGTAACGGTTGTAGGCCCATTAGTAAGCCCTACATCTACCGCTTGGGATCCTCAATTTATCGCAGCTGTGCACGCTCGTAGAGGTTCTTCTCAAAGTATTTTAAATAGTGTATTGATCGGATGGCCTGTAGGTATGTTGTTAGATGAGTCGTCTTCTTCTTATGGTTCTACTATCAATAACTTAACTTCAAATCAGCTGCAATTTAAAAACAATATTATTGCAGGTAATCAAAATGCAACAGATGTTTTTTATGTAAAAGATGGTGCTCGTAACTTAACCCCAACAACTACTTGGGCGGATACAACAGTTGCTCCTTGGTCAACGTCTGGTTTAGTAGGTCCTAAATCTTGGTTAACTTCTAGTGCTAACAAAAATAAGTTATATCCTACAGCACAAACTGGAGTGAAATTACAATCTCCATTCAATTTGGTAAATCCAAATCCAGTGCCAACTTCTCAATCGCCTATTTGCTATGCTACAGCTACTTTTGGTGGTATTACACGTACTTTCGATCCTACAAAACCAGTAAATACAGATACTACCGGTTTAGGTATCAACTGGAATGTACCAGGTTTGGCTCCTGATTTTACAACTACAAAAGCATCAGATGCTTTCTTTACAAAAGTGAACTTCGTAGGTGCATTTGCAGGTACGCAAACAACTTCAGATAATTGGATGGCTAAATGGACTAATTTCGATCCAGTTAATACCGATTATTCAATGACGAATACTACAGAATTCCCTACTAGCGTTGCGAATGTAAATAATAACATTAATGCGATCAGTGTATATCCTAATCCAGCTATCGAAACAGCTACTATTAACTTCAACTTAATTGAAGCTAATCAAGCTAACGTTTCTGTAATCGATATGACAGGTAAAACAGTGGCTACTGTTTTCAATGGTAACTTAGCTGCTGGTGCTCACCAATTTGAAATTAATGTTGCTGACTTAGCTACTGGTTGCTACTTTGTACAAGTACAAACGGCTGCTGGTTCTAAAACTATCAAATTAGCGGTTACAAAATAATACGGTAACGCTTTATAAAAAAACGACCACCTTTTAGGTGGTCGTTTTTTTTATAGGCC
>Ga0114980_10002617_pt1 | contig 12563 bp, 19 predicted proteins | sample S_140806_EF_Meta_FD_87018 | JGI IMG/M metagenome (GOLD analysis project Ga0114980, IMG submission 87018) | Freshwater microbial communities from Lake Simoncouche, Canada to study carbon cycling - S_140806_EF_MetaG | ecosystem: Environmental > Aquatic > Freshwater > Lake | place: Lake...
CCTGTCAGCGTGACTAAGCCAACCGCTTGAGCAAGTGCTGCCTCACCCGAATAGGTAACGTCACGAGCCGCAACCTTTGCGCCAGTGCCGGGGGTATATCCAACGTTGTCAGCCATAACTATTCCTCAGTGCCGGTCAGCGTTGCAACGCGCGGCACATTGGGCGATGCGATAGAGATAGAAGCACTCAGCGGAGCAATGTATAAAAGCACGCCGCTGCCAGTTGAAGCCGTGCCAATGCCCAAGTGCGTGGCCGTTGCTGTGCCAGCCGTGCAAGCACCAAAGTCAATTGGCTGCGTTGTTGGTGATACGCTGTTGCCCGTCACCGTAAAGCCGCCCGCACCTGCTGCGCGACTGATGCCAACGCGAGCGTAACCCGTGTAAGCAACCTCCGAAGTCGATTGGTTGCCAGCCTCGCCGGGATCTGCGCTATGCAAGGACAAGAACAATTGACCTGCCGCGCTTGATCCGCGCAAGCCCGTTGCATCGCCAATGTTTGCCGCATTCGTGTTGTTGAATGTCAGCAACAGAAGTGCGTTTTCCCATGCGTTTGTTTTGCTTGTCACGTTGTTTCCTTAATTCAAAATGGCGTTATCGTCCCACACTTGGCGACGATCTTTTGAACGAACGAGGACGCGAGAGGCCGAAGCCGCATCACGCATGATGTCTGCTGTAACAGGCACACCAAACCGACGCGCCACACGAGCCGCAAGCAAGGCCGTCAGCGCCTCATCATGCTCAGGACCAAGCGGGCTATCAGTTGCCCCTGTGATGTCTTGAACGGACAACCAGACGGCTCTGGAAGGTATGTAGACATAAAAGAACGTATTGCCGCCAGACGTAACAGCAACGCGGTCGCCATTGTGAGGCTGATAGCCATCAACCAAGGCGGGAAGGTTCAAGGTCAAAGCCCCAGTGCCAGTCCATAAAATCCGCTCATTCATCTTTGGCGTATAAGGCGAAGTATCAACCACCACGTCCGTCAAATCTCGACCCGTGCCAAAGCCCGGCATTGATTGCATAATGTTCTTGAACGCCCGCAGGCAGGTTGCCTCATCCGCAGCCGTCACAACTTCACCCGCAGCCAATACGCCGAGGTCAGTTAGCGCATCAGCAATGATTTCGGAGACGGTCATGATGATTTCCTGTAAAAACTGCTTAACTAACGCTGCGCGCGCCTTGGACGCTGCCATACGCAACCGCCACAACAGCCGTGGCATTGGCTGCAACAGCGCGTCGGTTTAGTGCGCTTGGCAAAGTGATGGCAGACCAAGTTGCGCCGTTGTCGGTTGACCTAGCCGCTTGATCTGTGGCGTCATCTGCAACCGCTATCCAAGTCGTTCCGCGTGCTGTTACAGACTTCCAGTTTCGCGCGGCAGGCAGAGTAATGGCTGACCATGTCGCGCCACCATCTGTAGAGCGTGCCGCTTGATCTGTGGTGCTTGTGGCGGTCGCCACCCAAGTCGTGCCACTAACTGCCAGACCGCGCCAGTCTCGAGAGCTGGGTAAGGTAATGGCGGACCACGTGGCCCCGTCATCAGTAGAGCGTGCGCCTTGATCCGTTCCAGCGCCGCCACCTGCTATTGCCACCCAAGTTGTGCCGCTCGCTGCGACATTTAACCAAAACCGACTAGCGGGCAAAGTGACTATGGACCAACTTGCACCGTCATTGGTCGAACGGGATGCTTGGTTGGTGGACTGCCCAACAGCCACCCAAGTTGTGCCGCTCGCTGCGATTGAGGACCAATCAGGGGTAACCAGCAGGCTAACGGAAGACCACGTCACCCCACCATCTGTTGAGCGATCAGCTTGGTTTGTCCCGCCCAAAGCAATAGCCACGAAGGTGCTTCCGCTTGCGGCAACATCAAACCACGTTCTGGTGTTTGCCATTGTGACCGCTGACCATGTCGCCCCGTTATCAGTAGATCGGGCCGCTTGGTTTGAACTTTCTGCGACAGCCACCCAAATGTCACCACTGACCGCGACTGAAGAATAAGCAGGCGTTGTGCCGGGCAAGGTAACGGTAGACCAATTAACGCCGATAGGAGCCGTACTTACACCTCTGCTAAAACGACCCTGCCCAACCCGACCGACTAGCCCGACGCCGCCTAGCATTAGTTGCAGGCCATAATGGCTAGGGAGCAGTTGGTTGCGCCATTGCGAATCCATGACACAAACTGCCCAGCATCAACGTCAAGGTGAAACTTTTCGCCATCACCAAGGGGAATTGAACCAGCGCCTACAGTCGCAGCAACAGCCGAACCACCGACACGAAAGAAGCCCGGACCACCAACAGCGCAAACCATAATGCGCTCTTGCGTCAAGGCTGTTGAACGCACTTGAGTGGCGTCAGTCGTGGTCAGATATTGACCTTGCTCATAAATATATAGGCGCGTTGGTGAAAGATTGGTGGATGACATGGTATTGCCCCATTAAAAACATTGAGCATACATGCCGCAAATTGCTTCACGGCATGTTGCTAGAACAGGTTAGCCCTCTAGGGCTTTGTCGATTGCCTCTTGAAGGCGCTCAGCGCCCCAACGGCGGTCGATCTTGACGCCAAGGTCTTCAGCCATTGCACGAAGGCCATCAAGGTCATCATGCACTTCAGCTTCAGCAGGTTCGTCTTGAACGTCCGATACTTCGAAGTATGGATTGGTCCGCGCCTTGGCAATCATCACGGGATCTGACACCGACACAGCAAGGTGAGGCTCGAAAGCCACACCCCGCCATACAGTCGGATTGTCACCCAAGTATGTGACCATCATCATGCGTCAATCACACCCAAGAGCGAGATTTGCACCGTGCCAGCAACAGCCGTACCAGATGCGGTGGTTGCAGTTAGGTTGATGGTAGTTTCTTCGGTGTAGCGATACTGATGGCCAGTAACCGCAATCGCGCTAGAGATGCCGCCAGCTTGACCAATCGTCAAACCAGTCAAGATGCGGTCGTTGTCGCCCGTATCACCAACAGCAAGAACCAGAGCGGTGCCACTGTCCATGTCGGTTGCTTCCAATGTCGCGTGAATGACCGTGAAGCCTTTAGGAACGCGAACGAGAGGGGTAACAGCGTTGAGGGCAAGGCCAGCGGTACCAACCGCAACCGTGCCAGCAACGCAGACCAAGGTGTTAGCCATGCCGCGCGAAGCGACAGGGTTAGTCAAACCATTTGCAAGAGCCATTGTCTTGTCTCCAAGTAAAAAGAAAAAGGCCCGCCACCTAAGCAGCGGGCTTGAGATTAGATACCAGTGAACACGCTCACGATGCCGTGTTGGCGGTTGCCAAACATGACCTTCGCAATGCCGCGTTGCTCTTCGATCCCGACGTTGTTGATGAAGTCGTAATCGTTGTTGGTGTCTTTGGTGAAGCGAGGCATTTGCCCCCAAGCCATTGCCAAAGCTTGCGCGCCGCAGAAGTAGCTAGGAGCAACGTCAGCAGACGATGCACCAACGCCAACCAAGCGAGGCAGTTCAGGCAATTCGACAATCAGAACGCCGTTGTATTCCAACACACCACCGCTGAAGATGATGTTGTCAACACCACGAGGGCGAGCATATTGGTTGACGGCTTCCAAGTCAGCTTTCAGGTAGTTGAAAGCAACAGTCGGGGCGAACATGACGAACTTCTCAACACCATCTTCACCAAACGCCATTGGACGCAAAGCATTGACCAAGCTGTCCGTGCGGCTCTCAGTCATTGCCAAAGCTTTAACGCTGTCAATGTGCGCACGGCTCAAACGCTCGGCGCTTGCGACGTTAGCCAAAGACGAAGCAAAGTTGCTGGCCACGACTTCGTTGGTGGTTGCGCCACCAAACCAAACGCGGTCAGGGTTGGACGTGATGAATGCGTTACGCTGGGTTGCGTTTGCAGCGGCGTAAGTGATCCAAGATTCGGTGCCATCTTCTTCGTTGAAGGCTGTGTCATCAAACGCAACCACCGACAAAGCGTCATGCAAGCGATACTTCAGGTCAAAAGAAGACCACTCACGCAGCATTTCACGTTGCGCGCGGTAAAGATCGATAGAAGCTTTCTTTTGCTCCGACTTCTTTACAGCTACAGCGTTACGACGCCACACAGGGCGAATGCGGAATGAGTTGTTTGGAATGCCTGCTTCGTTACCAGCCAATTGGCCAGTGCCGGTGCCGGTATTCTTTACAGGGAACACGATAGGAACGTTCAGTTCCTTGCCTTCATCGTTTAGATCGGAATAGGTCTTGATGACCTTATCCATGCCCGAACCCATGAATGGGGTAAGGCCAGTCTTGCGAAGATAGGCTTTGAAATAGTCAGGCTGAAACTTAATAAGTTCGTTAGCCGTGACGACAGTGGTAGTAGCCATTGGTCTTGGTCCTTATGGAAACATTGCGTTGAACACGTCCTGCTCATTGACTGGCCCAGACTGACGCGGAGGCTTAACTCCACCGGCTTGAGCAATCGACTTAAGAGACGTCATCGCAGGTTGTTGGGTTTGCATCTGTTGCTGTTGCCACGCTTGGAAAGCCGCGAAGGTCTCCGGCGTTACTTGGCTTGCAATTTGGTCGCGTTTGAATTCAGCAACGGCTTCGGCATAGGGGTTCAAGGATTGTGCCATGCGTTGATTGAAATAAGGATCAACGCTGCATTTGTTAAACGCCCATTCATGAGCCTTCTCGACCAATTCAGCCCCGTGGGTCTGTTTGGCCAGTTCTTTGGACATTTCCAGGCGCATGGATTGCATTTGAGCCTGTAGCTGGACCACAGGATCAATGTACTCATCCTCTTGAGGCGGTTGAACAAACTGCTCCAAATATGCAGCGCGTTGTTCTGCCTCTTGACGCTTAAACCGCTCTTCGTGAAGTGCCGCTAATGGAACACGAGGCTCCGCGATTGGCTCTTCCTTAATCGGTTCTGAAACGGGCTCAGGCTCAACAGCAACGGTTTGCGGCTCTTGAACGGGTGCCTCTTGCGTTGTCACCTCTGCTTGCGCTTCGGGTTCATTGCTATCCAAAAAAGCTAAAGGGTCAGACATGGGTATTCATCCTTAGAGCGCCCGAACAGCGGCGGCCTGATACGCCCGACAACCCGGCGGCGGCTTGACCAGTTTTACACCGTGGCCATAGGTGAAGCGCCCGTCATGCCCGGCGGCGGCCCCATAGGATTGAACGCCATTGCAGCATTCATTCCCATATTCTGTTGGATTTGCGCGGCTTGAGATTTCTTGTACTCAGCCTCAGCAGCTAACTTCTCAGCCTCGGCGCTGCCCTTTTGAGCATCTGCCTGCTGATCTGGATTTGGTTGGCCCTTGGCGGCTTCCAACGCTTCCAGCAATTCGCGTTTGTTTGGCAGGCTTGACGCCCGAATAATCAACTCAGGCGGGATTGGCAGGCCATTAGCCGCCATCTGTGCAAGCCCTTGGAATTGCTCTTCCTGAAGTGCTGCCGTGTCAGGCTGCGCATCAACAATAATATCCATCTGCATTTCAGCCAAGCGGTTATTATACCCCGTCACTTGCGGTACCATAATTGTAAACGGCACACCAAAAGGCCCCATTTGCTCTTGCGGCACCATTTGAACAACGGGTTCGTTAATCTGCAACATATGGACGGTTTTCATATCGTCGGTGATGCGGATCATCTTTGGCTCGTTGTAATACTGGCGAGCCCTTGCCCACATCGTGCGATAGCAACGCAGCGTGAAGTCAGACAAGCGAACGAACACAGGGCTAAGTTCCTGCATCCCTGCCTGTTGCCGCGCCATAATTGCCCGTCCAGACTGATTGGCGTCTTGGCGACCCAATACAGCAGGCGCGGGCGTAAGGCGGTCAATGTGCTGCTTAGCGTCCTGTAGCAATTGCGCTTGGAAAGCAGCCATCTCACCCGCCGAAACAGGCTGATACCCAATTGGAATAACGCCATCAGGTCTAGCCGCTTCGCGTCGTGCCGTCTCAATGTCTGCATCGATAATCACGTTAGGATCGGCGCTCATGACAAGCTGGCGATTATTGGCGTGCTGCAACAGCTTTTGACGCCGTTTGTTAGCCTCTTTCTGGACCGGGATCATGGTCTGAATTGGACCATAGCGATTGTTATCAACGTCAATATAAATCGAGAACGCCACAATACCACAGGAAGGATTGCCGCGTGCGTCAAGCAAAGGACTTGGCCCATGCTCTAACATACATTGTCGCGTAAACAGCGACCGCATCCATGTTCCGCGCTCACGGTGATACAACTCAACCACCGCAACACGACCGCCTGTCTTGCCTTTGTCAGCCCATTGAAAGCGGGGCTTGTCATCCATTGCAGGATCAAGCGCGACCGATTCCTGTTGGGCAAAATTTAGCTTGTCAGCCTTGTCTGGGAACATGGCTACAAGGTCTTCAATCCAACCCCAACGATGCCGACCCAAATAACGCGCGTCAGTGAAGTCATACTCACGGCTCGCAGCGTCCCAAATCAATTCTTCGTTCTTGACGCGCTCGCAGCCAATGTCTTGCGTTTCATCGTCCCACGTAATCATGACAGCACCGGCATGACCAACAACGGCATCCTCTAGGCAATCGCCGCGTGTCATCGTGTCAAAGCGGTTTATGTCGCTGATGTAGCGCAATACCTTGGTTGCAATCTCAGCGGCTTGCTCATCATCAGGATTGCGAGGCAAAGCACGCGGGTCAACCTGCATATTGCGAGCAACGCCCGTAATCGAATTGACCGCCGGTTGCACATAATTCAACACCACGTCAGGCAGGCGAAGGCGCTTGAACGCTTCAAGCTCTTGTGGCGTATACTGTTGCCCGTCATAGAACTGGCGACCAAGCACAGACCAATCGCGGCTCTTGGTTGTGTCAGACACGCTGTCCTCGACCAGACCCACCACACGCATAAGCTCAGGCCCGTAATCGACCTCCTCTTGCATGGTTTCTGGTTGGTCTAAACTATCGTCCAAGAGGTATCCTCCGAAGCCCGTCTTAGGCCATAGTCCCTAGGTTTAGGCTTGTTGGTGTCTTCGTCTTTTGGCTTGCCAGCACGCCGAACCGCCTCGCAGGCGTATCTCAGCGCGTCGATTGTGTTATTGTATCGATCTTCCAGAATGGGCAGAACCTGCTCCGTCAAGGTATCAACCTTGTAAGAGTAATTCTCCAACTCTTGGCGCAAAAGCACATTGCAACGCGGATGCACCACAATGTCATAAGCCTTTAAGAACCGCACACCCTCTTCGATAGAGCCCGGCCCCTTGACCGCTGATACCATCTTGAAGCCAGCACGGCGCATGTAGCTAATTGTCTCAGGCCGTGCGCTATCCGCACAGATTGGCCAGCGGCGAGCGTGTGGCACCTTGTCGAACATGGTAGGCGTTGCGTCTATCTCGACACCAACACCCGATTCACAATGGTCAATGCGTATCTCTCGACCGACAATGTGCGCCCGAATAATCACCGTCGGATCGTTAGCAAAGCCCCAGTCAGCCCCGAAACGATGCACCGCGTTAGCAGGCGTCTCAAACTCTTCAACACGCCAATTCCTAAACACCGTGGCTTGTGACTGGCTTAGATACTTGCCGTCCCAAACGTGCGCAGCCATGTCAGGGTCACGTTGTCGGTCCCGCTGCATGTCCTCTTTCAAGGCCACAGGAAACCAAGGATTGTCTAACCAATTGACAGACACAACGATTGCATCAGATGGCGGCGCAGAGCCCCGCAAAAGCGCGTCAACAGGATCATCAGCCTTGGCAGGGTTCCAACTGAACCAAATCTCAGAGCTAGGCTTACGAATGGTTGGCGTCAATGTCCGAAGCGATTTGGATGAAAGGCTTTGTGCCTCCTCGACCCATGCTATGTCAAAACCTTCAAACGACTTAAAACTGTCAGCCGTGTGGTTCTGCATCCCGGCGAACACGATGCGCGAACCATTGCGCCCCCGTATCTCTGTATCAGTTGATGACGCAAAGAACGCTTGCAGCCCCAGCTTGACAATCTTGTCATGGAGCAACTGCTTAACCGAATCCTTCAAACTCTTTTGAATTTCACGAACGCATACCGCGCGCGTCTCAGCCATCAAGCACCGTTCAATCAGCAACTCAGCAAAGAAATGCGATTTGCCAGAACCCCGCCCACCATATGCACCTTTGTAACGTGCCGGTGCTAAAAGCGGCTTTGACCAACGTGGTGTATCAATCCTCAGAACTGTCAACGATACGCCGTTCAATCATTTGGACTTGAAGCGGGCCACCATCAGCACCGCCTAACTCAATCTTCTTAGCCGCACCGAGCCCAAGTAATTCAGCCTTAGCTTTTGAAGCAGACACCGCAGCAGAGGCTTGCACAGTCTCAGCGCACAAAGCTGCCATGCGTGCTTCTTCGATCTCTTGAATGATGTCAGCCAGCGTTAATTCCACTCGAACAGCCGCACGTTCCTGCAATTCAGCGACACGTTGCCCGATGTTTGCAATAGTTTGCAATTTAGATGAAGCGCCTCTTGCGCCATTCGGACTATAACCCGCGTCGATATACGCTTGCTCTTGTGTCTTGCCTCTAGCCAACTCTTGCGCAAATCGCTCATGGCGTGCGTTTGAGAGTGGGGGCATAATTCACCAAAAGAAAAGGCCCGCCGAAGCGAGCCAAGGTTGGAAGGAAACACCAGAGACACAAATCAAGATGTTGCGCTCTTATGCTTTTGATTTGTTCCGGCGTCAAGTGTCAATCATCCGCCTCAACCACATCAAAAACAAGCCCCACCTTAATTGCCTCTAGTACGCCAATTGCTGCCATGCGATCTGTGTAGTTGATGGCGCTGGACGTGAGCGAGCCCGCATCTTCCATGATAAAGATAAACCGCATCTCATCGTCTGGATTGTCGCGCAATCGCTTAGCTAGTGCTTCCAGATATGACGGAACATCGTTTGGCTGACGTGGTGGAAATTGAATCACCTTGCTCATAACCGTGCATCCACCATCTTGCCCAACACCGAAACAACCAAATCGCACATTTCACGATATTTGCGCCCTGAAGCCTGAGAACGAATGCTATGCCCTAGCCCGACAATTTGTCTGAGAGCAACCAATTCGCCGGACGTGGTGCAACATTGCTCGCACTTCACGATTAGCCTTCCCGCATCTACAGTAGCTTGCAAGGCCATATCTTTATCGCCTGGGGGTTGGTCATTGAGTGCGTTGCGGCCACGAAGCCCCGCGCATGCCTCATAGGCCCGCTGATACGCCAACCCCACGCGATGTTGGTCATCGGTTAACTCACCTGCCTTGTAGAGCAAACCAAGCCCATCAAGTGCGCGCACCTGCCGGACCTCCCCGCGCCTCTCTGCCGACCGTTCGTCAGCTTCTTTCAGTGCAGTGCGTTTAGATGCGGCCATTTCCTTGGCACGTTCTGCGGCTGCGGTGGTGGTGAGATATACGCCGTAGGACATTAGGACACTCTACGCAAAAGAGGAATAAAAAAATCAATGTCAAACCAGTTGCTATATTGGACAAACCGATTTGATACCGACCTTACAGCGCGCTTGAAAGTTTCGGATGGAGTTATCAAACACGCAACCACATCAGGACACAAGGCCATCATCTCATAAGACCTTAGCTGCCATTCGAGATCACCTGATACGACCCATGCCCCAAATTTTCCGTGCCCAGAGCGCGGCAATTTAGAACCAAACCTATCACACTCAATCGTTACTTTAGTCATGAACGCCCCCTAAAATCAAGCTGTCGTTTTTAGGATTAACAGAGCAAATCTCTTGCCGAACGAACGCCAAGACCAGCTGACTTTGGCCTGATCTAATATGGCTTGCCTATTCATCACTGTTCTCCTTGTGTTGATTACTCACTGATGTTCAGTAGTGTTTCTAGCATATTTGCAGCTGACCGAATAGGCAACGCGGGATCAACCGACAGTACAGGTGCATCGTCAAAGTCAACAGGCCGTTCTGGGGCTGGCTTTGGAAGTAAAGCGGCGATTGGTTGCTTTGCTGACCATTCAAGCGCGTAGAGTATGTCTCTGCGCTTCTGCGTCAATGCCTCCAGCTTTGGAAACAAGTCAGCGCGTTCTGGAAGCCAGCGGTTAATCTTAGACCATTCGTCTAGGATAAACAGCACCACATCGATAGGGTAAGCCCGCAAGTCATTCTTGACCACCGCAACCTTGAAGCCCGTTTCGTCACCATCGCCCCGGCGACCAGCACAACGCGATGAAAGCAACGCCAGCGCCTTTTCAAGAACGCTATCAGGGCAGGTTGTCATCGAAGCCTTGACCGCAGCTATCGCTCCTTCATAATCCGCAACGCCAATCGGCACCATCGCGTAATCAGGTTCACCCACCATTACCGTAGCCTTCACGCTCCTTAATAAGCCGTAACGTTTCTCCAAGGAATGTTTGAGGTTTGCCATCGTCTCGAACGGGGTTTGGCCTGCTAGTTTTTCCACCACGGCGCTCGATGACATGACGGCATTGGTTTCGCCATGTTGCCGACCAATTGAGTTTGACGCCCTTGGATCCGGGGACGCCGATCCAATAGTCCCGAAATTTATTTGCTTCATGGTCGATTTGCTCCACCGTTAGGCCCATCTGTAGGGCTTGGTTAAAGTCGTCTTGAGAAGGTTGCCAGTCCTCGGAAATGCGTGTTCCGCGTGTTGATTTTGGTTTGTCGCTAACAGATACGATAGTATCTGTATTAACTACGTTAGTAGTTGTCTTCTTATCTTCGCGAGATGCTACCACGGTAGGCTCATCCGTTTTGTTTTTGTTAGGGTTTCTTCTATTTTCGGCTTGTTTATCTTGAAATAATCTCTGGATCATCTTGACTTTATCTGCCTTTTTATTCGAGATAATCCCGCCGTTTATAAAGATTTTGTCTTGTGAAATGAGAAAGGATTTGATGATGCGCCACTTGCGAACCGACGTTCCAAGCTGGCCTGCAATCCATTGGTCGTTGTCAATCAGGCCACGCGGTTGATCCATCATCAGGTCAATAAGAACGCTGTATGCCCCCTTGTTTTCAAGAGACCAACCAGCCGTCGCGTTTAGGAAACGACGCTGTTCCCGCTTGTACCAGTCAAGAGGTTCGGCACTCATGTGGCTTCAACCCCAATCTTTTTGCCAATCAAATTCCAAGGAGGATTAAAGCGCCTAATCAGGTCTCGCTCTAAATCTCTGACTTGCTCGGCACACGCAGGCTGAAACCAAATCTTGATAGAAAGGTCTAATTTATCGATTTTTCTTTTGATAGAATGCGAGGAAAGGCGCTGCAAAAGGTTTTTAGCCACCGTCAAGCCGACAATTCGTGCAATGTCCTTATCGTTATCCGGCACAGAACCATCACGCCGCCACATGGCAAATAGCAACAAGAGATAGGCCCCGTGTTCCTCCGTTGTCAGGTGCGTTGTGTCGCCGATGTAGGCGTCAATCATCATCGGCATCGCAGGGGCTTTGCTCATCCAAGCCCGCCATACATTTCATCGGATCCCGCGTCTGCATCATCAACAGCCAAATCAACGTCAAAAAGGTCATTGATAACTTGGTCATATCGATAACCAGTTTCAGCGCCCTCCATGTTCTTAACGGCTTGCTTAAAATAGCTACTTTTCAACTCAACGCCGATTGCGCGCCGACCCAAAAGCACAGGAACGTAACATTCAGATCCAACACCCATAAACGGCGTAAAAACGGTTTCACCAAAATTTGAACGCAATTGAACCACCCGCTCAATTACATCGAGCTGCAATGGATGGACGTGTTTTTCGTCGTCCTGATCCCGACTAGCTTTGTATGGAAGCACGCGGCCCATGCGTATATCATCCCACATGCAGTCCGCGTATTGACGCCAAATCCAATGACTAAAACGGTTTTCGGTTTGCTTACCTGTCCAACCACGATAAGACAATATTTCAGCAGGCATAACACGCTCGCCAGCGTATTCTAAAAGCCCTACAGTGTGTTTCACTGGAACAGTGTTCTTGCCCACCTTGCGAAACATTAAAAGGTAGTCAGCCGACGCCACACCGCAATCTAAGCTATCCTCACATAAAGAGGCATGGGCCAAGTTTTTTTGCATTGTCCGAAGCCTAACTTCTAACGGCTCCTTCCAAATCGCATGACGGCCAGCGTATCTAAATCCGGCTTTTTCGTGCATCCGAATAATGTCGCCGGGAAAATCAATGTAGCTATCTGTTCCAGAATTAGACCTAGGAACATCCATACAATGCACGGCGGTCATTCGGCCTGGCATTGTTATGCGAGCAATCTCTTGGACGCAAAAGCCATAATGTTCCAAAAACATCTCATAACTATCATTATTCGATAAATCGCGGTCATCACTTGAATACTGATACAGTCCGCCAAAAGGTGGTGAGTATATCGACAAATGGACACTATTTGACGGAAGCCCCGACATAACTTCAATACAATCGCCGTTGTAAATTGCGTATTTGTTTGTAATTTTGCTGTCATTTATAGCCATGTTGGTATCTCCATCTCTTTGGTAAAGTTTCTTTGCCGTCCAATTGACACGGCGTTGTTCATTTGTGCGACCATACCCTCAAACATTCTATCAGCCTGAGCGGATTTTCTTTGTAGGTTTTTAA
>Ga0114980_10002618_pt1 | contig 12563 bp, 12 predicted proteins | sample S_140806_EF_Meta_FD_87018 | JGI IMG/M metagenome (GOLD analysis project Ga0114980, IMG submission 87018) | Freshwater microbial communities from Lake Simoncouche, Canada to study carbon cycling - S_140806_EF_MetaG | ecosystem: Environmental > Aquatic > Freshwater > Lake | place: Lake...
GTAGACAGACAATTAAGAGGTCGAGCTGGTCGACAAGGAGATCCGGGTTCATCTCGCTTTTTTGTTTCACTTGAAGATGATTTAATGCGAAAATTTGGCTCTGAACGAATTGCTAAATTAATGGATAGAATGGGCTTACAAGAGGGTGAAGTTATTTCTCATGGAATGGTTTCAAAATCTATAGAACGAGCTCAGAAAAAAGTAGAAGAAAATAACTTTGGAATGCGTAAACGTCTACTTGAATACGACGATGTAATGAATGCACAAAGAGTAAAAATATACAAGAAACGCAAAAATGCTCTCTTCGGAGATCGAATGGATATTGATGTTGACAATATGTTTTATGAGCTTTGTAGTTCCGTTGTTTCATTTAACGGACAAGGAACTTTTCAGGATTTTGAATTGGAATTAGTTCGACTGATAGGTATTGATTCCCCAATAGATGAAGCTGAATTCTTGAGTATGGATAAAGGGCTATTAGTCGATAAAGTGTACCAAGGAATGCGAGAACAATACGATAGAAAGTGTGATAAAATAGCAGCTAAAGCACTTCCACAAATAAAACATGTCTATGAAACAATGTCAAATAAATACAAAAATATTGTATTTCCGTTAAGTGATGGCAGAAGAGAAATGGAGTTGATTGTTAACCTAGAAGATGCCTATTCTACTCAAGGTAAAATCATCTCTAAATCGTTTGAAAAAAATATTATCCTTTCAAAAATTGATGATGAGTGGAAAGAACATTTACGCGAAATGGATGATTTGAGATCCGCTGTAAACAACGCCACATATGAGCAAAAAGATCCACTTGTAGTCTATAAACTTGAGTCGTATGAATTGTTTAAGTCGATGATGAATCGTTTAAATGAAGAGGCTGTAGATTTATTGATGCGCATGGATATTCCTATTGAACAGCAACTTAAAAGTACCAATCAGGACGAAAAACAAAGTAATTACGAAAAATCTCAAACGAATTCTGATCGCACTTCTTCCACTCCTCTTCCTCAATTTCAAGGAAGGCAAGGTTTTCAGCAAGCAATTGAAAATTCGATGCCTCAACAAGAAAAAAAACAACCAATTGTTGTAGATCCAAAAGTTGGGAGGAACGATGCTTGTCCTTGCGGAAGCGGAAAGAAATATAAGCAATGTCATGGGAAATGATGTCTATACATGACATTAAAACAATTGCAATAATTGGCTCTGGCAAAGTTGCAAATACCCTTGGCTCCTTGTTTTATGAAAAAGGCATTGAAGTTTTTGCTGTTTCTAGTCGGAATAATGAGACCGGAGTTCCTTTAGCAAATAAACTAAATTGTCATTATACAGAAAACTACCTGGAACTTCAAGCAGATTTAATTCTTGTAGCTACAAATGATGATTCTGTTGTAAATATTATTAATTCCTTTCCAGAAAAGCAATTTATCGCATATACTGCTGGCTCGATTGACTTGGCAGAAATAAATCACCCAAATTGTGGGGTTTTTTACCCCCTTCAAACATTTACAGAGAATAGAACGCTAGAAGTTGATCAAATTCCAATTCTTCTGGAAGCAAAGAATATTCACCTTCTTGGATTACTTTCAGAACTCTGCGAAGAACTAGATTTCTCCTTTCAATTTAGTAATTCAGAACAGCGGAAATTAATTCATTTATCCGCAGTGATTGTTAATAATTTCGCAAATCACATCGTTTATATTGCCCAACAGCAAGCGCAAAAAAATCATCTAGATTGGGAGCTGTTTAAGCCAATTCTCAATGAAACATTCTCAAAAATTCAGGAATTAGGAGCAAAAAACGCACAAACCGGGCCTGCAAGAAGAATGGACTTATCAGTTATTGCTGAACACGAACATTTATTGACTGGCACAAGCTTAGAACTATATAAACTATTAACAAAAAGTATTATTGAAACATATAAAAATGATTAGCTACAAAGAAAAATTAAACACTATTAGCGCTTTTATCTTTGATGTTGATGGAGTTTTGACTGATGGAAAAGTGTACCTTTTTAAAGATGAAATTGTTCGCGCCATTCATTCTAAAGATGCCTATGCCTTGCAATACGCAGCTAAAATGGGCTTCCGCACTTTTATTATTTCTGGCGGGAATTCTGAAGAAGTAAGAACAAGACTCATTGAATTTGGTGTTACTGAAGTTCATTTATCTGTTCATGAAAAATTTAGGTGCTATGAAGACATCAAAAAGAGGTTCAAACTTAAAGATGCTGAAATTTTATACATGGGAGATGATATTCCAGATATTCCGGTTTTAAAAAAAGTAGGTCTTTCTACCTGCCCACAAGATGCTGCAATAGATGTGAAAATGATTGTTTCTTATCAATCACCTTATGATGGTGGTAAATGCTGCGTAAGAGATATTATTGAACAAACAATGCGCGTTCAGGATAAATGGCTAGATGAAAAAGCGTTTCAGTGGTAAAAAATTAAGGAATAAATCTACTTTTTGAAAACATATTTAATTCACAGGTACTAAAAAAAAAACGTTTTCTATTTTTTGCAAGTATATCGTAGAAAAAATCAAGAATAAACCTAGGAATTAGAAATCCCAAATAAAAAAAAGAATAATACCATTTTAAAAAAGGGAGTAAGGCAAATAGTGCGCGAGATTTAGAATAAATAATTCCATTTGAATAAAAATAGAGCGTTGTTAAATTACTGCTTTCTACATCAAAGTTACCTAGGAATTCACTTGAAAAATTACCTTGAAGTGCTGCAAAATTAAGTCTTTCATCAGATTCATTTTTTAAAATAAAACGAACACTTCGACTGCAGATTCCGCAAGTGCCATCATAAAAAAGAATATGTCTTTCGTCGCACATATTTATATTAAAAAAGACTTGAAATAATCACTTGCTAACAACATGCGAGAGCCATACCATGAAAACATCTCGCCATCTACCAAAATCACTTTTGATGAGGGAAATGATTCCTGGAATTTTTTGCTGTGATTTTCAGAAAAAGGAAAGGGCTCCGAACTTAAAAACACAAAATCTGGATGTATGTTTTTTAAATCCGCTAAAGCAGGATAACGGTCTGCTTTACAAACGTTAGTAAATCCAATTTTAGAAATCATCGCATCTATAAAAGTATTTTTTCCAACTACGTAAGCAGGTTCATCCCAAATAAAATACAAGACAGTTCTGCCCTGACCTATCGTTTCTAATTTTTGAAATCTACTTGTAATTTCAGTATTTAGAGTTTTGGCAATTTCTATTTTTCCGAAAAGTGATCCTATGTCAAAAATAAAATCCAAAGCAGCATCAAATGTGTTTACATCACTCATCCAAACTGGAACAACCTTTTCCAAAATAGAAATATCTTCCTTTGTATTTTCTTCTTTATTACCAATTATTAAGTCCGGTTTTAAAGCAATAATTTGATCTAAATTTAATTTCTTAGTCCCTCCAATTCGTTGTTTCTCAGCATGCCAATTCTTTGGATGAATACAAAACTTTGTGATTGCTACAACTTCCTGTTCTAGTCCAAAATAATGTAATAATTCGGTTTGAGAAGGAACAAGAGATACAATACGCTTTAGCGGAAAAGTAAGTTCAACACTTCGTTGCATTTGATCTATAACGATCTTTTTGTTCATTAGGACATTGCGGATATAATATCGTAGCGTGTAAGAATGTGAAACTTACCATCGGCTAATTCAACTAAAACGGCAGCGGAATTTTCAGTAATAAATTTTGAAATATCTGCAATACTTGTTTCCTCGCTAACCACCGGAAAAGGTCCAGACATAAAAGAAGAAATTGGAGCGTCTCTTAATTCAGGTTGTTCTACCAAAATTTTATAGATTTGACTGTCATCAATTGAACCTACAAATTTATTGTCTTTCAATACAGGGATTTGGGAAATACCATATTTTGTCATTTTAGCTATCGCATGTGAAACTAATTCTTCAGAATACAAAAATACAAGAGGCATCTCTTTGTTTTTAGCGATTAAATCTCCAGCGTTAATTAAATTATCCTCTAAAAATCCACGCTCTCTCATCCAATCATCGTTAAATATTTTTCCAATATATCGACTTCCATGGTCATGAAACAAAACAACAACAATGTCATCTTTTGTGAGCTTATCCTTTAATTGCAAAACACCTTTTATAGCTGAACCAGCAGAATTCCCTACAAAAATTCCTTCTTCTCGAGCCAAACGACGTGTATAAACGGCAGCATCTTTATCTGTTACTTTTTCAAATAAATCAATAACATCAAAATCAACATTTGCTGGAAGAATATCTTCGCCAATACCTTCTGTTATATCTGGATAAATTTCATTTTGATCGAAAATTCCAGTTTCCTTGTATTTTTTAAAAACCGAACCGTAAGTATCTATTCCCCAAATTTTAATATTGGGATTCATCTCTTTTAGATATTTTCCAACTCCAGAAATTGTTCCGCCTGTACCAACTCCGACAACAAAATGTGTGATTTTACCCTCTGTTTGCTCCCAAATTTCAGGACCTGTTTGTTCGTAATGTGCAGTTCTATTGGATAAATTATCATACTGATTAACATACCAAGAATTAGGAATTTCTGTTGCCAATCTTCTTGAAACTGAATAATACGAACGAGGGTCTGTTGGCTCCACAGCTGTTGGACATACAACCACTTCAGATCCAACCGCACGCAAAATATCCATTTTTTCCTTTGATTGCTTGTCATTTAAAACACAAATTAATTTGTATCCTTTGATGATGCACGCGAGTGCTAATCCCATTCCTGTATTTCCTGAAGTGCCTTCAATTACTGTGCCTCCTGGCTTTAATAAACCAGATTTTTCAGCGTCTTCAATCATTTTTATTGCCATTCTATCTTTCACAGAATTTCCTGGATTTGTTGTTTCAATCTTGGCAAAAACTTGCGCGGAAACATCTTTCGCTAATTTATTAATGCGAACAATTGGAGTATTTCCGATTGTATCCAGAATATTATTGTAGATTTTCATTCAATTTTGTTTCTGCAAAAGTAAGAATAAGGAACTTTATGAGGGTTATTTTTGTTAAAATATTACAACAAACGAAAAGCTTTTTAAAAATATTTTTCTTAACTTTCTTAACTTTGAAAAAAAACACAATGAAATCAACTTTTTTATTCTCATCAATTTTTCTTTTAAATCTAAATGTAATAGCTCAACTTAATAATTGGCAAGCCTTTACAGACTCAATTCCTACCTTATCATCCCCAAGAGCCTGCGATTTAAATCAAGATGGAATTGAAGATATTGTAATCGGTGGAGGAACAGATGGTGTTTACAGCAACAATGGAATTATGGCCTACAATGGCTTAAATGGATCTCTTTTGTGGAAAAGACCATCAAGAAATGAAGTTTTTGGAAGCGCGATATTTCAAGATATTACAGGAGATGGAATTAAAGATGTTTTTATCACTGGTCGCCAAGCACAATTACTAGCAATTAATGGTGCTAACGGCTCATTAATCTGGGATTATTTTCCATATAATGTTAATCCTGCAGATAGCGGTTTGTACAATTTTTATAATCCGCAATTTATTAATGACGTTAATAACGACTCTTTTCCAGATATTTTAGTTTGCAATGGCGGAGATCATTCTGCACCTGAATGGGAAACAAATCGTCCACCAGGATATTTAATGATTGTGAATGGTCTTAATGGGGCCTTAATTGCAAAAGCGGTAGTTCCTGATAGTGCAGAGACTTATTGTTCTCCAATTGTTGCAGACATTCAAAATAATGGAACACAATGGATTCTTTATGGAACAGGTGGTGAAAATTTAGGAGGTTCATTATGGGCTAGTCAACTATCCGACTTATTAAATAATACACTTACAAACTCTGTTGAATTAGCAAGTGATCTCAGCAAAGGATTTATTGCTCCTGCATCGATTTATAAAACTCCTGATAATTCTTATGACATATTTATTCAAGCATTCGGAGGTAAAGTTTCTAAAATTAAAGGAAGTGATTTTTCTACTACTTGGAATTATCAGCTTCAAGGAACAGAGTCTAGTGCAGCGCCTACAATTGGAAGATTTTCAAGTGATTTGAATCCAGATGTTTTTCTAGTCCTATTTAAAGGTATTGCTCCATCTTATTCAGATTTCTATCAAGTTATGCTAGATGGAGAAACAGGCCAAGTCTTGTTTAAAGATAGTATTGGAAAATCAAATTATGCGGCTGCCGCTGCCATAGACCTTGATAACAATGGACTTGATGAAGCAGTAATTTCAGTAAATTATTTTGAAAATGGATACTACAAAAATAAAATTCATGCACTTGATTTTACAAATGAACTGATTTCACAATTAGGAAATACCAGGGCTGGCGTAAATCTTGGTTCAACTCCATATTTTGGAGATCTAGATCAAGATAATAATATTGATTTAATTTTCAGTTACAAAAAAGATAGTTTAAACCCAGTTGGATGGAAAGGAATCTATTTAAATCTCATAGAATTAAACAGTATTATCCCAAATGCGGGAATTGCATGGGGTTCTTATTTAGGAACAAATAATAATGGAGAATATTATTCATCTAGCGTAGATTGTGGATTCGGAAGCTTAATTTCAAATGCTTCAATAATTCAACCTAGCTGTAATGGATTTGCAGATGGGTCAATTAACTTAACACTTGTAAATGGAGACGTACTTCACACCTATTTATGGTCAAACGGAAGTACAAGTTCTTCACTTCAAAATCTCAGCGCAGGAAACTATTGGGTTCAAGTTACAAATTCATTGGATTGTTTTGAAATAAGGAACTTTACTCTAATTGATCCCTTTGTAATTAGCTTTGGAGGAATAATGTCGCCAACCTGTCCCGAAGATGAAAATGGAGCTGCAGTAGTAAATTCATCTGGTTGTCAATGTATGTTTAGCACCTGTACATTTTTATGGGAAAATGGAATTACAACAAAACCTAACAATAACTTAGTAGAAGGATGGAACTCGGTTATTATTACCCATGCAAATGGTTGCCTTGTTACAGATTCTGTATTTGTGCCTTTTTCTGCTCCAGTAATTGATTCTTCATTTGTAGGAAATGTTTTGTGTAACAATGGAGCAACAGGATACATACAAGTTTTTGATGGTCCAATGAGTACTTCCGTTATTTATAACTGGTCAAATGGCTTCTCAACGAACACAATAACTGATTTAATTGCTGGAACCTATCAATTAATAGCAGAAGATACACGGGTTTGCATAGATACGCTTGAATTTGTTGTTGCTGAACCCGACAACTTCTTTATTGATTTAGAAGGAAACGATGTGCTTTGCAATGGAGAATCAAATGGAAGTATTCTTACCTCAGCTACTGGAGGAACTGCTCCTTATGTTATTTTTCTAAACAATCAAATAATTGAACCTGTACTTCTAAATCAACTTCCAACGGGCGACTACGCAATTTATGGGGTTGATTCACATGGATGTATGAGTCCAACAATTCAAATAACATTAAATGAACCCTTAGCTCTAAGTAATACTTTTACAACAACACTAGCGAGTGGTGTAAATTCATTCGATGGCTCGATATTTTCAGCTGTTGAAGGTGGAACTCCTCCCTATTCATTTATTTGGGAAGGACAGCAAAGTACAGAATCTACTATCGTTTATCTTAATCCAGGATGGTATTCACTCACTATTTTAGATTCAAATGACTGTGAATATTCTGATTCTGTTTATTTAGGATTATTAAACACCAATGAATTAGCTGAGTCAAACTTTTCAGTATATCCAAATCCAGCAACAAATGAAATTAAAATTAATGGAATAAATGGTGAATCCGTTTCATTTTATGACCTAAACGGAAAGTTGCTTGCAAAACACAAATTTACTGCAAATCAAAAAATTGATTTCTTAGCAAAAGGAATCTACTATATTGAGGTTAAAACAGCAGAAAGGACTTATTATTCGAAATTCTTAAAGGAATAAATTAGTTTATTCCTTACCTAACATTCCTTCTTTTAAATTTGCATCTGCAGGAACATTGCCAAGCCATATTGAAAAAAGGGCTTTTTTAAATTCTAATCCTTCAATTACACATAACTGCGTTCCATTTTTCTCTACCGCAACTCCTTTATTTGGAAGGTATTCGAAATTAATTTTATCACCTTTTTTAAATGATCCAGAAAAAGAATTTATGAATTTGCTGATTTGCTCTTTTGTTGCTTTTCCATGGCTTGCATTATTAAAACCTTCGCGAACAGATTCCACAAATTTTTCTCGGGTAACACTGTTTGAAACTAATTTAATTTGAATTACCATCGGTGCATCTGCATTTAATATTTTGCTAGCATCCTTAGATTTTTGCTGCAAGAACAATGCACCAACGTATAAATCAATAAAGTACTTTTCACGCAAGCCACCTCCATTTAAAACCAAATTATCAGCTCCTAATTTAATCTCCGAATAAAAAGAAACACCATGTAAAACCGTTGTTTTTGACTGTGAAAAATGGGAGAAACTAAAAAACATTAATATGCTTGTCAGTAATAAATTTATTTTTTTCATAATGCAGTTTTTATTTATGTAAAAGTAATAATTTTTAAATTAAGGGATTAATCATCCCACTCATCTGGGTTATCATTCTCAGCCATCAATTTTTTCCAATTATAGTCGCTTAATTCAGTATCGCTTAGAATTTCTTTGTAATCATCTGCTGTAATATTAAATCGTTGAACTTCCTCTCCCGTATATGACTCAATCGCATCTAACAACAAATTTTCATCTTTACTACAAAAGGAAAGTGCCTGCCCGCGTTTATTCCCACGACCAGTTCGACCACAGCGGTGAACGTAATTTTCGGGATTATCTGGCAAATCATAATTCACTACATAATCCATATCTGGAATGTCAATTCCACGACACGCAACATCAGTAGTAATTAGAACATTGTTCTCTCCACTTCTAAAACGATCTAATATGGCAAAGCGATCATTCTGTTCTATTCCGCCGTGAAGAGCTTCAGAGTTTACTGTAACACGCGCCATGGCTGCAACAATTCGCTCTACTCGAACTTTCGTGCGCGCAAAAACAATGAATTTTTTTTCGGGATATTCTTTCAAGATATTTTCTAAGAAAAACCTTTTATCATCCATTTCAATCGATGCTACTGCATGGTCCACATTTTTTGAAACTGGATTTTGAGGTGAAACATGAATACGTATAGCATCTCTCACGACATCATAAGCCAAGGACTTTATTTTCTTAGAAATTGTTGCTGTAAAAAATAAGGTTTGACGATTTTTTGGAATTTTACGAATAAGATCCTGAATATCTTTATTGAAACCTAAATCTAACATTAAGTCTGCCTCATCCAAAACAAAAATCTCTAATTTTGAGACATCAACAAAGCCTTGGGATATTAAATCAAACATTCGTCCTGGTGTTGTTACAAGTACATCAACTCCTTCATTTAAAGTTTTTATTTGATTTTCTTGCTCCACGCCTCCATACAAACCTAAAACACGCAAATGTGTTTGTAAGGCAATTTCTGCAACAACTTTTGAAATCTGATTCGCTAACTCTCTCGTAGGGACCAAAATAAGACCTCTAATTCCAGCATATTTTCCTCGTGGTTTTACCAAAAAATGATTGAGCATAGGAATTACAAATGCAGCTGTTTTTCCTGTTCCTGTTTGCGCAACAGCCATTACATCTTCGCCTTTTAAAATATGCTTAATTGCTCGAAACTGAATGTCGGTTGGACGATTAAAACCCATTACTTCTAGCTGTGCCTTAATCGATTGTGAAATTGGATAATCTTTGAATTTCATACAGCAAAGTTAAAAATTTAAAAGACTCTTTCAGAATAAAACAAAGCAAAGAATTAATTGAAAATAAAACCAACTATTATTTTCATGCCTTTAAAATAAATCCTAACTTTATAAAAAAAATCAAATGAATAATGAACTTTTAATTACGCTCGGGATTATTGCTTTAATTATCTTTAGCTCCCTACTAACAGTAACACAAGGAACCATTGCTGTTGTTACGCTTTTTGGTAAATACCGCAGAATATTGCAGCCTGGCTTACGTTTTAAAATCCCAATAATTGAACAAATTTACCGCAGGGTTTCCATTCAAAACCAAAGTATCGAAATGGAATTTCAAGCAGTAACAATTGACCAAGCAAATGTTTACTTCAAAAGTATGTTGCTCTACAGCGTTTTAGACTCCGAGGAAGAGACAATCAAAAAAGTTGCCTTTAAATTTATCAGTAACAAAGATTTAATGCAGGCCTTGATCCGTACAATTGAAGGTTCAATTCGCGCCTATGTAGCAAGTCAAAAACAGTCTGAAATTCTTGGACGCCGACATGAATTAGTAGATAGTGTAAAAAATCAAATAGACAACACCTTAGAAATGTGGGGTTACCATTTAATTGACTTGCAAATTAACGACATTACATTTGATCAAGCGATTATTGAGAGTATGAGTAGAGTTGTTGCTTCAAATAATTTAAAAGCTGCTGCTGAAAATGAAGGTCAAGCGCTCTTAATCACAAAAACAAAAGCTGCCGAAGCTGATGGAAATGCAACAAAAATTGCTGCACTTGCTGAAAAAGAAGCTGCAATGCTTCGTGGACAAGGAGTTGCATTATTCCGTCAAGAAGTGGCTAAAGGTATGAGTGAAGCTGCAGATGAAATGAAGGCAGCAAACTTGGACACTAATGTTATTTTGTTTTCTATGTGGACTGAAGCAATTAAGAACTTCGCAGAATATGGAAACGGAAATACAATATTTCTCGATGGAAGTGCTGAAGGAATGCAAAGAACTATGAAGCAAATCCAAGCAATGATTTCAACAAAAGATAAAGAGGCCTAAATTCTTGGAGAAGTAATCGCGAGAACAATACGCGCAACTGCAGGGCATATTAATGAATTTTCCGCTGTAATTTCTAGTACTTGAAACATGTTTTTTCTATCTGTATGAGGATATTCTCTACATGCTAATGGCCGAACATCATAAATAGAACAACTGTTATCATTATCTAAAAAAGAGCAGGGAGAACTTTTTAAAACATAATCTTGTTCCTCGTCCATTCTTAAGAAATCGGAGATAAACTTTCCTTCCTTAACACGAAGATGCTTAGAAATACGACGAATATCTGCATCTCTAAAAATTGGACTGGTTGTTTTACAACAATTTGCACAACTTAAACAATCCATCTTTTTAAATTCAGCTTCATGACCCTTGTGAAACTTCTGATCTAAATCATTCGGTTTTGCCTGTTTCATTTTACGAAAAACCTTTTTCGTGGTGTGAATTGCCAATTTTGCACTATCCAAAGAGGATTGGTCGTTTTCTTTCATAATCTTGTTGCAGTAAAATTACAAAGCCTATTCAACAAGTCTCGTTATATTTGCAGAAAATTTATTTTCCATGCAGAAATTTTTAAATACGGAACACGAGAAAGCATATAATTTAATGCTGGAGAAGGATTATCAACAAGCATTAAAAATCTTTGATGATTTAATTTACCTCTTTCCAAATGAAGCAAATTTATTAAGTGATCGTGGAGTAATTTTTATCCATCTTAATAAAAAAGAAGAAGCTCTGAAAGATTTTGATCAAGCAGTTTTTTTAGAGGATTCTTATGGTTATCGCTATGCTTCTAGAGCTTACGCTAGAGATTTTTTTGGCAATACAGAAGCTGCAATCTTAGATTACGAAAAAGCAATTAAACTCGATCCAGAAGATGCAGTTTCACACAATAATATTGGTCTACTTCAAGAAAAATTAGGGTATAAGCAAAAGGCACAAAAAAACTTTGAGCTTGCTGATGAAATTTCTAAAGATCAGAAAGATAATTTAATTTCGCAACCAGCAGTTTTAGAAAATGAAGCACCAAAAGTTCAAGAGAAATCAAGCATAAAAAATAAATCTTTTTTTAGTGAATTTTTAAAAGTGTTTAAATCGAAGAAGCAATTCAGGGAATTTATTGGTTTCATTAAAAAAGGTGGCAAATTGAAATGAATCAAACTACATTTCCATGCTACAGAAAATTAAGAAATGACAAATCGTTTTATAAAATTTCAGGCGAACGAACTTTTACTGAAATTCAATGTGTCGGAAATCAATACTTTAAAATTGAAATTATTGCAAATAAATATCCTGAAATTATTTTGATAGAAGATATGCTAAATAAAAGAGAAATCTACGAAATTAGTACTGAAGAGGAATTCAACACTATTGAAGATAAACTCGCCGATAAATAATGCTTTTTTCGTAATTTTAACGCATTCAGAAAAAGAGATCTAAGAAGATGGAACAAGTTGCACCATACAAACCAATTAATAAGATAAGAATTGTAACTGCTGCTTCGCTTTTTGATGGCCATGATGCTGCAATCAATATTATGCGAAGAATCATTCAAGCAACTGGTTGTGAAGTAATTCACCTGGGCCATGATCGCTCTGTTGAAGAAGTTGTAGATTGCGCAATTCAAGAGGATGCTCAAGCAATAGCAATGACATCCTATCAAGGTGGTCATGTCGAATACTTAAAGTACATGTTTGACCTCCTAAAAGAGCGCAAAGCCCAGATTAAA
>Ga0114980_10002622_pt1 | contig 12554 bp, 7 predicted proteins | sample S_140806_EF_Meta_FD_87018 | JGI IMG/M metagenome (GOLD analysis project Ga0114980, IMG submission 87018) | Freshwater microbial communities from Lake Simoncouche, Canada to study carbon cycling - S_140806_EF_MetaG | ecosystem: Environmental > Aquatic > Freshwater > Lake | place: Lake...
AACCAGCGCATTTGCACGTACTACAGAAGGTACTTTTGAAGCTCCTACAAACACCAAGTTTGTTGGTACATTGAACGGCGCTATGCGTGTGTTCGTTGACTCTTATGCAAGCGACACAACACCTGAGTTGGTTGGTTATAAGGGTTCTTCAGAAGCTGACGCTCCTGCATTCTACTGCCCATACATTCCAGTGATGAGCAGTGGTGTTGTGTTGGATCCATCAACATTTGAACCAGTCGTGTCATTCATGACAAGATATGGTTACATCGAGCTCACTAACACTGCCAGTTCGTTTGGTAATGCGGGCGACTACGTAGGGGAAATTGCCGTGAGCAATTTGAGCTTCAGTTAATCCAAAAATTTATTTTATTTGGACACAAAAACGCCCTTCGGGGCGTTTTTTAATGGCTGTACACCCAGTCACACAGTGGCCAGCGATAAATAAAAAAGCTGTAAAAACAAGGAAACACATATGCCATTATCAATTGGACCTGGATGGAGCATCGGCCCTGGATGGAGCATTGGAGGAGGCGGAGCCGCCCCTGCTGTGACAACTGACCCCTACTTCATGTACAACTCACTGTTGTTGACCGGAGATGGAACAAATCTTGCTCAAAACAACACATTTGTAGATTCAAGCACCAACAACTTTGCCATCACACAAGCAGGCAATACCACACAGGGCACCTTCTCACCTTATGGTGCCAACTGGAGTGATTATACCACTGGGGTATCCGGTACTACAAATAAAATTGATGTATCCAGTGGCTCGGCCATTGGAGGGTCAGGAGTAAGTTATACCATGGAAGGTTGGTATTTTTTTACTTCTGCTAGCTCTGGAGATAATCAAAATTTATTTGCTACAGGCAACAGCGTCTTCCCCAACAGATGGGTAATTGATGTAGAGGTTACGTCAACAACATTACGATTACGTGTAGTAACTGAAAGCAACAGTATTTTATTCAATGGAACTACTGTATCAATCCCGTTGAATACCTGGGTACATCTGGCAGTTGTTAATAATAACAGTGCAAATTCTTTTACATTTTATGTTAATGGAACAGCTGCCGGTTCACGAGCGGCAGTTAATTTAACATCAACATCAACATATCAATTATTCTGCAATAGCACTGCTGTTACTCATACCTTGCCGTTTTATGTGAGTAATTACAGAATTGTCAATGGTGCCGCAGTTTACACTGGCAATTTTACACCATCAACTGTGCCGTTGACTGCAATATCAGGCACAACCCTATTATTGAAATCGAATAGATTTGTAGATTCGTCTGGAAGCGGTACAACTATAACAACAAACGGTACCCATTCAATACAACTTTTCAGTCCATTTGAACCCACCGCTGCCTACAGTACCAGTACAATCGGTGGGTCAGGATACTTTGATGGTAGTGGGGATTATTTGAGTGCACCAAGTAATGCCGCATTAACGTTTGGTACCGGTGATTTTACTGTAGAGTTTTGGGTGTACTTAACAGCTAACGCTCCAAATTTCTGTAAATTTTATGCCACAGGAACTTCGGCTAATAATTTTACTATAGAAACACAATCTACAACCAACACGTTAGCGGTAACTGATTATACTGCAACTGTGTTTTTTACATCTTCTACTGCATTAACACTAAACACTTGGACACACGTTGCTGTTTCTAGAAGTGGCACAGCAATGAAATTATTTCAAAATGGTACGCAAGTAGGTTCGTCGACTAATAGTACCAATTTTGCAGGATCAACTGCATTGATTGGGAGTGTAGGCTCAACTGCATTTGTTACTGGTTATATTTCAGATGTTCGTGTAGTAAAAGGTACCGCAGTCTACACAACCACATTCACACCACCCACAGCGCCACTCACAGCCGTTGCAAACACAAGTCTGTTGTTAAATTACACCAACGGGGGGATCATTGACAATGCAATGATGAACAACTTGGAAACTGTAGGCGATACCAAAATTTCAACTGCACAATCAAAGTTTGGCGGATCAAGTATGTTGTTTGATGGCACAGGCGATACACTACTAGCCCCGGCATCTGTTAACTTATTCATTGGCACCGGCGATTTCACGCTTGAAGGCTGGATCTATCCAACCAGTGGGTCTACTAATCGTGCAATTATTTCTTTTGGTAACACAAATACATTCTATTTAAATACTTCATCAATACCTTGCTATGGCATTTACTTCGTTAGTGATGTTACATTAGGTACTACCCCGGTATCATTGAATACCTGGACGCATATTGCTTTTGTGCGCAGTGGTACCACATTGACTTGCTTTTTGAATGGTGTTTCAGTAGGAACAACAACAACAGCCTCATCAATTGGAAGCGCATCAGCTGGCAGTTATATTGGATCAAGTCAATCTGGAAATTATTGGTTTGGTTACCTAGATGATCTCCGCGTGACCAAAGGCTACGCCAGATACACCGCCACATTCACACCGCCCACAGCGGCACTACCAACTTATTAAGGAACAATATGGGATTCACAATCGGCCCTGGATGGGCAATTACAGGTGCATGGGCCATAGGTGACACTGGGGGAGGTGGTAGTTTGCCAGTAACATCCACTGTGGAATATCTAGTGGTTGGGGGAGGCGGTGGCGGCACAGGCGGCACTGATGGTGGATCAGGTGGCGGCGCTGGTGGTTTTAGAACTGCAACAGGATTTGCGGTTGCTGCCTCTACTCCTATTGCCATAACAGTAGGTGGCGGAGGAGCAGGGTCAACTGGCACAAATGCTACTGCTGGATCCGCCAGCGTATTCAGTACAATAACAAGCTCGGGTGGTGGTAGAGGTACTATTCTATCAAACGGTTCAAGTGGTGGTTCAGGATCAGGTGCACCAGCGTCCGGTGCTGGTTTCACCGGAGGAGCAGGTAATGCAGGATCTTATTCTCCTGTAGAAGGATATGCAGGCGGAAATAACCTTGCTGTCTCACCGTACCCAGGTGCAGGCGGCGGCGGCGCCGGGGGTGTTGGTGGGTCAGGGTCTGGATCTCAGTCAGGCGCCGGCGGCATTGGAAGAACAAGTAGCATATCAGGCACATCTGTTGATTACGCTGGTGGTGGTGGTGGAGGTGGTACCTATCAAGGATCAGCAGGAGGCACTGCCAGTTACGGTGGAGGCGCTGGCGGTACTCTTGGCGCAGGTGTTGGAAGTAATGGTACTCCAAACACCGGTGGCGGTGGTGGTGGCGCTGGCAATAACATTGGTGTAACCGGTGGATCAGGTGGCTCGGGTATCGTAATCATTCGTTACCCTGACTCATATGCAGCGGCTACAGCAACCACAGGATCACCTACAATCACTGTCACAGGTGGTTATAGAATATACAAGTGGACCACTGTGGGCAGTGGCTCAATAACATTTTAATCAAGGAAACACACATATGCCATTATCAATTGGACCTGGCTGGAGCATCGGCCCTGGATGGAGCATTGGAGGAGGCGGAGCCGCCCCTGCTGTGACCACTGACCCGTACTTCATGTACAACTCGCTGTTGCTCACAGGTGATGGTACAAATCTCGCACAGAACAACACGTTTGTAGATTCAAGCACCAACAACTTTGCCATCACTCGCAACGGTAATACCACACAAGGCTCGTTCTCTCCTTATGGCGACAACTGGTCAAACTACTTTGATGGTACTGGAGATTATTTGACTGCCCCAAACAATGCCGCATTAGATGTTTCTTCCGGGGACTTTACAGTTGAATGCTGGTTTTATATATCTGCTCTCCCTGCTGCCATTAACCCAATAATAGTGCGATTTAGTGGTAATGCACTAGGTAGAACAGACTTACAATATTTAATATTCTATACCCCTAGTGGATCGTTGGCTATTAATCCGTATTCAGCATCTGCTAATAATGATATTGTATTTACAAGCGTTTCACTTAATACCTGGCATCATTGTGCATTAGTTCGTAGTGGTAATAGCTATTATGCATATTTAGACGGGAATAGAAATGCCACAACAAGAACTATTTCTGGAAGTCTTAATACCGGTTCTTGGTTAACATATGTTGGTGGTTATACTGAAGGTGGAACTACTTACTATAACAACGGATATATTTCTAACATACGAGTAGTAAAAGGTACTGCTGTGTATACTGGTTCAACCTATACAGTTCCAACTACACCGTTAACTGCAATTACTAACACAAGTTTATTAACCTGCCAAAGTAATCGTTTCATTGACAACTCAACAAACGCATTTGCTATCACAAAGAACGGCGATGTTTCAGTACAACGTTTCAGCCCATTCAGTCCCACAGCTGCCTACTCAACCAGCACAACAGGTGGGTCAGGATACTTTGACGGTAATGGAGATTATTTGGCTTTACCTAGCGCATCACAAGCCGCACTTACAGCAAACTCAAACTTTACATTTGAAGCTTGGGTTTACTTAACCGGCTACTCGGGAACTTACAATGGAATCTGGGGAGGTAATGGCGGTGACATAGTGCTTGCTTATTCAACTACTAATAGTTGGGGGATATATCCCGCCCTGTCAGGCAGCCCACCGTTTATGTACTCGGGAATGTCTGTAGTAACTGGCATGTTCAATAGATGGTCGCACGTGGCATTGACTAGAAATGGGAACAGTTGGAATCTCTGGGTTGATGGCGTTTCAGTGGCATCTGCTACACAAACTTCAACATCAATTCCAAATACTACAAAATCAATAGGTTCAGAGGGCGCTGGTGCAAACCCAATGATGGGCTATATTTAAAATGCTCGTTACACAAGTGCGGCATTGTATACTACTACATTTACACCTCCAACTACCCCACTCACTACTTCGGTTGCAAGTGGAACAGTACAAATGCTAACCAACTACACCAACGCTGGTATCATCGACAATGCAATGATGAACAACTTGGAAACAGTGGGCGATGCCAAAATATCAACTACACAATCAAAGTTTGGCGGATCCAGCATGGCGTTTGATGGTAATGGGGACAGTTTATTTCAACCATCTAATTTAAATTATGGATATGGAACCGGAGATTTTACAATTGAATTTTGGCTGTATTTAAATGCAACTACACTTCAGTCAATTGTAAACAATTTAACTGCAGCCAGTGGTGCTAGTGTTGCCCCGCATATTTATTACGCAAATGCATCTGGTATTCGTTATTATGTAAATTCTGCAGACAGAATAACCGGCTCGGCATTAAGTACTGGTGTATGGTATCATATTGCTGTTTCTCGTAGTGGATCAAGTACCAAAATGTTTATAAATGGTACTCAAACTGGATCAACTTATACAGATACTAATAATTACGGGGTATCAAATCCGCTTGGAGTTGGTGACTATGCAGTTCCGCAAACAGGTACCTTCACCCTCAACGGTTACATCGACGATCTACGCATCACAAAAGGTTATGCACGTTACACCGCCAACTTCACGCCACCCACAGCGGCATTACCAACTTATTAAGGACATATATGGGATTCACAATCGGACCCGGATGGGCAATTACAGGTGCATGGGCCATTGGCGATACCACTGGTGGTGGCCCGGCTGCCACTCCCACGGTTGAATACTTGGTAGTTGGTGGCGGAGGTGCAGGCGGCACACGGCACGGTGGTGGCGGCGGTGCTGGAGGTTTTAGAACCGCAACCGGGTTTGCAGTAACCAGTGGCACACCAATCACAGTCACAGTTGGTGCAGGTGGTGCACCAAACTCAAGTACCAGTGCTGGTGCAACTGGTGGCAATTCTATTTTCAGTACTGTAACATCTATTGGTGGTGGTGCTGGCGCATATTCGTATACCAGTAGCCCAAGTAGCGGCGGAACAGGTGGATCTGGTGGTGGTGGTGGTTACGGCGTGTCGGTGCCAGGATCAGGAGGTTCTGCAACTGCAAGCCAAGGAAATGCCGGGGGATCAGGGTCAACTTCTCCTCCTTATCATGCTGGTGGCGGTGGCGGTGCCAGTGCAGTTGGCGGCAATGCTGGAGCCAATGGTGGCAATGGCGGAGCAGGAACAGCATCTTCAATATCTGGAACATCTGTAACCTATGCAGGTGGCGGTGGTGGTGGTGGATATGCAGGTGGTGGTGGCAGTGGTACAGCTGGATCGGGTGGTGCAGGTGGCGGTGGTGCAGGAGCAACAGGAGCAACTACAGCAACCGCTGGAGATCCAAACACCGGGGGAGGCGGAGGCGGATCTGGTGGCGGAACGCCAGGCAACGACGGGTCCGGTGCCGGCGGCGGCTCCGGTATCGTAATCATCCGTTATGCAGACACATACGCAGCCGCAACAGCCACAACAGGATCACCTACAATCACTGTAGCCGGAGGCTACAGAGTATACAAGTGGACCACTGTAGGTAGTGGTTCAATAACATTTTAATTAAGGAAACACAAAATGCCATTATCAATTGGACCCGGATGGAGCATCGGCCCTGGATGGAGCATTGGAGGAGGCGGAGCCCCTGCCGTGACCACTGACCCGTACTTCATGTACAACTCGTTGTTGTTGACCGGAGACGGAACCAACAATGCCACAAACAACACATTCGTAGATAGTTCAACCAACAACTTTGCCATCACACGATATGGTAATGCCACACAGGGCACCTTCTCACCATATGGAACAAACTGGTCAAACTATTTTGATGGCGCAGGAGATAGTTTACAAGCACCAAGTGGATCTAGTATTTCGGGAACGGGTGACTTTACTGCTGAATGCTGGATATATCCAACCGCAGTTCCGGGTACTTATAATGTCATTGGATGCAGTGATACAACCGGCGGACTAACCATGTTTGGATTAAATGCAAACGGCACTATTTTTATGGGCCGTTCTTTAATAGATGTACAAGCCACAACAACCAATAGTCTTAGTTACAACACATGGAATCACATTGCAGTTTCAAGATCTAGTGGAACAGTACGACTTTTTATAAATGGGGTTCAAGGATACTCAGGATCAATCACAACAAATTACAATGCAGGAGTAGTTCGTTTGGGCACTGATGGCGGAGGTTCAGCATTGCCTTACACAGGATATGTTTCTAATTTTAGAATTGTTCCAGGTACTGCACTATACACTACTGCTTTTACCCCAAGTACTACACCACTCACTGCTGTTGCAGGAACCAGTCTGTTGACCTGTCAATCAAATAGATTTAAAGACAACTCAACCAACAACTTTGCTATCACCCGGAATGGTGATACCAAGATTCTTTCGTTTGCACCATTCGAACCCTCATCCGCCTACTCTGCCAGCACCACAGGAGGATCTGTATACCTTGATGGCACCGGTGATTACTTGTTGGCCGCCAGTGCAAGTGTAACATTGCCGGGAAATTTTACAGTAGAGTGCTGGATATATCCAACTTCATTCACAGCCGTGCCTTCTAGTGCATATATCAACTACGGATCGTATGCCTCGGGCGGATTTGCATTTAACACGGTGTACGGCGCCAACAATGGAAGTTTGTGGTTTTATGCCATTGGTGTTGGCACGCCCGTGATAACATCAACAATAAATACCGTGTTAAATTCATGGAATCACATTGCAGTGGTTCGCAGTGGATCAACCTGTACAATGTATATCAATGGACAGAGTGCCGGTACAGCATCTGGCATAACTGCAACATTCACCACAGGCTCTACTGGCATTTTTGTTGGTAACGATGTCAGTTCAGAATACACATTCGGATACATTTCTGATGCACGTATTGCAACATCTGCTGTGTACACCGGTGCGTTTACACCACCCACAGCACCGCTCACTGCTATATCTGGAACACAATTCCTTGCTTCTATGTCCAACGGTGGCATTGTTGACTCAGCTATGCAGAACAACTTGGAAACAGTGGGTGATGCCAAAATCTCTACCACACAATCAAAGTTTGGCGGAAGTAGTATGAGTTTTGATGGTACTGGTGATTATCTAAAAGCACCAACCGATTCAAGAACTAATTTTAATTTCCGAACTGGAGATTTTACTGTTGAAGCATGGGTCTATCCTACTGCTGCCGGTCAATATGATGTGATTATGGGCACAAATAGCGGAACCTACACCAATGGATGGCAGATCATTTATGACTATCCAACTCCGAGTACTTGGAATTTTGTATTTCAAGCAGGTACTAACTATGGGTTCTCGTTTGGAGCATTGTCTTTGAATACTTGGTCACACATTGCTGCCACAAGAAATGGAACAACAGTACGTACTTTTGTAAATGGCATTCAAATTACTTCATCAACCACAGGCGGAGGATCTGATGTTAATGAAACAACCGGAACTCTTTATGTCGGGTATACCCCAGAACTTCTGTCTGGTCGTGAGTTTAACGGTTACATAGACGATCTCCGCATCACCAAGGGCTTGGCACGTTACACTGCCAACTTCACGCCACCCACAGCGGCACTACCAACTTATTAAGGAACACACATGGGATTCACAATCGGACCCGGATGGGCAATTACAGGTGCATGGGCCATAGGCGACACAGGGGGTGGCGGCCCTCCAGCATCGTATCCCACATGGAATCCTGCCAGTGTCACCAGTACCTTTGGCACATTTTCAAACGGTAATCGAACATACATTGACACCACCACAGGCGGTTCTTACAAATACGCTTATTCTACAAAATATTCTTCAACTGGAAAATTCTATTTTGAATGTACAGTGGTTGCAGTAGTGGGGCCTAACTATGCCAGTGCTGGTGTTTCAAATCCGCCACCATCGTCTGATTTTTACCTAGAACAAACAGCAAGTGGCTATCAAGGTTACGGATATACTATCACCGGAGTAAAAGCAACAAATGATACTTACACCACCATTGGATCTGATTTGAGCAATGATGGCCAATCGCATATAATAAGTGTTGCTATTGATATTGATGCAGGCAAAGTTTGGTTTGGAGTTGATGGTGTCTGGCAAGGCAGCGGAAATCCTGCTACCGGGGCAAATCCTGCATTTAACATTGTAACAGGAAGATCTTATGGGTTCTCAGCCGGTAACGGTGCTTCTGTTTATAGTTCAAGCATGACCGGCAACTGGGGACAAAATGCATTTGCATACACTCCCCCGTCGGGATTTATTGCACAAACAGCGTAACATAAAGAATAAGGAAACAAAAACATGCCATTATCAATTGGACCTGGCTGGAGTATTGGACCTGGATGGAGCATTGGAGGAGGCGGAGCCGCTCCAGTGGCAGCCAACGATCCCTACTTCATGTACAACTCACTGCTGTTGACCGGAGACGGTACAAATCTCTCACAGAACAATACTTTTCTAGACTCAAGTACCAACAACTTTGCCATCACTCGTGTGGGCAATACCACACAGGGCACGTTCTCGCCTTATGGAAGTAACTGGTCAAACTACTTCAATGGCACAGACGCCTACTGGAAACAAGCGTCATCTGCAAACTATGTACTAGGCACAAACGATTTTACTCTGGAATGCTGGTTCAATCCTGGCGACACCACGGTGAACATGCGCAGACTTTTTGGTGTGGGCTATGGCGGCAATGGTGGGTCACACGGCAATAGCTGGGAACTGTTGTTCTGGGGTACAGAATCGCCAACTGGGCAAATTGGACTCAACAGATATGATGGAAGTACTAGCACTAGCTGGAACACTACAGGGGTAACAATCACTGCCGGACAATGGTATCACATTGCTGTTTCACGCACAGGTGGTGTTTTAAAAGTTTTTGTCAATGGCACAGCCTATTACAGTGCGGCAAATACCTTTAACTTTACCCAGGTAACTTTTGGTGGTAACACAGAGTTATGGTGTGGCCTTGGTTACTATGGCCCAGCAGGGGGATTGTCAGGTCCTCGATACTTGAACGGATATCTTTCAAACATTCGCATTATCAACGGTACTGGAATTTATTCCAGCAATTTTACACCGCCAACTGCACCGCTTACCGCTGTGGCCAACACACAGTTGTTGTCGGCGCAGTCAAACCGTTTTGTTGACAACTCTGCTAACGCACAAGCAATCACCACAGGTGGATCACCACGCACACAAGTGTTCTCGCCATTCTCACCAGTTGCTGCCTACTTGGCTGCTACAAACGGTGGCTCGGGCTACTTTGATGGTTCGGGAGATTATGTATATGCGGCTGCCAATGCGGCATTTAATATTGGCAGTAACGATGCATCCGTTGAGATGTGGTGCTATTCAACCAGTACTGCGGTTGATGTCAGCCTATGTGGACAAAACGGGGGACCTTACTCGTCAATTCGTTTACTACAGTACGGCGGGAACTATCAGTATACTGTCAGTGATGATACTGTTAGAACTACAGGAATTCCAGTAATTTTAAATGCATGGACTCATTTGGTAGTAACAATTACGGGTGGTACTGCAAGGATGTTTGTTAATGGAGTATTACGTAACGTAACCACTGGTCTTGGATCAGTTCGTGCTCAAGGTGATGCATATGTAATTGGCTCCGAAGAAGGCATTGCCAATTACTACCAAGGTTACATGACTGATTTCCGGTTGGTAAATGGGTCAATTCCAACTGCATATCAGACCAGCAGTGTCACAACAGGAACAACTGTATTCACACCACCCACTGCACCACTTGGTGCAATCACAAACACAAGGTTGTTACTCAACTATACCAACGGAGGTATCATTGATAACGCAATGATGAACGACTTTGAAACTGTAGGCGATGCCAAAATTTCTACCACACAATCAAAATTTGGTGGATCCAGCATGGTATTTGATGGTACCGGTGATTACCTTGTGGCAAAGTCATCTCCATTCTGGATAATGTCCGGAGATTGGACAATGGAGGCCTGGATTTACCCAACAAGTGTTACAGGGGTACATGTTTTTATTGATACAAGAAATCAAACATCCAACGCAAGTCCAGTGTTGTATACAAATGGCACAAACTTGGTAATTGATACTGGCACGGGTGCTGTTGTTTCTGCTGGAACAATTACCATAAACACCTGGCAACATGTGGCTGCAACCAGATCAGGTAATTCATGGCGTATATTCATTAACGGAATTCAAGTTGGTGCTACCACAACAAACGCAACCACATATGCCACAGCATATGGTTGTTGTGTTGGAACCTCGTACTATAATGAATACTTTGCTGGCTACATAGACGATCTCCGAGTAACAAAAGGCCTCGCCAGATATACCGCTACATTCACGCCACCCACAGCGGCACTACCAACTTATTGGAACAATATGGGATTCACAATTGGACCCGGATGGGCAATTACAGGTGCATGGGCTATAGGTGATACCACTGGAGGTGGTCCGTCTGTTACGCCCACAGTAGAATATCTAGTGGTGGCTGGGGGCGGTGGTGGAACAGGTAGTGCCAATGGAGGATATGTAACTGGTGGCGGCGGCGGCGCAGGTGGTGTGATAATTGGTAGCAACTTATCAGTTACTGCGGGCATTTCGTACCCTGTTGTAGTAGGAGGTGGTGGTGCGGTTGGTATAGTAGCATCTTTAAGTTCGCAACAAGGCTCGTCTGGTACCGACAGTACTTTCTCTACTCTTGTGGCCAAAGGCGGCGGCGGCGGCGGATCTTATACAACAGGTGTTGCTGGCGGATCTGGCGGAGGCGGCAGCTATATGTCTGCGGCAGGTGGGGCAGCAACACAAAATACTCTGGGTGTAAACGGCACCGGAACTGGATATGGTAATCCTGGTGGTATCGGTGTAGCTTCTAACTATAGTACTGTTGGCGGTGCAGGTGGTGGCGGTGCTGGGGGAGCAGGTTCTGATACTGCGTCAGGCTTAGGCGGCCAAGGCGGAATTGGTGTACAGAGTAGCATCACAGGAACTGCAACATATTATGGTGGAGGAGGGGGATCTGGTGGTCCTTACCCTAACGGCACACCAATTGGTGCTGGTGGACTAGGTGGCGGCGGCGCAGGTGGATCGAGCACCCAGGCTGCTGTGGCCGGAACTCCAAACACTGGTGGTGGTGGTGGATCTGCTGTAAGCGGTGCAGCCGGCGGCGCTGGAGGATCAGGTATTGTGATCATTCGTTACCCTGACTCATACCCTGCTGCTGTGGCAACCACAGGATCACCTACAATCACAGTAGCCGGAGGCTATAGAGTCTACAAGTGGACCACAGTGGGCAACGGGTCAATCACGTTCTAAACTTTAAACCAGCTTAGATACTGAGATACTTTTTTGGTAACGCTGGCCCAGTCGCCCATGGCGGGTTGACGGAACAATCTGGCTGTAGAGTACCAAGGTGAATCATCACGATTTAGTAACCAACGCCAATCCACAGCAAACCAGTTGAGCATGATCCAGGTGGGTCTACCCAATGCGCCTGCCAAGTGCGCAATAGCTGTGTCCACACTCAAGACCACATCCAGGTGCATGAGCAGTGCGGCTGTGTCTGCAAAGCTGGTGATACTGCCAGGATACATGGTCACCCCGGCCGCCTCAAGTTCAGCCGCTTCTTCGGGTGTGGCATCAATCTGCAAGTTGATCCATTCATAACTGGGATTCGCTCGTATCAAGGCCAGCATTTCTGCAAACGGCATGCCCTTGTGTGT
>Ga0114980_10002631_pt1 | contig 12526 bp, 14 predicted proteins | sample S_140806_EF_Meta_FD_87018 | JGI IMG/M metagenome (GOLD analysis project Ga0114980, IMG submission 87018) | Freshwater microbial communities from Lake Simoncouche, Canada to study carbon cycling - S_140806_EF_MetaG | ecosystem: Environmental > Aquatic > Freshwater > Lake | place: Lake...
GAGCCGGCCGAGCACCCGGCCATGCACCCCGGACGCTGCGCCCGCGTGCTGCTGGCCGACCGGGCGATAGGCTTTGTGGGGGAGTTGCACCCGCGTTGGCGTCAAAGTTACGAGTTGACACAGGCTCCCATGATGTTTGAACTCGAGCTTGATGCCCTGCTGCAGCGCCCTGTGCCCGCGTTCCAGGGCGTGGCCAAGCACCAACCCGTAGAGCGTGATATCGCCGTGCTGGTGGACGAGACCCTGACCCATGCCGAACTCATGGCGGCGGTTTGGGCCGCGCCCGCGGAGGGCCTGCTGCGTGATGCCGTCCTGTTTGACGTGTACCGGCCCAAAACGGTTGAGGTCTCTGATGGGGTCCCAGGCGTCAAACCTGAGCTGAAAAGCATGGCTGTGCGCCTGACCCTCAACAGTGACGAAGCCACCCTGACCGACAGTCAGATTGAGGTGGTGGTACAGGCCATCCTGGCCAGCCTGATGCAACGCCTGGGCGCGCGGCAGCGGGTCTGAGGCCTGACCAAGCTACTTTCATTCACAGCCTGTATGGATATTTCGGTTGAAAGCCTTGAAACAGCCGCTTTGACCAAAGCGCAACTGGCTGATTTGCTGTTCGAGCAAATCGGCCTGAACAAGCGCGAGTCCAAGGACATGGTCGACGCGTTCTTTGACCTCATCGCAAACAGTCTGGTCGATGGGCAGGACGTCAAGATTTCGGGTTTTGGTAATTTTCAGATCCGCACCAAGGCACCGCGGCCGGGTCGCAACCCGCGTACCGGTGAGGCGATCCCGATCGACGCGCGCCGGGTGGTGACTTTTCATGCCAGTCAGAAGCTCAAAGAGCAGATTCAGGACGATGAGAGGGTGAGCGGCTCAGCCCCAACCCGTTAACACCTTGTGGGCGACGGCCCAATTGCCCCTTTACAGCCGGTACAAGCTTAGAGTAACCTCGTAGCTTACTGTCACACTGCCTTGATTTCAATGGAGAAAAGTCTCCCGCCCATCCCTGCCAAACGCTACTTCACCATCGGTGAAGTGGGCGATCTTTGTGGCGTCAAACCGCATGTGCTGCGGTATTGGGAGCAGGAATTCACGCAATTGCGCCCCATGAAGCGTCGTGGCAACCGGCGTTACTACCAACACCATGAGGTGCTCATGATCCGACGCATCCGTGACCTGCTTTACGATCAGGGCTTCACCATCAGCGGTGCGCGTAACAAGATGCAAGAGATCCTGCAGGCTGAACGCGACAGAAAGCGCAACGGCGAAGTCTTGCTGGCGGGGCTGGATGAGCTTGAGGCGCTGGATGGCGAGATCGACGAAGCCGTGACCGAGACCGATCTGATAGCCCCAACCCACGAGACGGCGGGTGACCGGCTGCTCCTGCTGAGGCGCGAACTGTTCGAAATCCGTGATCTGCTGTCGCCCGCTTGGTAATTGGTGTGTTACGACCGGGTATAATTGTAGTTGGATCGGTGTGTGGCGCAGCCTGGTAGCGCACTTGCATGGGGTGCAAGGGGTCGAAGGTTCGAATCCTTTCACACCGACCATATAAATCAAGGACTTAGTTTCGAAAGGGGCTAAGTCTTTTTTGTTTTGCAGCGACATTGGGTGAAATTGCCCCCACGTTTGCCCCATGGCGACAAATGGGGACCTGTTGACCGTCAATATCTCGCAATTTGGCCAAGCTTTCACCTGTCAATTGCAATTGTTTTTGTCGTGCAGCAATCAAGATATCTTCTGTTTGATATTTGGTTTCCATGTTCATCCATGCGACCACGCCCATGATCAAACCCATAATGACAGGCATCGGTGGAGGTGCAGCCAAATAGACGCCAATATTATTAATGGCAGCGCCACTCCATATTGATGAGGCTGATTTAAGAACAAATCTTTTTTCAGGAACGGGCAAAGTATCGGAGTATTTGACCAAGCCTATTTTGATGCCTGTGAGCGCAATCAAGCCAATAGGGGATGTCGAAATGGCAGGGTTGGTTTCGACTGCGCCAACCGAGAGCCCCAAGTTGGTCGTCAGTCCATCTGCCACCGCTGCGGCAATAGCGCTGTTCTCAGGTGTCAGCAAGGGTTCACTTTGCGCGACTGGTAACTGTTGCGCGCTGGCGATGGTTGAATGTATCAGCACATAGACCATCAGCACAATTGATATTTTTACGGCAAATAAATACCCATTTAAAGTGTTCATCGGTCAACTCCCAGTGTGTACGTGGACGGTTTCCACCGTCGATAGACCGGTTATTGATTGCACCGGATCAAGTACCAGTCTAGAAATTAACTTTCACACGCACATTGATGGATTGCTGCCCGATGAATTTTTCATTTGATTGATCTCAAATGCATGGGTGAATACCTGCTATGCCCAGTTCTGGCATCAATAATTCGGTGTGTGCCGCTACACAAATAGGCGGATTAAATAATGCAGCGTGTTTTTTGAAGACCAAAATGTCCGGCTGGGCTGGATACAATGGAATATACGTCGGTGAGTTTGATGGTTCGAACCCCGCCGCCTCCACCCGATGACGTCAGGATTTTGAGCAGTGCCGCTTTGCTTGCTCGACCCATTCTGAGCGGTACAGCTCGGACACCACGAAAGCACCCATGCCCCAATTTACCGCACCGCCCTTGTCACGTCGCCGAGAACTGTGGCTGTTGTTCACATTGGCGGGCATCCAGTTCACCAATATCCTGGATTTCATGATCATGATGCCGCTGGGGCCGCAGTTCACCCGCATCTTTGGCATCAGCGACGCCAGCTTCGGCCTGTTGGTGTCCGCCTACACGCTTGCCGCTGGCGCTTCTGGCCTGTTGGCGGCCACCTACCTGGATAAATTCGACCGCAAGAAGCTGCTGTTGGTTTTGTACAGCCTGTTTGGCCTTGCGACGCTGGCCTGCGGCTTGGCGCCCGACTACGCGACCCTGATGGTGGCGCGCGTCCTGGCCGGCATTTTTGGTGGTGTGTTGTCGGCCCTGGCGCAGACGGTGGTGGCCGATGTGATCCCCTTCGACCGCCGCGGCCGTGCCATGAGCATTGTGATGACCTCCTTCTCGGTGTCCACCGTGGCAGGCGTGCCGTTGGGCCTTTACCTGGCGGCGCATCTGAGCTGGCATGCGCCGTTCTTTGGGATCGCGGCCTTGGTCGGTGTGTTGTGTGGGCTGGCCCTGATCACACTTCCGCCCTTGACCGCTCATCTGCGCCAGCCGGACCGGCCGTCAGCCTTTGGCGCCATCGGGCAGGTCTTGCAGGATCCCAACCATCTCAAGGCCTTTGCCTTCTCGGCACTGCTGATGTTTGCAGGTTTCACAGTGATCCCCTTCATCACCATTTACCTGCAAACCAATGTCGGTTGGCGCGCGGACCAGGTCTTTTACGTGTACCTCTGCGGTGGCATTGCCACCCTGTTCAGCGCCCGCCTGATCGGTGTCTTGACCGATCGGCGCGGCAAGATCGCCCTGTTTCGCGTGATGGCCTTGCTGGTGATCATCCCCATGATGGCGACCACCTTGACACAAGGCCTGCCCACGTGGGCGGTGTTGCTGGTGTCGACCTTGTTTTTCACCTGCATGAGCGGCCGCATGATTCCGGGCATGGCCATCATTGCCTCCTGTGCCAACCCGGCGCTGCGCGGCACCTTCATGGCACTCAATTCGTCTGTACAGTCAGCCGGCATGGGCGTTGCCGCCTTTGTGGGTGGGCAACTGATCAGCCGCGATGCCAACCATCTGGTGCAAAACTACTGGATGGCCGGCCTGGTCGGCACCTGTGCCAGCTTGGCCACGGTGGCGCTGGCTGGCAGCCTGGACATGCACCAGCGACCGGCTGGGCCTGATCAGAAAGCGTAATACGGGCCGATCCCCACCGGTGACGATTCACCTTCGATGCCAAAAAACACCCGTCGGCCGTAGAAAAACGGCAGACCCCAGTCAAACTCCAGGCCCAACGGGTCGTCCAGGTTACCTGCCAGCGTGGGCAGCACGGCACGTTCCGGGTCGCTGAACAGGCTGAGGGCGTTGTCCACCGAAAAGGTCACCGGCAGTTCCGCCAGGTCGTTGCCAATCAGTGTGGCCGAAAGATTCACGCGCGCACTGGGGCAATAAAAACGCATGCGTCCAGTACCAGCGCAAAGCGGAATGGTCGCCGAGTCAAAAAACAGGGCATTGGAGCCGGTATCGATAAAGCTGCGCAGCAGACCCTTGCCTGAGATCACGGTGTTGATGAAGGCATTGGTGGTGGTGTTGAGCCACTTGGCCGCTGAAAGCTGGTTATTGGCTCGGGTATTGACGCCAAACACCACGAAGCCGCTCAGGCTCGTGTTGCCTTGGTCGCTGGCGGCAGGCAAGTCCAGCAGCAGGCCATTGTTGTCGTTGGCGAAGCGGGAGATCGGGTTGGCGACCTGCTGTGTCAGAGGCGCCAGCGAGGGCTGTATCGCGGTACAAGCGGCCGAGGTGCAGCTGAAGTAATAGTTGTTGCTGGATTGAATGACGCAGGCCGCGCCGCAGTCCTGCTTGAACAGGCCCAGGCCCAACACCCCCTTGCCGCCCAGGCCCAGCACGGTGTCCAGGCGTGTGCCGCCGGGACAGACCGCGTCCTTTGCCACAAACGCCGGGGCGCCCATCAGCTGGATGGGAAGGCTGGCAGCGGTCTTGCCACCCAGCCGCACATCCACGCTGACCACCGGACCAAAGCCAAACGTGTTGTCGACGAAGCGCACGCAATTGGCCAGCGGAAAGCCCTGTGGGCCGTTCACCAGGCTTTGCACCAGCTCGGGCCGGACCTCAGAGGCCAGCAGGCGCAGCCCGATGGAGCCGGTATCTACCACCACGTGGTCAATCGTTTGACACAGACTGGCGTTGCCAGGCGCGCAGATGGTGACCTTGGCGTACAAGCGGTTAACGTTTCTGCCTTGCGGGCCACTGTCGACGACCACCGCCATGACGTTATCGCCTGAGGGCAAAGGCAGGCTCGGCCCGGGCGCGGCCGCGGTCGCAGGCGTTGAGCTGCCGCCGCCTCCACCGCCGCCGCCGCCGCAGCCGGCGAGCAGCAATGCGGCCAGAACATAAAGTGTCAATCGCATGGGTCGGTCAAGGCAGGACGCTCTTGATATTCAGCCCTGCCGGCACCAGGGCGGGCGCGTACGCATGGCCAAAAAAGTTGCGCATCCGGCCACTGGAGCGCAGCACCAACCCGTCCCGCGCCATGGACACCGGCCCACCCCTCTGGCCGGCCAGCCGAATCTGCTCGGTTTCCATCTTGAAGCTGGCGTAAAACCGCCCCAACAGCAGGGTCAGATCGGGCAGCACAGGCCCCTCCCAAGCCACTGCAAACACCACCCCGTTGGGCGCGACAAATTCCTGTACGCGGGTGCCGCTGTCGTACACCGCCTCATGCACGGTGTAGCCGCCTCGACTGCTGGACAGGCTGGCCGCCGGTGCGTCCCCAAGCGCGGCCCAGCCAGGGCGCAGCAGCAGCAGCAGCAGCACGGCCAACAACCGCACGTGCCAACGGTTGCTAGAGCGATTCGGGGTCCGGCGAAGCATCATGCGTGGTTGGATCATGTCAGTACAGCAAGCCCCAAATATAGCCGGCCATCACGGAGAGCAGGGCCAGGCAGGCCACCAGGCCCACGCCTGTCAACACATCCATCGCGCGCCCGGCCCACTGGTCGATGGCATCGTCCTGGCGCTGGCGCCCACGCGCGCCCCGGCGCTCAATCATCAATGGGGTGTTCTGGTTCATGGTTTCGCTTTCAGGTCACTCTGTGTGGTGGCTCCCATGGTCTGCCCTGTGCCACCGATGCCCCATGATAAAAATCAGGTCATCTCGCGGATGCCTCGCCATTGGCGGTGTAATGCTGGAATGACGCAAGATGCCTCTTCTGACCACCCAGCGGACGCCAGCCTGAGCGGTTCGGCCCCTGCCCAGGCGGCACTGGCAGCGTTTGCGCACATGGTGCAGGGCACAGCCGGCTTTCGCTCCCGGCCGGGCCAGCAGGCCATGGCACAGCAGATCGCGCAAACGCTCTCAGACGTTGACTTGGGTGAGCACGCCGAGCCCCGGCGGGCCATTGCGGTGATCCAGGCCGGCACCGGAGTCGGCAAATCTGCGGCCTACGCATCCACCATGCTGGCCTTGGCACTGGCGCACAAGACCCGCCTGGTGATCTCGACTGCCACTGTGGCCTTGCAAGAGCAACTCATGACCAAGGACCTGCCGGCGCTGGCGGCCGTGATGCCAGAGCCTTTTGTGTTCGCCCTGGCCAAGGGTCGGGGTCGCTACGTCTGCAAGTTCAAGCTGGAGCGCCTGGTGGGCGGCGCCACGGACGATGCGGCCGACGATCTGTTCGGCCCTGACGACGACACACCACCGCCGGTTACGGCTTACGTGCGCCAACTCGGCGGCGACGATCCGCAAGCCCGACGGGTGCACTGGTATAGCTCGTTGTCGATCTCACTGGCTGGCGAGCGCTGGGACGGCGACCGCGACACGCTGCCCGAGCCGCCCGATCCGCGTGACTGGTCGGGCGTAGCGGCCGAGCGCCACACCTGCACCGCCCGCCACTGTCCGCGCTATCGGGATTGCAGCTATTACCAGGCGCGCAGCCGGCTGGCCGAGGCCCAGGTGATCGTGGCCAACCACGACCTGGTGCTCGCCTCGGTGGGCATGAAGACCCTGCCGGAACTGGACAACTGCATGCTGGTATTTGACGAAGGTCACCATCTGCCGGCCGTGGCCCTGAACCAATTCTCCAGCGTGATGGATGTGTCCAATTTGCGCTGGCTGGACAAGCTGCCCAAGGCGCTGCGCGAAACCAGCGCCAAAATTCATTGCGCCATGGGGCAAGATGTCGACACCTTGGCCCAGCAGCTGCGGGGTGGGCTGAATGAATTGGCGCGGCTGTTGATGGACCGGCTCAGTCCGCCCGGCCCTGGGCAGGACAGCCTGCTCCGCCTGCAAGGCGGCGTGCTGCCGACCGACCTGCAGGTGCCGCTGCGCCTGATCCAAGGCCACGCTGCGGGCCTGTCCGCCGAGCTCGAGGCCTTGGGCGCGGAGCTCAAGCGCCTGTCCCGCGAAGACCCGGCGCAGGCGGCCAGCGGCTCCCTGATGTACGCACGCCTGGGTCAGCTGGCGCCCCGCCTGTTGGCCGTAGCCCATACCAGTGCCCTGCTGCTGGAACAGGGCGAACAGCCGCTGGCCAAATGGTTCAGGGCCGATACCAGCTCTGGCCTGGTGGTGCTGACCGCCCATGCCTGCCCGATCGTGCCGGGTGACCTGCTGCGTCAGCACCTGTGGCGCCAGGTGCGTGCCGCCGTCATCACCTCGGCCAGCCTGACCAGTTGCGGCAGTTTTGACTATTTTTTGCAAGAGGCCGGCTTGGCCGGCCAATCCCAGGTCAGCACACTGGCGGTGCAAAGCCCATTTGACTACGCCAGCCAGGGCCGTTTGGTGGTGGCAGACACTGTGGCTGACCCGCGCGATGCACCGGCCTACACCCGCGACATGGTGGCTGCACTGAGGGCTGATCTGCGGCAGGTGGCGCACGGCGCGCTGGCCCTGTTCACGTCCCGCGCGCAAATGCGGGCCGCTCTGGATGCGCTGGATGCAGACCTGCTGACCCGCGTGCTGGTGCAGGGTCAGTTGTCCCGCGGCAGCCTGCTGGCGGCGCACCAGGCCCGCGTCGAGGCCGGCCAGCCCTCAGTCATCTTTGGCCTGCAGTCCTTTGGCGAGGGGCTGGACTTGCCGGGTGCGCTGTGCGAAACCGTCTTCATCGCCAAGCTGCCCTTCAGCCCGCCCGCCGACCCGGTGGAAGAAGCCCGAGCCGAGTGGTTGCGCAGCCTGGGCCGTGATCCGTTCACCGAGCTCGTCGTGCCCGCCACCGGCATCCGTCTGCTGCAGTGGACCGGTCGCGCCATTCGCAGCGAGGACGACCAAGCCACTGTCATCTGCTATGACCGGCGCCTGTTGCAGCAGGGCTATGGCCGGCGCATGCTGCAGGGTTTGCCGCCCTATGCCCTGTCCCGCCGTGCCGCGACGCAGATACCGTCGGCCTGAAGGCCCTTGCAAGCCGCCAAAATGGTCGCACATCGGGCTTGAAGAGGAGACTGTATGAGTTCTTGGGTCATCAAAAGTTTGAGCCTGGCGCTGCGCTTGCTGCTGCTGCTGGCCGGCCTGGTGTTCACCGCCAGCCTTTTGGTTGCGGCGGTGCTGCTGCTCGCCGTCTGGCTGCTGCGGGCGCTGTGGGCCCGACTCAAGGGCCGGCCGGTGCAGGCCTGGTCCTTCCAGGTCCGTCGCCCAGCACCCTGGCAGGTCCGCCCTGCCGGACGGGCCGCCCAGGGGCGCGGCGATGTGATCGACGTCAAGCCGCGCGAACTCCCCTGAGCCGGAGGCTCAGCCTGTCCTCGGCCACCGCAGCAGGGTCAGGCCAGACCGGCCTGGGGCCTCCAACTGCTTGAGCAGCAGGCGGTAGGTGTCCAGATCAAAAGCCAGCGATGTGGGTTGGGCCAGGGCCTCGGCCAAACCCTCGTCATCGTGCACCGTGGCCAGGTGACACCATTGGTCAAACAGGTGGATGTCGGTTCGTCCCCGGATCTCATCCGTTTCGCGCAGGCCAATTGGCCCGGCATAGGGCCAGCTACGCAGTTTTTGCGCCGTCAGCGCCAGGGCCAGTCGCAGCCGGTGCCGTTCCGGTTTCTCCTGGCCACAGCAGACGCCTTTGCAGCGCCCGATCTGGTGCGCAAAACATCGGCCCTGGCCGGATTCCAGTCCCAGCGCCTGCAGGCAAAGGCCGTGGGTATCGGCCAGCGCACGCAGCCCGTCCTGGGCTTGGCGGCGCGACCGGTAGGCGCCGTAGAGGCGGTCAAACTGTTTCGGCTCAAAGTCCGCGCCACTCACCAGTGTCAGCAGCGGCCGCGCATTGGGGTTGTCTTCCAGGCGCCAGGCGCACAGGGCGCGTTCGCGCCGCAGTTGCCGGTTGTGAGCCGGCTGCAATTCCTTCACCAGCCGGGCTTCGAGCAGCAGGGCGCCCAGCTCGCCCGCGGTTTCGCGCCATTCCACGCGGCGGATTTCCTGCGCCATGCGCATCTCGCGTGGCTGGCGTGTGGCGGCCTGAAAGTGCGACATCACACGGCTGCGCATGTGCACGCTTTTGCCGACATAAAGCGGCAGCGGCCCTTCGCCGAAAAACAGGTAAACACCCGCAGTCTCGGGAATATCGGTCACGGCCGTGTCCAGCTGGGGCGGCAGGGCGGCGCTGCCCTGCAACAGGCTCTGTGCCTGCTGGCGCAGCGTGTCGGCGCCCAACTCGGCCTCCGCCAGTCGCAGCCAGGCCAACACCATGTCCACATCGCCCATGGCGCGGTGCCGGGCCTGGGTCTGCAGACCATGGCGTTGCATGATGGCGTCGAGTCCATGGCTGCGGTGTTGCGGGTAGAGCAAGCGGGACAGCCGCACGGTGCACAGGGTGCGGGTTTTCAGCGCGATGTCGGCGCGCGCAAACTCGTTGAGCAAAAAGCCGTGGTCGAAGCGCACGTTGTGCGCCACCAGCACGGCGCCGTCCAGCAAGGCCAGCAGCGGCCGGGCCACCGCCTCAAAGCTTGGCGCGTCGGCCACCATGTCATCGTTGATGCCCGTCAGGCTCTGGATGAACGCGGGAATGCGGCCGCCCGGTTGCACCAGGGTGCTCCAGCGGGCCACCTCCTGCCCGCCCTCGATGCGAACGGCAGCAATTTCGGTGATGCGGTCGCGCACCGGGTTGCCGCCGGTGGTTTCCAGGTCAAGCAGCAGGTAACAGGGCAGCATCGCGGGCGCAGACGGCAAGCCGTGCGGCCAATCAGGTGATGTCGATGGCGTGGATCGAGAAGCTGCCGGCCCGCCGGTCGGCAAAGTAGTGCTCCAGCGTTTCCTTGACCGTGCGGAACGCGATCTCGTCCCAGGGGATTTCGTCTTCGGCAAACAGCCGGGCCTCGATGGTCTCAAAGCCAGGATTGAAGCGGTCGCTCAGCAGGCGGGCCCGGTAAAACAGGTGCACCTGGCCCACGCGCGCCACATTCACCAAAGAGAACAGGCCCTCCAGCTCAAACTCGGCACCCGATTCCTCGACCGTCTCGCGCGCTGCGCCCTCGGCCACGGTCTCGTTGAGTTCCATGAAGCCGGCCGGCAGCGTCCATTTGCCCCAGCGCGGCTCTATGTTGCGCTTGCACAGCAGCACCTTGTCGCCCCAGGCCGGCACGGTGCCGACGACATTGAGCGGGTTCTCATAGTGCACGGTGGTGCAGGCCGTGCAAATCGCACGCTCTTTGGTGTCGCCATCGTCCGGGATGCGGTACACCACGCTGGTGCCGCATTTGCGGCAATGTCGTATTGGTTCGCGCAGCATACCCGCCCGGTCTCAGCGTACCTGCAGCGTGATTGGGGTCAGGCCGCTCACCGTGCCGTGCAGCGTGTCACCGGCCACCACGGCGGCAACGCCCTCGGGGGTGCCGGTGTAGATCAGGTCGCCGGGCTGCAATTCCCAGGCGGCTGACAGGTGCTCAATGGTTTCGGCAATGTTCCAGATCAGCTTGCTGATCTGGCTGCGCTGACGGTCCTGACCGTTCACCTGCAGGGCTATCTCGGCGGCGGTCACGTCGCCGGCGTGGGCCGCCGGGGTGATGGGGCCGATCGGCGCGGAATGGTCAAAGCCCTTGCCAATGCACCAAGGCCGACCCTGCTTCTTCATCTCGTTCTGCAGGTCCCGTCGCGTCATGTCCAAGCCTACCGCATAGCCAAAAATATGGCTGTGCGCATCAGCGGCCTTGATGTTCTTCCCGCCTGTACCGATGGCCACGACCAGCTCGATCTCATGGTGCAGGTTGGCGGTCAGGCTCGGGTAGGGCAGGGCAGCGGTCTCACCGGGATTCACCACCACCAGCGCGTCGGTTGGCTTGAGAAAAAAGAAGGGCGGCTCGCGACCGGTAAAGCCCATCTCCTTGGCGTGCTCCTCGTAATTGCGGCCGACGCAGTAGATGCGGTGCACCGGAAAGCGCGCTTCACTGCCGAGCACCGGTACACTGACCGGAAGGGCGGGTGGAAAAACAAAGCTCATAGTCATCCTCGGGGGTTGTGTGACGGTGTGTACAGGCGCTCAAGTCGAGCGGGTGACCAATTCAAAATGCTCGACCACGGGCGGGCTGGCAAAAAACGGCCCGACGATGGCGCGCCATTGGGCAAACGCGGCCGACTGCCTGAAGCCCACGGTGTGGTCTTCCAGCGTGTGCCAAAAAATTTGCAATATGTAGCGCTCCGGGCTTTCCATGCCTCGGTTGACCTTGAAGCCGGCAAAACCGCCACTGTGCGCGATAACGGTGCGCAAACCACGCTCAATCGCTTCCTCAAACGCGGCATTCTGGCCGGGCGGAATTCGAATGTCGGCAAGTTCAAGAATCATCTCAGGGCTCCGTGCGGGTCATAACAAGGCTTAGTCTAGCGCCTGTGGCCGGCCTGACCGGGCATCCATGGATTCCCGCCTGCGCGGGTGTGGCGGCACGGGCATGGCAGATGGGCGCTTTCCACGGGTTATCCTTCGGGGCATGAAGCTGCACAACTACTTCCGTTCTTCGGCCTCGTTCCGGGTGCGTATCGCCTTGGCGCTCAAAGGCCTGGCCTACGAGTATGTGCCGGTGCATCTGGCACGTGGCGACCACAAACAAGAAGCTTATGCGTCGCTGGTGCCAGATGCCTTGGTGCCTATGCTGGAAATCGATGGCCTTCGGCTGTCCCAGTCCATGGCCATCATCGAGTACCTGGACGAAACCCGACCCAGCCCGCCGCTGCTGCCAGCCACCGCGGCCGAGCGGGCCCGCGTGCGTGCCCTGGCGCAATCCATTGCCTGCGAAATCCACCCGCTCAACAACCTGCGGGTGCTCAAGTACCTGACCAAGACGCTGGCGCTGGACGAAGAGCGCAAAAACACCTGGTACCGCCATTGGGTGCGAGAGGGCCTGGAGAGTTTTGAACGACAACTGGCCCAGGGCCCGAGCAGCCGCTACTGCTTCGGCCATACGCCCACACTGGCCGATTGCTGCCTGGTGCCGCAAATCTTCAATGGCCGCCGCTTTGATGTGTCCTTCGATGGCCTGCCGCGCACCATGGCCGCTTTTGACGCCTGTATGGCCCTGCCCGCGTTCGAGCAAGCCCAGCCGGCGAACTGCCCGGACCATGAAGCCTGACCGAGTCCGGCCATGAACCTGGACTGGTTGCAGCCGCAATGGCCGGCGCCAGCGCGGGTGAAGGCACTGTGCACCAGCCGCCGGGGCGGCGCCTCTTGCGGCAGTTATGACAGCTTCAATCTGGGTGACCACGTGGGCGATGCGGCGGTGGCGGTGGCCGCCAACCGGGCGGCGCTGGCGCGTGCGCTGGGTGTGCGGCCCGTGTTCCTGTCGCAAGTGCATGGCACCCACGCTCTGACATTGGATGCTGCCAGCCCTGACGGGCAGGCCGCTGATGCCGCCTTGAGCGACCAGACCGGCTTGGCCTGCA
>Ga0114980_10002634_pt1 | contig 12517 bp, 5 predicted proteins | sample S_140806_EF_Meta_FD_87018 | JGI IMG/M metagenome (GOLD analysis project Ga0114980, IMG submission 87018) | Freshwater microbial communities from Lake Simoncouche, Canada to study carbon cycling - S_140806_EF_MetaG | ecosystem: Environmental > Aquatic > Freshwater > Lake | place: Lake...
ATACGTTGAGCCTGCAGGAATATTGAAGCCTGCGGGCAGAGGTATCGCCGTATTGGCCAACGCATTGGTAAAGCTGGAATTTCCAACCGTGGTTGCATAGGCCGAATGCAACTGGGTCCAACCACCGGTTGCCGAAATGTTGGGACTGCCGTTGATCGCCGAAGGGATATACCACAAGCTGACAGTACAAGGATTCCCGAGGGTACCGTAGATATTGGTGTAGATTGTGTCAAGGTAAGCGGTTTGAAGTGCGCGAACATTGAACGATACACCACCCGATCCGTTGTTTGCACCTGTTGCAGCGGGCAAAACGGAACTCGAAGCAAATCCAAAAATACTTGCGTTCAAAGTTGCGGTATCCCCCGGTGTGATGGTCGTGTCCTGACCTGCGAAAACACCGATAAATTCCTTGTCCACATCCAGCGTGTCGTTGAAGCGGAAAAAATCAGTCGGGTTGCTCACCGATATTTCAAACGAAGCCAAACGTCCAGGGAAAAGATTGAGGTTGCCGACCAGTAACGTGTCTTTTTGACCAGGAACCAGGATATTGGTAGAGGTAGCTGTAATGGTTGCGTTGGTTGGTCCGCTGACCCTCACTCGGCCTGTATAACCGGTCATAGGCAAGAGACCGGTGTTGGCCACCACCATCCGAACGGGAAGGCTGGTATTGGTGCATTGGCCACTGAATGGGGCAATCAAATCGACCGCCGAGAGATCGAAATCCCTTTTGGTGGTAAATCCGATGGTCGACCAAGTACCGGGACCACTGCTGCAACCGGCCTCGCGAACATAAACCTGGTAAGCGGTATTGGGGAGCAGGCCGCTAAGAACAGTGTTGGACTGTGTTAAACTAAGGCTGGTTCCACTACCCTGGGCGAAACCGGCCAGTCCGTATTCGATATCCCATTGAGAGGCGGCCGAGGCCCAAAGTACGCGGGCGCTGTAAGCCTGAATATTGTCCGATCTTAAATTTAGAATACCAAAACAACCGTTCACCGTGAATTCGTAGGCACCTGGATCAGGAGTCAAAGACCTGACTTGACCGCCAAAATCCAAAGGAACCAAGTTCCCGAGGTTTTCTCCGATATTATTCAAAGGCCAGTTGGTTGGCGTAATAGGCAATGACGTAGTCGATGTGAAGAGTGGATTGACATCGGTTGAATTCATATCAAACCGTCCGCCATTGGCTGTTCTCCACGAGTTAAGGCTCGTATGAGCCGTTCCATCATAAACGAGGGCGTTGGACCCCGTTGTTGAACCCATGTGCAAGACGTTGTTGTCGGATATCATCCCGGATGTATTCAAATAATAAATACAATACTTGGTACTGCTTCCTCCTCGGCTTATGGAGACGATGTTGTTCTTGAAGTGATTGTTGGTTCCCGTTCCAAGGAAGTAGGCGCCATAAACAATTCCAGACGTGCTTGCGGTTTGATCGTCAATCACGGTGTTGTGGTACCAATGAGTATTCGAGGAACTCGTATTGTAAATACCGTAAAGCGTACCTGTACCGTTGTTGATGTTGTGTATGAGGTTGTTGAAAATATAGGTTGGCTGGGTCGATGGTGAAGCGGATGTAGAAACAAACAGCCCATAGGCAATCGATGACCCTAAAGGATTGGTAGCAAAACCATTGTGAATCCTGTTGCCGGAAATTTCGCCCCGTAAAAAGTAAAGATTGTAAATTCCGTAAAACGTTGTTAAGGTCCTTCGTGAAGGCCTGCTGATATCATTGTTTTGAAGACGAGCGCCATCCTGATAATAGGTGTAGATGCCATAGATATAAAAGTCAGCAAAAACATTGTTTCGAACCGTATGGCCTACGCTGTATGAATTGGCATCACCGTAAAGCCTTAGGCCATAATAACCACCCAAGACATAGTTCGAATCAATTAACAAACCCTTACTCAAGGAGGCTGTCGATGCGGAACTTAGAGATCCACTGGTGACAATACCATTTACCGAGGTGGACGTGGAGGTTGTATCGGTCAAAATCGTATTGGACACTAGTCCGCACGAATCAGAATTGGCAAAAATTACCCCGGTGGCGGTACCCTGTGTTTTGATAACAAAATTACGAGCAATTACGTGTTTGGCATTTAAGAATCCCAAGACGGCCAGGCTTCGTTGAGAATTAGAGGCGGTCAAGGTGTCACCCATGCCATCAAGGATTAGCGGATTGTTTGCACTTAATCCTGGGATGGCTGGAACGATTACTTGTTCATTTTGAAGGTTGTTACTTGCGTCTAATTGCACCGTTACTTGGCCGGAAACCCCTCCGCAAGCTAAAATTTCAAATAGGTCGCTAAAGCTACTGAAATGGCTTCCTGGAGCGGTGCCTACCCTATAAGTTCCAGCGGACAAGGGTTGACAAAGGAGAGATGCGGTTGTATCATTTATAGGATTCGCATCATTTAGTCCATTGGGCAGATCAGACCACACTGTTAATCGAAGACTTCCACTTGCCGGAGTGGTTAGAGATTGACTAAAGGTTAAGTTAATGCTATCACCGCTGAGTAAACTCAATTGAAAAGTTTGAATTACTTCGGGCTGAGCTCCAAATTGGTAGTGCATTCGAACGGATGTCAAGGGATTCAGGGAGGCATTCAAAATTTGAACGGTCACAGGGTACAAGGTCGTGGGTTGTACTATGGCTGGTGGGCTTAGGATATTTTCGGTGTAAACGTCGGCTGCGCCTAATTGGATTTCATAGGCGCCCAGATCGGGGTTGGCATCTCTCAGGTTCCCGATGATATCGGTAGTTACAAAGCTTGGCGTACCAGCGTTTCTGGCAGCAGATAGTGCCAGTGGGGTGAGGTTATTAATTCCGTTAAATAGTGGATTCGCCTGGATCGAATTGAGGTCTTTATTGTATGTAGATTGCCAACTTGCAAGCGTATGATTGGTTGTGGAGACTCGGATTAGGGGCGAAGTGCCTTGTCCTTCGAAGTGGAAGAGATTATAATTTGATACCGTTGAGTCAATAAGCCATGAACCGCCGAAATAATACAATCCTGTCGCGGAGAAGGTTCCGCCTGCTCGCACAATTCGAAAGATATTATTTTGCATGAGGAGTTTGCTCATCGAAAGAGCCGTAGCCGAACCGCCGGTGAAATACAGCAATCCGTTGGCAGTTGTCGAAGTACTATTAATCCTTGCCTCAAAGCTATTGTGATGCATTTCAAGATAGTCCAAACCATCAGTAGAACTAGTACTTATATAGACGGCTCTAGGGGTTGCCGAAGAAAAATCACAAGAAACAATATTGTTAATCATTTGATTTGGCATACTAGGCGAACCTGAAATGTTGCTGAAGTAATAGGCATAAAAATTCATGTTGCCGTACAATTCGTTTTCACGGAAAACCACCCCCATGGAACCGACGACATAATAACCGTAATAAGTGGTCCCAACGCCTGTCATTTTGTTGGCTGCCACTTGAAGATTTTTGCAGCGATTCAGGTAAAGGCCGTAATAGTAAAGGTTATTAAATTGATTACCCGTAATTTGATAAGCGGTCGCATAATCCGGACTGGTGGCAGTAACATAAATTCCATAATAGGAATTTGAAATTTCATTTCCGGTAATATTGATCAGATTAGATTCTGAAATATATAGAGTACGGTTAAGTGAGCTTGTGCTTGCAGGATCGCCCTTTAGTATGCAATTATTAACAATAATATTTGTGCAATTGGTCATTTCTACACACGAACTTGCAACGGCGCCTGTTGTAGGCAAAGTTGGATTCGAAATGGTAATACCATAAAAAGTCACATTTGCCGAGCCATTTAAGGTAAAAGCATTGCCATTGCCTGTGTTGGTTAAAACAACATCTGCGGCAACGCCACTTAAGGAGGTGATGATTACGCCATGATTGGAACCGAAGTAAGATCCCAAGGTTAGATTACCTGAGTAGGTTCCGGGCGCGATCGTTAAGGTAACGGGGCCTAAAATTCCACATGAGTTAATAACTGAGATCGCGGCACTTGGGGTAGGGAATGCAGCATTTGGGGCATTACCAACCAAATAAGTTCCTGATAGACCAATGCAATAGGTTGTTGTTAATGTGTCGTTGGCTGGGTTTCCATCGGTTCCGCCATTCGGTGCTGAGGTCCACACTCTGACGGTCAAGGTACCAGAATTTGGGGCGATAAATCCGACCCCGCTAAATGCAAATGCCGCAGAATCTCCAGGTGCAACAGGAGAGCTTGCTGTGAAGGTTGCTGAATTAGCTGGTCCATTACCAATTTGATATCCTAATATGGCCGACGTAATAGGCGTTCCTCCGCTGTTAAGAAAACGGAAGGATATTGGATAAGTTTGAGATGGGGTAAGTTGACGTTGACTTGGGCTGACCATTGATAAAGCGCTGAGGTCCGTGGCAGCAAGAACCGCCTCGTAAGCGCCAATGTCTGGATTGTTATCTCTAAGCGTACCGGCAATGTCGGTGGTCACCCAAGGAATCACGGAACCGGCATTTCTCAGTGGCGAAATTGAGATAGGCAATAAATTAGTTGAAGATGTATAAAGCGGGTTGGAATTAATTGAATTTAGATCTTGGGCCGTTGCTGTCTGCCATGCAGATATGCTTAAATTATTGGTGGCCGTACTGGTCCATTGTTTGAAGATGGTTGCCGTTAGAGAATTGTCAAAATAATAAAGGTTGTTGTTAGAAACCGAATTAGCGACTACATTTTGGCCATAGAAATACATAACCGAGGTTCCTACTCCTGTTCCACTGGTTCGTATCAAGGAAATCGAATTGTTTCGAAAACTAAAATGCGCAAGGGTGTTGGCTGTTGTTGAACCATATATTGTTAGGACCCCCGCCGCGGTGGATGAAGTCAAAGCGGATCTAACCTCAAAACTGTTATGAGCCATTTCGAGGGCGTCCAAGCCATCTGTACTTGAAAGGGCATTGTACAAAGCTCTTGGCGCCGTCGTGCTCGTAAAGGTTGCAGACAAAACATTATTGGACATTCGAACGGGTAGGTTACCGGCTGTGTCCATTTGCAAATTGCTGAAATAATAACCATAGGCGCCAAAAGTGCCTAAGAGCTTATTTCCTGAAATGGTTACTCCTTTGGAGGTAGCGACATATACCGCGTAGCTGCTAGCATTCCCAGTGCGAGTGCTGTTGACGGTATTATCTTTTAATTCAAGGCCTCTCATTCTGGACTGAAAAAGCCCGTAGTAGTATTGTTCGTTGAAGGTGTTTCCTAGAAGGCGGTTATTGGCTGAATAGGATGGCGAAGTCGCGCTACTATAGATTCCGTAGTAACCGTATAGGATGGTGCAGCCTTGTATCGTCAAATTATTGGTTCCCAAGGTCGTAATGGGGCGATTGTAGGAACTGGTGGATAGGGAGTCTGCGATGAGGCGGCAATTGAAAATACCTATATCCGAGCCACCACTGGTATTAACACACGAAATATTTGCACTCAGAGTCGCAGGCAGTGTGATTCGAATTGTTAAATTACGTAGATATACATTACTCCTGCCTGACAAATCAAAGGCATTTCCACTTCCACCGTTCGTCACGAGTACATCTGCAGGATTGGAGGTGGTAGATCCGATGGTTAGACCAAAGGCGGAACCCACGTATGCTGGAATACTATAATTCCCCGTGTAGGTGCCAGGAACTAAATTGAGGGTTACGGCAGAAGAAGCTCCACAAGCTGAGAGGTCCGTAAAGGCTGCTTGGAGGGTAGCGTATTGTCCCCCGTTTCCAACGGTGTAAGTTCCAGATAAACCCAAGCATGCTGTGGCGGTAGCGCTGTCATTTCCGGGGTTCAAATCACTGCCAAGGCCGTTGGTATTGCTAATCCAAGCTTGCATTTGGGCGTTCGTCGAACCGCTTATGCTAAAAGGCGTTGCAAAGGTGTAGAGGAATGTATCCGTTGGTGCCAATGGTGGAACAAACGTATGGGTAACCGAAACAGGGACGCCCTGATTAATTCTGTAGGATAATTGTGCATTTTGTAGGGTATCTGAGCCTGAGTTTTGGATGCGAATAGTGAGGTAATTGTTAGCCTGTGTTAAGCTTTGCGGGGCTGTTATGGCCTGAACACGAGCATCCCGACCTCCGCCGGTATAAAGAGCAATAATTTCCTGGTTTGTTAAGGTTCGGCTCCAAATGCCAATATCATCTATTTTGCCTTTGAAATAGGTCCCAGTTCCGCCGATGCCCCTCCCAACAAACAAAGGTTGCACAACGGCGACAGCAGCGGTGTAGGTGTACGTAGCGGTTCCCGCTAGCTGACCGTTTTTGAAAATTTGCATCGCTTTGGTGGTTCCATCGTAGGTACACACATAGTGATCCCATGCGCCCAGTGTTAGAGGCGCACTGGCCCAAATCCAGGCGGATCCCTGTTGGTTTGTTCCAAATTGAACCTGACTAGAACCCCCAATTAAGGTAACAAAATTATTGGTGGTGGAATTTCCGTGCATAAAGGACAGGCCAACGAGTGAATCCTTCTTCATCCAAATTGAATAGGTGAAACTATTCGACTGAGACATTGTAAAAGTTGGAGTATCAACCAGATAATCGTCAACTCCATCGAAAGCGTATGCTGAATTGGGGGTATTGGTTCGATCGCTCGACAAGGAAATTCCACCGTAAGAGGTCAAGTGATTGTTGCCGGTGGTCGCATCGTTAGGGCTACCGTTAAATGGGTAGTAGGCGGTTAGGCCGTTGGTGGGAACAAAGGATGGGATGCCTGAACTCACATAAACTCGAACGGTCCAGGTATTGTTCGTAATTGAATTGGTAGAACTTGCGCAAGAGCTGAAAGAAAGTGGGTCAGCCGACCCGGCATGCAATTCGAGGGTCAAAGGGCCGGTGACCACTCCGTTGGCGATTGAAACCGTCCTTGCGTAGGAATTGGTGGTTCCAACAGCTGCCCCTGCGGGGCTTGTTAGCTGTGTTTCATCAACACCGCGCGTTGGGCAGCGCAAGTAGGATCGTTGCAGGCTTGGGTTGCCAAAACCGACCATACTTGTAAAGAAATCGTAGGAGACTTGAACGGAATCCACCCGCATTCCCAGCGGAATATTGTTGAATGTCAGAATCCCTGGGCAGGAGGTGGGGGTTGCCGTGGTGTAATTGGCTGGCCCTCCAATAACGCCTTGGCTATAGGTTTGGGTGAAAAATTGTTGACCCTTGGATTCCTGAAAAAACCCAAGAAATCCCAGAATGGCGATAAACAAGAGGCGAATTGGATGGCGTAAACACTTCATAATCGTTTGATTTTAATTTTTGTTGTAATTTACACCATTCGTTCATACTTCAAAATTCTTTTTTTTCCCAATTTATACACATCGTGTTGTCTTCGATAGGTCAGCGGGACCTTCGCCAACATAGGCGAGCCTTGAATTCCAAGGACTTTTCACCTAAAAAGTCCATCATTTCTTTTGTTTGGGCAGTTTTAGTTGGATTTCTTGGTTTTGGCAAGGCCCAAACCACCACCCTGGCCTTCAACCACGGCGGTCTGAACCGCGCCGCTCAGGTTTTTGTTCCACCCGGTGCTATGCCCTCGGATTCCTTGCCATTGGTCCTGATTCTTCATGGATTTACCCAAAATGGCCAAACGATGCTAAATTCTGCCGGATTCAACGCCCTTGCTCAGCAATACCGGGCCGTCCTTGCATACCCCGACGGGGTGAACGCTGGATGGAATACCCAAAGTGGGATACCAGGGGCCTCTACCGCGGATGATGTGGGGTATCTCCTGGCTTTGGCGGACAGTATTCATGCCCGTTGGGGGACCCGATATCAGCGTTTGTTTAGTTGCGGCTTTTCGGCCGGTGGGTTCATGTCCTACCGCCTAGCCTGTGAACGACCGGATCGTTTTGAGGCGGTGGCTTCGGTAGCTGGTACCATGAGTAACACGGCCTATGCCGCTTGCTTGGGCCCACCTTTGCCCCCTACTTTTCATGTTCGCGTATTGCACATTCACGGCACAGCCGACGGAGTGGTGAGTTATGCCGGGGGGAACGGGAATATTTCGGCGGAACAAACGGTGCAGTCTTGGGTTAATCGCTCCCAATGCCCCAACCAAGCGAGCCTTGTGGCTTTACCCAACCTGAACACTGTAGACGGCTCCTACGCTGAAGAATACACCTATGCGCCCTGTGCGCCCTTGGCTCCTCCTGGCCACCCCGGTTCCAACCGTGCAGGGAAGGTCGTTTTTATCAAAATCATCGGAGGTGGGCATACATGGCCTGGCAATACGGCTCCGTTTTTTGGGCTCGGAAATCTGAATAGGGATTTTCAGGCCTCCGCCCGTATGATGGATTTCTTTTTGGGAGGTGGAACGACCGGTATGTCGGATGATGCTGACCAAAACCAGGGATTAGCCGGTCATTGGAAGGATATCTTATCGAAATTGGAACATTCAACCAGCCCAGATGACGGGGTATGGGATGCGCTTGGTCGTAGGGTATCCCTATCAACCTTTCATCATCCAACCCCAATGACGGGCCTTTGGATAACCCGCCACGGAGGGGAAACCCGTCAATGGATGTTTTTGCCATGAGAAAAATTTTGTTTGTTTCGCTGTTTGCTAGCTTCTTAAACCTGGTTCAGGCCCAAAATTCTGTCTTTCACCAGCCGCCCACCTGGTCCAAGGGGGTTGTTTGGTACCAGATCTTCCCGGATCGCTTCTGGAACGGCGACACGCTCAACGATCCACCGTTGAGGGCCCAGCAAGACGCCTGGCCCCACGACACCTTGAATCCCTGGAACCTGCATCCCTGGACTTCGGATTGGTACAAAATGCAACCATGGGAAAAGTCCAACGGGAAAGATTTGTGGTATAACATAACCCGAAGGAGATACGGCGGTGATTTGGCGGGTATTTTGCAACGATTGGATTACCTTCAGGATTTAGGAATTCAAGCCATTTATTTGAATCCTATTTTTTATGCCCCCTCTCATCATCGTTACGATGCCTATGTTCTGCACCATGTGGATCCTTATTTGGGCCCCAATCCTGCGGCGGACCTGGCTCTGATGGCGAACGAAAAACCCGACGACCCGTCCACGTGGCATTGGACCAGCGCCGATACGTTGGCGCTTCATTTGGTCGGTGAGGTGCACCGACGTGGAATGCGAATCATTTGGGACGGGGTTTTTAATCACATGGGTGTGGGGAATCCTTTTTTTGTGGATGTTGTTCAAAAACAGCAGTCTTCGCCTTACGCGGATTGGTTTGAAGTTGAGCAATGGAGGGATGTGGATTCGGGCAAAGCCTTTCGTTACAAGGGCTGGTTTGGGATTCAGGATCTCCCTGAATTCAAAGAGAATCAGAACGGCTTGACTGCAGGTCCGAATCAATACGTACTCGATATAACACAACGCTGGATGCGGCCTAGCTGGTCATCGTCTGTGCATCCCAAGGACTCCATTTCTTTGGGGATTGATGGTTGGAGGTTGGATGTTGCGTTCTGTGTTGCGCATCCATTTTGGAAGCGCTGGTCTTCTCGAGTTCGAGAATGGAATCCGGAGGCTTACCTCACAGCTGAAGTGATTGATGAGGCGCCCAAGCTCAAGCCGTATCTACGAGGGGATGAATTTGATGCCGTGATGAATTATCCCTTTGCATTTATTGCCAGTGAATACCTGATCAACGACCGCAACCGGCCTTCCACCACGGGTTTTCAAAATCAAATGGATGACCTCGTCGAGGTTTTTGGCTATAATCGCTTTCTTTCGCAACAAAATCTGTTCGGCAGCCACGATGCCAATCGATTGGCCTCTCATATCGTTAACCGAAACTTTGCTAAATACGCAGAATGGGGCACCTATTTCGCGCTTTCCAAGGCCTCCAATCCGGCCTACAATACCCGAAAGCCAATTGGTTTGGAATCCAATATACAGGCGCAATGGATGGTGTTTCAGCTCACCTTTCCAGGAGCTCCTATGTTGTATTACGGGGACGAAGTTGGGATGTGGGGCGCCAATGATCCCGATTGTCGGAAGCCGATGCTATGGCCTGAGCTGAAGTTTGAAGATGAGTGGCATCGACCTGACCAAAGCCTGTACCCCCAAGCTCAGGTTGTTCAATTGGATACGACCCTGCTTCAATTAACCAAAGACCTTCTTTCCTTACGAAAAACGCATAAAGTCCTGCGAGATGGTTCCTTGCGCTGGCTTCGGCCCAAGGATAATAAAGATATCTTGGGTTATGAACGGTATAGCCCTGCGGGCGGGCAGATCATGGTCTTTTTGAATCCAACCGATCAAGCCCAATCTTTTAGCGGTCGTCCTTTTTTTGGTAAAGCCTATGCGTGGCCATTTTCCGGTGTTTTCGAAAGCGATACCGGAGATTTTCATCTGCCACCTCGCGGTTATGTGCTTTTTCAACCCCGGTAACCTATGGACAAGACCCCCTCAAATACTCAAATGCCCAGGATCGCTGAACATCGTTTGACTTACCAGGTTGGTGCGGTGGAGGACTTTGGAGATCATGCGGTTGCAATGCTCCAGAAGGCCCGACACGTTTGGGCTTCGGCGTATGCTCCCTATTCAGGCTTTCATGTCGCGGCTGTTGTTTTAACAAGGGATGGCTCGATGTTAGCGGGGACCAACCAAGAGAATGCCTCCTATCCTGTAGGAATTTGTGCCGAGAGGGTGGTTTTAAGCGCTCTTTCGTGCCAAGAGGGTGGCGGCGAGGTGGCAGCTATGCTGGTTTTGGCAGGTCGAAAATTGGAGCCTCAGGGGGAATGGATGTCCGGTTCAGGTAAACCCGTTGCGCCCTGTGGAATGTGTCGTCAGGCCCTCATTGAACAAATAAAGCGACAGAAATGCGGTTTTCCCATTTATCTTGCTGGGATGCAGGGCGAGTGTTGGCATCTCGAATCAGCGTCGGACCTATTGCCGTTCGCTTTTTTTGAATTTTAAGGGATGGGTTGTGCAGGCTGGCCTTTTTTGGCATAAGTTTGCACAAAACCTTGCCTATGATTCGTCTATACATTGTTGGATTGCTATGTGTTCTCCTTTCAATTGGTAGTCTACACGCTCAAAGTAAAGCTTCGGGATCCGAACAAAATCGCACCGAATTATTTCGCAAAGGCACCTATTTTGTGGGTTCAGGGGCCCTTTTTAACAATTATTTGGGTGCGTCTGAAGAGGTTTGGTCTCTATCTGTCAGTGGCCAAACAGGCTATTTCCACCGGGATCGATTCATGTTGGGAACCGACCTTCGGGTTCGGGCCGATTATCTCAGGGCCACCCAGAAATTTAACCAAGAGAATTTTGCGGTGGAATCCACTTGGTTTATGCGTTACTATTTAGGTCGTTTTTTTCCACAGGTTTCCCTGGGTATTGCCAACGGATTCGCGGTTCGTACCGGTTTGGGTTTGGGGTACCATTGGCAAATAGCAGATCAGCTTGCCTTGGTTCCTGTATACAACCGCTTATCCAGAAACCTTAACCGGAACCCTGGTCCAGTTCGGAACGCATTCGACCAACCTGTTCCATCGGGTGAGCTTCAATTGGGACTCGTCTATTTCTTTAAACCCTAACTTTTAAACGATCATGTCTCAATTGCAATCAATGTTTTGTAGGACTCGTCGCATCATAGCCTTTTCAATAGCCGTATTTCTTGGGGGAAATTTGATATTTTCGACTCTAACAACCCAGGTTGCAGCACAGCCGGCCCCATCCAATCCACCCTCAGTGGGCGAAAAGGCAGGAAACGGTCGTGGGTGGATTGGGTTATCCCCATTTTTATGGGAAATCAGCGATAGCAAATCTTATACCAAGGTTTCTGCGGGCTTTGATCGGGGTTTTTACCTCAAAAATCGCCCAAGTCTAATGCTAGGCTATACCCTCGCCGGGGCAGTTCACCACAACCGTTCGGTTCAGGTTGCCCCTGATAAAATATGGAGCGGTCATTTTTTGGTCGAAGGCAGGGTGCGCTCCATGCTGGGCTCTGGCAAGGATGGCTTGTTTTTGGAGGGCGGAATCAACTTCTTCTTGGACGATACCTTGACCCTCAAAATCAAAGAGCTTGATTTTAATTTGGGTGGGTATGCTGCCTTGGGTTACCAAAAAACCCTCGCTGAGCGCTTACTCATCATGCCGACGCTTCAATACCGTCACAATGACTTTACGACTCGCGAGAATGGTTTATACCTGCGATTGGGCCTAGGGTATTTGCTGAAGGACTGATTTAATTACAAGTTAATTGGTGAATGGGGGTTTTAATCCCCAAAACAAGCCATTTTTGACCTTGTAATTTTTTTCTACGATGAGTCGATTTATAATGATTTTGGCCATGGTTTTGGGATGCATGACAGCCCAGGGTCAAGTGGTGGTGGTTCAGGGTCAGGTATCTCTAAACATGGGATCCGTGGCTATACCTATGCCAGGACAAGGGGTTACCATCCAGGTAGGGGTTGGAAGTACAACTACCACCCTAACCGATTCGACTGGTTTTTATTCGGCCGTTATTGCCTTGCCTGTTCTAAGTCCAAACGCCATCATCCAGGTTTCCACCCTTTGTCCGACCGG
>Ga0114980_10002636_pt1 | contig 12512 bp, 11 predicted proteins | sample S_140806_EF_Meta_FD_87018 | JGI IMG/M metagenome (GOLD analysis project Ga0114980, IMG submission 87018) | Freshwater microbial communities from Lake Simoncouche, Canada to study carbon cycling - S_140806_EF_MetaG | ecosystem: Environmental > Aquatic > Freshwater > Lake | place: Lake...
GCAGAAATAGCAAAGTGGCGCGAATTACAGGCCAATGAACGGGCTAAAAAGAACTTCTAACTGGGCAGTAACCTCTTTTCTCGCGTAGCGTTCACCTATGAGCGAAGAGTCAGCAAAAATCCAAGCACGATTGATTCGCGATCTGGAACCTGTTGTTGCTGTTGAACTCGAGCGCCACTTGTCGGTTCAAAAGAACTGGTACCCACACGAGTATGTCCCATGGTCAGAAGGTCGCGATTACGCGGGACCACTAAACGGTGATGCCTGGGAAGCAAAAGATTCTCGATTGACACCCGTTGCTCAAGATTCGCTGATTCTAAATTTATTAACCGAAGATAACTTGCCTAGCTATCACACAGAGATTGCAATCTCTATGGGCCGTGACGGCGCTTGGGGTAATTGGATTGAACGTTGGACGGCCGAAGAAGCGCGTCACTCAATTGTTATTCGTGATTATTTGATGGCAACTCGTGGTGTGGATCCGTATGAACTCGAGGATCTGCGTATGGCACATATGTCACTTGGATATCAGACTCCTTACGAGAACGACATGCTGCACACGATTGCATATGTTTCTTTCCAAGAGTTAGCAACGCGTATTTCACACCGCAACACTGGCAAGATTTCAGATGATCCGATTGCCGAATCAATGATGCAACGGGTAGCACTTGATGAAAATCTACATATGCTTTTCTATCGCAACACACTTTCTGCCGCTTTAGATATGGAACCAAACGCGGCCATGCGTGCAATTAGTGACGTTGTAAGAAACTTCGATATGCCAGGTGCGAATATGCCTGGCTTCGGTCGCAAGGCAGTTCAGATCGCGCTGGCTGGTATTTACGATCTGCAACAACATATTGATGAAGTTGTCGCGCCGGTGTTGCGCGCTTGGAACGTCTTTGAACGCAACGATCTTTCTGGTGATGGCTTAGTCGCTCGCGATGAACTTGTTGCCTTTTTGGAGATGGCCGGCAAGGAAGCTGCAACATTTAACGATAAGCGAGAAGTTCACTTTGAGCGCTTAATTGCGCGTGGTCAAAATCCAATTCGCATCCAAAAGTAGCCCTTAGTAGAATTCACAAATGTCCAAGCGCGCACTTTTTATTGAGCACGATCACGCATCTGAAGCGGGACCAATAGCGCAAAGATTTACCGAACGCGGTTTTGAAATCACACGTTTTTTGATTGTTGATGAAGCAAACTACCTAACCCCCAATGTCACCGTCGAGTGGCCGGATCTGTTGTCATTCGATGTTCTAGTGGTTTTAGGTGCGCCATGGGGTGCATGGGAAGACGAGCGAATCGGTAATTGGTTAAAGCCCGAGATGGAGAAAGTATTGGCCGCGCACAACGCCGGAATACCAATTCTTGGCATATGTTTCGGCGGACAATTAATGGCGCGAGTTCTTGGGGGATCGGTTGCTAGAGCGCCACAGGCCGAACTAGGTTGGTATCAGATTGAAAGTGATGATCATTCTTTAATTGAAGAAGGACCTTGGTTTCAATATCACTGGGATCGTTGGCAATTGCCAGCTAAAGCAAAAGAAATTGCCAGAACTGAAATTGCTTCCCAAGCTTTTACTTTCGGGCGCACCTTAGGTCTGCAATTTCATCCTGAGATAGATTCGCGTGTTTTAGATCTGTGGCTTGCCATGGAAGGTGGCTGCGTTGAAGTTGAATCAGAAGGTGTCGTAGTTCAAGAATTAAGGGCTCAAACAAAGGCGATTGAACCTGATTCAAATAGGCGAGGCTTCGAACTTGTAGATAGATTTCTATCTAAGATAGCCTGCGCAGAGATTGAAATAGCCTAGTTACCAACTACTTGAATTAAGCGGGAGTCCTCATGCACGCCATCGAAGCCTTTAATAATCACTTGCCTGTAAAAGTTAAATTCGGTGAAGGTATCTCAACAGCCCTGCCCGTAGTAATTGATGAATTAGGTGCCAATAAAGTTTTCATGATGGTCGATGCCGGAATCGAAAATTTTAACCCTGCGGCAAAAGCTCTGATTGATAGATTAGTTGCGATTTCACATTTGACTGTAACTATCTTTGAAAAGCCAGCAGGAGAACCCACAGTTGAATTGGTGGATGATGCAACTGCGGCGCTTAAAGCTTCTGCATCTCAAGTTGTTGTTGCACTAGGCGGCGGATCGGTTATCGATACTGCAAAAGCAGCCAGACTGTGTGCTCAACTAAATTGCACATTCCGTGAATTCCAAGCCCAGACTCCAAATTATCCAGTACCCACTGTTGCTTTAATTGCGATTCCAACTTCTGCAGGAACTGGTTCTGAAGTCTCTGGCGGCTCTGTAATTTCCGATCCAATATCTGGAATTAAAGCGGGAATCGCCAATGCCAATCTGCGCGCGCAGGTTGCGCTAGTTGATCCAGTGCTTACTTACAGCATGCCGCCAACGATGACTGCAAATACCGGAATCGATGCCCTTGCTCAAGCAATTGCAGGGATCATCGCTAAATGTTCTACGCCAATTGGTGATGCCATCGGTTACGAGGCAGTTCGCATGATGTCTGGAGCGCTAGTTGCTGCATATAAGAACGGTGATGACAAAGCCGCGCGCGCTGCAATGTCGGCCGGCAGCATGATGGCTGGCCTAACAATGAATATTTCTGATTGCACCGCAGAACATTCACTTGGTCAGGCAATCGGTGGTCTTAAGCATGTTCCACACGGTTTAACTATCGGGTTAGTTCTTGTTGAAACACTTACGCGCGAAGCCAAAGTTGTTCCTGAAAAGATGGAACGAGTTGCCGATGCCATGGGTGTTGCACCAGATGGAACTCGCAACGGTTCGCGCGCAGTTGCCGCTGTCCGCAAGATACTTGCAGATTTAAATTTCCCGGTTCTTTCAAGTATTGGTGTGACAGCCGGGGATATCGAGCTACTTTCAGATAACGCTCTGGCTGATTATTTCATCACCCAATCACCACGTCCTTGGACAAAGCCAGAAGTGGTTGAAGCTTTTACTGCAGCGCTAAATCTAGAAACTCGCAGCGCTTAAATTATTCAGTGGCGAAGAAAACGTTCTTCGTCTCGGTGTAAGCATCGAGTGCATCCGGGCCTAACGCTCTGCCTAGACCTGATTGCTTAAAGCCTCCAAATGGAGTCCAGAAGCGCACTGAAGAGTGCGAGTTAACTGAGAGATTTCCACTTTCGATCGCCCTGGAAACTCTCATCGCGCGACCTAAATCATTGGTCCAGATTGAACCAGATAGTCCGTAATCAGATGCGTTTGCCAAGGCAATTGCTTCGGCTTCATCTTCAAATGGCAGCACTGAAACAACGGGACCAAAGATTTCTTCTTGCCAGGTTCGTGCGTTAACGCTCTTTGGAAGCAAAACCGTAGGTGGCATCCAGTAACCGGCACCCGTTGGCGCAGTTCCTGTGAATGCAACTGTGTCATCTTTATCGTTTAGGAAAGATTGAACAGTTTCTAATTGCTTCTTAGAAACGAGTGGTCCCATCTGTGATGAATCTAAGTTTGGATCTTCGACGCGGTATTCCTTTACGCCTTTTTCAAAACCTGCCATAAAGCGATCAAAGACGCTCTTTTGTACCAAGATACGTGAGCGGGCGCAACAATCTTGCCCTGAGTTATCAAAGACCGCACCTGGCGCAGCAGCTGCAGCGCGATCAACATCTGAATCAGCGAAGATAACGTTTGCGCTCTTGCCACCTAGTTCAAGAGTTACTCGCTTAACTTGATCTGCACACCCAGCCATAATTGATTTACCGACTGAAGTAGATCCAGTAAATGAAATCTTGCGAACGGTTGGGTTAGTGACAAAACGAGCACCGACAACGCTGCCTTTACCAACAATTACATTTAGAACGCCTTCGGGAATTCCCGCAACGAGTGCTAGTTCGGCTAGCCGAACAGCGGTCATTGGCGTTAGCTCTGCAGGTTTTAAGACAACGGTATTTCCTGCAGCAAGTGCTGCAGCAAAGCCCCAACTGGCAATTGGCATCGGAAAGTTCCAAGGAACAATAATTCCGACAACGCCAATTGGCTCTTTGAAAGTTATATCTACGCCACCTGCGACCGGGATCTGTTTTCCGAATAACCGTTCTGGGGCGCCGGCGTAATAGTTCAAAACATTGGCAACGTTGTCGGCTTCCCAAAGAGCATTACCGCGGGTGTGGCCCGAATTTGTAATCTCAAGTTGCGCTAGCTCTTCGCGATGAGAAGTAACAACTGCAGAGAAACGTCGCAATAAGTTCGCGCGATCGCCGGGGGAGACTTTTTTCCAAGTTAAAAAGGCTTTCGCAGCTTTAGCAATAATCTCATCAGTTTGTGCCGCATCTGCTTCCTGCAGGCTAGTAACTAGCTTTTCGGTGGCAGGGTTGATTACATCAAATGTTGTAGACACGATTTAAAACCTTTCGAAGTTTCTAAATAATTCCCAATCGGTAACAGCCTTGCCATATGCCGCAATTTCAACACGCGCCATATTGGCGTAATGCGCTTGCACCTCAGCGCCAAAAGTTTGCTTCACCCAAGCGCTCTTCTCCCAGAGTTCGAGCGCTTCTGGCATTGATGATGGAACGCGAGATGAGTCAGAATCATAGGCATTTCCAGTAAAGGCTGGTTCTAACTTCATTTTATTTTTAATGCCATCAAGTCCAGCAGCGATGATTCCGGCAACGGCTAGATAAGGGTTCACATCGCCACCAGGTACACGGTTTTCTAAACGCAATCCTGCGCCATGTCCGACTAGGCGAAGTGCGCAAGTACGGTTATCGCGTCCCCAACGAATAGCAGTTGGTGCAAATGATCCCGGAACGTATCGTTTATACGAATTGATATTTGGAGCAAAGAGAATTGAAAGCTCACGCAAATGTGCGATCTGCCCAGCGATGAATTGACGGCCAAGTTCACTCATGCCGTGCTCTTTATCTGCTTCATCGACCATCACAAGCTCACCTTTTAGCCCGCGGAAGGATAGATGGATGTGGGATGAGTTGCCTTCTTTTTCATTTGGCTTTGCCATAAATGTAAGGGCATAGCCCTGTTGATCAGCGATCTCTTTCGCGCCATTTTTATAAATTACATGGTTATCGCAATTAGAGAGCGCATCTGAATATTTAAAGGCAATCTCATGCTGTCCAAAGTTACATTCGCCTTTTACGGATTCAACGATCATCCCAGCAGTCGTCATCCCCATGCGTATATCGCGCAGCAAAGGTTCAATTCTTGAACCACCGAGGATCGAATAATCAACGTTGTATTGATTTACTGGAGTTAAATCTTTGTATCCCTTGTTCCAGGCTTCTTCATAAGAATCCTTAAAGACTACAAATTCGAGTTCTGTTCCGCACATAGGGACCATGCCAGCTTTTTCAAGTTCAGCAATCTGTTTGCGCAAAATTTGACGGGGGGAGGCGACTACATCTGTGTGATCAAGCCAAGCCACATCAGCCAGAATGAGTGCAGCACCAGGCTGCCAGGTAATTAGACGAAGCGTGTTTAGATCTGGGATAAGTGCGAAATCACTGTAACCGCGTTCCCACGAAGACATTTCGTAACCTGCGACGGTATTCATATCGACGTCTACGGCAAGCAAGTAGTTGCAACCTTCAGTGCCGTGTTTCACAACCTCATCAAGGAAGTACTGACCGTGGATTCTCTTTCCGGTTAACCGACCCTGCATATCCGTCATCGCTACAACGACGGTATCGATAGTTCCATCTGCGACCAGGGCCTTTAATTTTTCTAGGGTAAGCGCGCTCATGTGGCTACTATTCCATTTACTGCGCTGTCATGCCACCATCTGCCGAAACTATCGAACCAGTCATAAAAGAACTCTCATCTGAGGCTAGAAATAGGACGACATTGGCTATCTCGCGACTGGTGCCGGGACGCCCGATTGGCTGGAAAGAATCGATTGTTTTATAAACATGGTCCAGGCCGCCAAGCATTCTGGCATGGGCATGATTAATTGGCGTATCAACCCATCCTGGGCAGATCGCATTGCAGCGAATTCCAGTTTTCGCATAATCCAAAGCAATGCCGCGTGTGAACATAACAATTGCACCTTTGGAAGCAGAATAAACGCTTAGGTAAGGCTCAGAGACCAGGCCATTGACGCTGGACATATTTACGATTGAACCGCGTTGATTCTTTAGCATATGTGGAAGTGCGGCTCTAGTTAAATACATCGCACCTTTTACATTTACATTCAACGTGCGATCTATTGTCTCGTTTGTGACTTCATGAAAGACACCGGGCAGATTGACGCCAGCGTTATTAACCAAAATATCCACAGATCCAAATTTTGCAGCGGTGGAATCAACAAGTTCCGTGCACGCTTTGCTATCGGAGATATCAATTACCTGGCCCTCGGCTTTAAGCCCCGAATCAATGATTTGTTTTACAGTTGCATTTACCGCCTCGCCATTAATATCCGCGCAAATTACAGTGGCTCCTTCTTCAGCAAGCCTTATTGCACTTGCCTGGCCAATACCTGAGCCTGCACCAGTGACTATTGCAATTCTATTTTCAACACGTAGTTGTGAACTCATGGGAAAAGAATAGCCCCGTTGCGCACTTGCGCAACGGGGCTATTTCTATTTATTAATTACTGATCGATAGTGCGGTTTGGTCCCTTGAAGGTTTTTTTCGCACCTGCATGCCACCAAATATATGCTCCACCAACAACTACCAGTAAAGCGATCGGTGCATATTGAGCAGCTGCCCAGACAAAGTCTTTGCTTCCCCAAACTCCGGCGGGAGTCGTTGGTAGACAGAAGACAATAGAGACAAGCGCAATTTCAAGCACCGCAATTGGAGCCATCCACTTGTAGTGCTTGCCAATATTCCATTCGCCAACTTTGAAGGAATCTCCTGCTTTAAATCGCAACCAAATTGGGATTGCAAATCCGGCGAAGAGACCGATTACTGCAACAGATGTAACTGCGAAGAAGGCAACAGGAACTACTGAACCTTTTGGAGCCCAAAGTGCTGGAAGTGTAAGAATTGCACCAGCAATACCCAGACCAATTGCGGCATTGGATGGATTGCGATTCTTATCAAGCTTTGTCCAGATCTTATGTCCAGGTACTGCCTTGTCGCGTGAGAAAGCGAAGAGCATGCGTGAACCAGCAGTTACGCAAGACATTCCACAGAAGAACTGTCCAACGCAAGTAATGATCAGAAGTACCTTCGCCCATTCCAAAGGAAGTGATGTAAGGAAGATAACCGGTGAGAAGCCAAATGCTTCGTTGATTGCTTTAACATCGGTTGCTGCAAATAGGAATGAGAGAAGAAGAATCCATCCTGCAACAGCTGAATAAGCTACAGATTTCCAGAGTCCCTGTGCTGCGCTCTTGCCTGCGCTGCCAGTTTCTTCAGAAACGTGAGCAGATGCATCAAAGCCGGTGATTGTGTACTGGGTTAGCAAGAATCCAAGCGGAAGAACGTAGAACCAGTATGCATCGGCGCTAAATCCTGAGTTGTTGATCTGAGTTGTAAATACCCAGTCAACAGTTTGGTGTTCGGTTGGGATGAAGATAAGGATCAAAATGATCGCGGTAACGCCGACAACGTGCCAATAAACGTTAATCGTCTGTAGTGAGTGGATTACCTTTGCACCCCACACATTTAAAGAAATGTGTGCAGCAATAGTAATTAGGAACACCACGAAAACTTGATTTAAATTAGATGTATTGAAATTGTCATTGTATAGATTTGCAGTGGTAACAAAGAAAGTTGCAAATCCGTAGTCAACGGCTGCGGTTACAGCAATTAGACCTACCAAGTTCAGCCAACCAGTCATCCAGCCATGAATTGGCTTTCCTAATTTAAATGCCCAGTAATAAATTCCACCTGCTGTTGGCATCGCTGAAACGAGTTCAGCCATACACAAAGCGATGATCATGATTAGGGAAGCAATTACAGGCCAACCAATAGAGATCGCAACGGGTCCACCGTTATTCCATGCCTGTCCAAAAGTTGTGAAACATCCCGAAAGAATCGAAATGATTGAGAAAGATATTGCGAAGTTATGGAAACCACTCCACTTTCGGTCAAACTCTTGTTTGTACCCTAGTTCAGCAAGTTTCGCTGCGTCAGCGTCATGTGTATTAACCAATTGCATTCCTCCTGTGCCGCTTTAACCATGGAACACCTTGATCCATGGTTGTTGGTGCTGGATCGATGAAGGCCACCGAGGTAGCCTTTCTACTTCAAAGTGTGCCCCTATGGGAAGAGGTTTGTCAGAAAATGTGCCGACTTTTAGGCTACGTGTCTTTGCGCCCCGAATCTTTTGCGGATGCAGTCGGGGAAAAGTTGCCAGAATTTATCAGCCTATCCTCTGTACATTGCGATGGCTGGGGTGTAGCCACCTTCGATCACAAATCGGATGAATCGCATTTGACTCGTGCGCCAGAGATCGCGCAAAGCAGTCAAACTTTCCAGGAGACTATTTCCAATACCGAAACTGATGGTGCATTGTTGCACCTGCGCTGGGCTACTTCTGGAATCCCGGTAAGTGAGAAAAATACCCACCCCTTTATTAGCCATGGGTACAGCTTCACTCATAACGGTGCGATTTACCCAGCGACTGCTCTGGACTCTGCAATTTCGCAGAAGTTTAAATCCAAAATTCAAGGCGAGACAGATAGCGAAAGATATTTCTATTTTGTTCTCAGCCAAATAGAAAAACACGGTTTAGTTGAGGGCGTACTTAGCGCAGTTCGTGCGATTAAAGAGAAGTTTGATTTTTCAAGTATTAACGCCATGTTGATGACTGATTCGCATTTCATAACGATCTGCGAACATGATCCAGCACGGAAACCAGATTGGGCAGTAGACGGATACTACGAGCTGTATTACAAGTTCAATGATGGGGATTTGGTCGTCGCATCTAGCGGTTGGGACCAAGCGGGCTGGAAAAATCTTCCAAATCATCATGTACTAGTTGTTGATCGCGCGACCCTTAATCAGCAGGTGCTGGCCCTCTAAAGCACCGATAGTCTTAGCGCATGGCCCGCACATATACAGTCGAGACGTACGGCTGCCAGATGAATGTGCATGATTCAGAACGAATCGCTGGCTTACTTGATGAAGCTGGTTATCTACCTGTAACTCCTGGGGCGCAAGCAGATATCGTCGTCTTTAATACCTGCGCGGTTCGTGAAAATGCCGACAATAAACTCTACGGAAACCTAAGTTTCTTGGCACCAATTAAGAAAGCCAACCCAAATATGCAGATCGCAGTTGGCGGATGTTTAGCGCAGAAAGATCAATCAATAATTTTAAAGAAAGCTCCATACGTGGATGTGGTCTTTGGTACCCACAACGTTGGCTCATTACCTGTGCTGCTAGAGCGTGCCCGGATTGAAGAAGAGGCGCAGATTGAGATTCTGGAAGCGCTAGAACACTTTCCTTCAACTCTTCCCGCGCGCCGGCTTTCACCTTTTACTTCTTGGGTTTCGGTATCTGTCGGATGCAACAACACTTGTACTTTCTGCATAGTTCCAGCGCTGCGGGGAATTGAAAAGGATCGCCCTGCTGCAGATATCTTGAAAGAAATTCGGGCGCTGGTTGCGCAAGGAGTAATTGAAATTACCTTGCTCGGACAGAATGTAAATGCATATGGTGTCGACTTTGGCGATCGCGGAGCATTTGCCAACTTGTTACGCGAATGTGGTGAGATCGAAGGTCTGGAAAGAGTTCGTTTTATGTCCCCGCATCCGCGCGATTTCACTGACGATGTAATTGACGTAATGGCATCGACTAAAAATGTGATGCCGCACCTACATATGCCGTTGCAATCGGGATCAGATCGCATTTTGCAAGAGATGCGTCGCTCATATAGAAGTAGCAGATATTTAGGAATTTTGGATCGTGTTCGTTCGGCGATGCCAGAGGCGATGATTACTACCGACATCATCGTCGGTTTTCCTGGGGAAACAGAAGAAGATTTCCAAGCAACAATGGATTTAGCAACAACTGCGCAATTTTCGGCGGCTTATACATATAAATATTCGATACGTCCCGGAACCCCAGCCGGAGTAATGCCAAATCAAGTTCCTGCAGAAATAGTTGGAGAGCGCTACACAAGGCTGCACGAACATCAGCAGGCCATTTCTCTGGGCGTTAACCAAAAATCTATCGGCACAAGCCATCGCGCCCTTGTCTCCGAAGTTGAAGGCAGAAGAGATGCTGCGCAGTCACGCCTTACTGGCAAGACCGAAGATTTCCGTTTAGTTCACTTCGATGCAACCAGCGCTGCACGTCCAGGTGATTTTGTTGATGTAACTATCACTGATGCATCTGCTCATTACTTGATCGGAAATGAGACGGCACATATAAAGACGCGTGGGGGAGATGCATTCGCGGCAAATCTGGCACAGGCAACTCCACAACCGTTGTTACTTGGGATCCCTACCGTTAAATGAAGACGATTGTAATTTGTGGAGCAACCGCAACCGGAAAGAGCGATTTAGCAGTAGATCTGGCAAGAGAAATAGGCGCCGAGATAATCAACGCTGATTCGATGCAGATCTACAGAGGTATGGATATTGGGACAGCGAAACTTTCAGTTGACGAGCGCCACGGTATTCCGCACCACTTGCTTGATGTTTTAGATGTTAGCCAAGATGCAACCGTTGCGTGGTATCAAGAGTTGGCACGCCAGGCAGTTGCTGAGATACATGGATTGGGAAAGCACGCAATAATTGTTGGTGGCACGGGCCTCTACATTAAGTCGATTTTAGATGATTTGAATTTTCCAGATACAGACGCCCAAGTTAGGCAACGCTTAACCGAGGAAGCCAAACTTTTCGGAATTGTTAATTTATTTGAAAGACTTTCTCAACTAGATCCAGCAGCGGCAGCTGCAATAGATATGAAAAATGAACGTCGAGTAATTAGAGCGCTCGAAGTAATTGAGATTACGGGTAAACCATTTACCGCAAATCTGCCACGTGAGAATAGTTCAAGATATCCAGATGCGATGCAATTTGGACTAGTCATGGACCGAGCCGAACTTGGGGCGCGAGTTGAATCACGAATCGATCGAATGTGGGAACGTGGATTAGTAAATGAGGTTGATTCTTTGATTTCACTCGGAATTAATGAAGCGACAACGGCTCGTCGTGCGCTGGGTTACGCCCAGATAATTGCAATGCGTGCTGGAGAAATGTCTGAGCAAGCCGCAATTGAGGATACAAAGCGTGCAACTCGACAATATGTACGTCGCCAAGAGACTTGGTTCTCACGTGATGCCCGTATTCAATGGATTTCACCATCGCAGCCGCGTTTGGAAACAGTCATGATGAAGATAAACTCGGCAACCTCATGACTCAATCCCTTATGGCCACTTATGGACATGGCACTGAAAATGATTTTGTCTTGGTCTTTGATCCAGCAGATGAAATTTCCATTACTACGGCGCAAACGGCTGCGATCTGCAATCGTCAGACGGGCATCGGAGCAGATGGTCTTATCCGAATAATCAAACGTGATGAGAAATGGTTTATGGATTATCGCAACGCTGATGGTTCTATCGCCGAAATGTGTGGCAATGGGATTCGGGTAATGGCGCGATATCTAGTCCAGAAAGGCCATCAAAGCGAGGGAATATTTGCAATCAATACTCGTGATGGAATCAAGCATTTGCGAGTTCCATTTACAGATGACATTTCGGTAAATATGGGCAAAGTCGTTGATGAAAATGAAGAGATTACCGCGTCTGTAGAAGGAAAGATCTGGAATGGTTACAACATCAACGTTGGCAATCCTCACGCTGTTGTCTTTGTAGAAAAAATTGAAGATGTTGGTTCACTCGAAGTTGCACCGATAGTGCGTCCAAAAGATTCTTATCCTGAAGGCGTAAACGTCGAGTTTGTTGAAATCTTGCCAGGACGCGAAGCAAAGATGCGCGTGCACGAACGAGGCAGCGGCGAAACCAAATCTTGTGGAACCGGTACTTGCGCAGTTGCCCTTGCGGCCACACTTCACTCAAAAGAAGCGCTCCCCTCGCGGTGGGTAATTTATCCACCGGGCGGTCGCTTAGTTGTTGATATTGATCCACATTCGAATGCGACTTTAACTGGACCGGCCTTGTTGATATCCGATCACGACATTACGCAATACTTGCAGGAAGCATGAGCGCAGACGAGCCTCGTAATAACGATTTATTCGAAGAACTATTGCGTGAAAGTGCGCGAGTAGCAGCAGATTTCGACGCTGATGAGACCGATTACGAGGTTAGTTCACAGCCTGATTTGGCTGATCGCCATGCGCTACGTCGCGTCAAAGGTTTTTCAACAGAGCTTCAAGATATTTCAGAGGCCGAATATCGTCAGTTACAACTAGAACGTGTTGTCTTAGTTGGTGTTTGGACTGAAGGTTCTGCAGAAATGGCAGAAAATTCATTAGCAGAACTTAAAGCGTTAGCCGAGACTGCCGGCTCTGAAGTTTTAGACGCTGTGATTCAGCGCCGTGATAAACCAGATCCAGCAACTTATATCGGTTCGGGAAA
>Ga0114980_10002641_pt1 | contig 12503 bp, 12 predicted proteins | sample S_140806_EF_Meta_FD_87018 | JGI IMG/M metagenome (GOLD analysis project Ga0114980, IMG submission 87018) | Freshwater microbial communities from Lake Simoncouche, Canada to study carbon cycling - S_140806_EF_MetaG | ecosystem: Environmental > Aquatic > Freshwater > Lake | place: Lake...
AATACGAAGCAGAAATACTTGTGTTAAAGGCCGCCTGGGAGGAATACGAGCAGACGGAAACTATGCGAGCGGTCTTAAACAGCAATCAGCGGCTTACTGAAATCGACGCAAGACGAAACGCCGCACGCTCCCAAGTACGAGAATGTATATCGATTCCTAACCCGACTACACGAAGCATTCTCCTCAGTGAACGCTACGAAGAGCGAAAGATGTATCTCCCGGGTGATCCATTTGGAACAACTGTGGTGCGAATGGCATTTTACCCTTTTCCAGCAGAAGTCGAAATGGGCAAATATGTGCCAGGTGAACTACAAGGGGGTGGCGAGGCCGAAGAGGAAGAGACCCCACCCAATGAGATGCTCTACAGGCAACGACTGAAGGATGGGCGCTGGGCGAGAATCTTCTACGACACGGCTTCAGATACAAATGGCTTCATGAGTCCCATGTGGCCGGTAGACTTTACACTCACTATTGGCAGCACAGATTCCCGCTATTCTTCTCCTATTCAGGCCTATCAGGTCGAAAGAGCAAAGGAACTCGGTGATACAGCATTGGCGGAGAGTTTAATGAAGACACGTTCTCCCAGAACAGTCCTATTATTGGTCCGCCAGGTGAAGGCGCATCCCAAGGATGCAAAGGGACTTTGGCTGAAGATTTATACGGCGGTCTACACTACCTATCCAACCCTCGCCGCAAAGTTGCTGGCGACAGGCTCCGATACGCTGGTGTTTGCCGATGTGCGTGAAGGGCCTTCTTCGATTGGCCTCCCAGAAACCGATTCCGCAGCCCTTGACCCTGCAAAGTGGAAGGGAGAGAATGCCGTGGGCCTCGCCCAAGAGACAGTTCGGACACGACTCCGAGAAGAGACATTAGAGGAAGCCCCGCAGGCAGATGATGTCGATGCCGCCGTGATTACAGAAGAGGAGCAGAAGAAGGCAAAAGTAGCAGCGATTATTAATGCGAAACGGAGAGGTTAACCCTGAATGGGATACTGCTTCAGAGTTCCCTCGTTCGCATCGCAGCTGACCTCCTTAGACGAATAGGAATAGCATGACGCATTTTTATCCTTATAAATACGAATATCTTTGCCCTCTGGGTGCGGATACTGGTAAATCACAAGAGGGGGGGTCGTGTAAAAAAAGAGAAGGAACAGGCCAACAGCGATTCCTGCGGCGAATGGGAGTATTTTTAAGTGATGTAACATCCTCTACTACCGTGTTATATCAAAATAAGTTGAGGCTCTTCTTGCGTTATATACTATGTGATAAATAGAATGTTGAAGCTTATACAATCCGATTCGTTTGATAACGTCTTTAGTTTTGTGTTAGCCCTTGGCTGTATGGCGCTGCTTAAGCCGATATGTAAAGGTGCAGAATGCGAAGTTAAAAAGGCCCCGCCATTCGATGAAGTCACGACGTCTACATATCAGCTGGGAAGTAAATGCTACAAATTTACGATGGATCACATGGAATGCCCTGAAACGGGGGTGATCGAGCCATTTGAGCGTTTCATAAGATAAACGATTTTAGCTCGGTTTGTCAGAATCCAATGAGTACACTCTTATCTGATTTGGACAGTGCTCCGGCTGCGGGCGATGGCGATTTTGTCCAAAATATTCTGAACGAGATGAACGGAGGAGCCCCGGCCGTAGGTGCCACGAATCAGGGTGTGATTAACTCACCAAATCCGAACACGATGCCGCCTCATACGATGGATAATGGGCCCATTACAGCTCATATGATAGGAAATAGTCATCCTACTCCGGCAGATTTTACACAAATCATGAACACCCAGCAGCCGGTCGCAGCGCCTCAGGGGAATGGTCCGATGGCCGGTGCAGCGTATGCTCCCCAGCAGCCGGCGTACGTGCCTCCCCCGCCACCTAAGCGTTCGTGGCTTCTGCGAACGGCAGATGAGTTCCGTGTGGCCTTTTTCGTGGCGATTCTCTTCTTTTTCTTCAGCCTGCCTGTTGTGAATTTCTTGTTTGCGCATTATATTCCATCGATGGTAAAGACAACGGGTGAGCTGACGTGGCTTGGTCTTCTGATTAAATGTTTAATGGCTGGGGCGGCCTTCTGGCTTCTTCAGCGGGTTATTGTGCCCCTTTTAAGTTTTTGATTTTAGAACCAACTGTTAGAAGGGTCTAATGTTATTAGATAAGAATACATTGATGGCAGGGATATTATTAGTAGGCCTCTATATCTTTGCTGTGCAAACACTTCCTACGGCTCTTGCTACGGTAGGATTAAGCGTTGCGCTGTATGCGTTTACACATTCGGAGGGGATTGTTCTGGGCTTTATGCTTGCGACACTCTTTGTGAAACAGTACAATAATCTGTTTAAAGCGCCTGAGCCGGTTGGAATCGAGGCGTTCCAGGTGAGGGATGCTGCGAGCATTCATACCCGGCTTGAAGGAGTTCGTGGGGCGGCTCCTCTTGGGCCAAAGGTCGAGGCAATTACGGGAGTATTAGAATCTCCAACTATTCTGAATAATATGCCGCTTCAAGCAATGGATCAGATGATGAAGGATGGTGTGCCCTGCATCAGCATCCCCGCTTCCGCCAAGGCTCGTGTGCTGATTTACCCTAAGACAGAAGGGTTTGTGCCTGCGAGATCCGATGCGATTGAGAACACACTGAGGGAGGCACCTTACCTTCACGGGGGGATGGATAATGAAGGGGTGAATGATGCGTTGGCGCATGATATAAATGAAACCACCCAGCCTGAAATTAATGGCGGGGAGTTTGCGTCCTCTGAGCCAATGCAGGGTGAATAAGGTCTTGTAGACTATAGACGATTTAGTAGGCCTTTTCAAAAGCCCTACTAAATCCGCACACACGTTATTGGTCCGTGTGTATGCTAAATCCGCACACACGTTATTGGTCCGTGTGTATGCTAAATCCGCACACACGTTAGAATGCCAAATAGAAGTTACTACGTTGGTAAATGCCCTCCAGGAGTGATATGTATGACTCCTGGATATACGCTTCTGATTGTGCTCCTCTTTGCTGCTCTAGGCCTCGGGCTCTACATGTTTTCTGACCGCTCAACCAAAGAGACCATCATCTATTCGCCTAACCCCCAGCCTGCTGCTACGGCCCCGGTAGCAGTACAAATCGCTGCAGTCTCAGAAGGCGATAATCGATTTATGCGAGCCCCCAAACCCGAACGGCACTGGATAACCTCTACTGAGCTTCCAAGCCGTGAAGAGATTTTTGGAAAACTTCCCAGGCTCCCGACACGAGGCCTACCAGAAACCTATCAATCCATGGGGGTAATGACCATGGACGACGGGCAAATCCTTCCCATTTATGGCCGACGCACGGCCTCCAGGTCCGACAGATTCCAGTACTATACTCGTACAGACACCTATAACCCTGTTCAACTTCCTCTTCGGCACAAGCGCCGTGACTGCCAGGATGATATTGGCTGCGAAGAACTCTTTGACGGCGACTCTGTCACCGTAGGTCCAACTAACCAAGTAGGTCGCGCAACGATTTACAGGTTCGATGGCCCGACATATGTGCCTTAATATTTTAACAGTAGACGATAGAGTTCGGGTTCATGGGCGATAGATTATACAAATGTAACTCTGGTCATATTAAAGCATTTCCATTAACCTTAACTTCGAGGCCTACACGTGAACACTATACAAAGGACGTCGAACTAACAGAGGGCCTCATCGATTTTCAGTGGGCCCCATCGAGCCTCGCACGAACTACAAGCAGAAGCACAACTGGTTCTATTTATCTACAGCAGGCAGACGAGGGTGGTTCACGCTCTACCATCGTATTTAATACTCTTTCTTACACGATAAAAAATGTACAACTCACCAGATCCCAGCATTCTCAGTGGCTGATTGCGGACCCGGGTACAACGAATATGGAGGATGTAGTGATTCTCTTACAGGCCAACTCAGTAACGAGCCAGGACCCTATCTACACCATATTTGTCATTCCTCTTCTGAATACTGGTACGGAAGCAAGGGACCCCGACTATCTGAAAAATACAAATTTAGCCACTGGCACTACAACATCGAGTAGCGCAGTGAACTCCTGTTTTCCAACAAAAACATTTCCAACAGCAACGACTGTGGCGCCTTTATTTGCGCAGTACGTCACATGTTTTGATGGATACACCGGACATGCTCACACACAGGATATCAATGTATTTGTATCTACAGTTGGAATACCTGTATCATCAGTAACACTAAACAGGATTAAAGGTGGAGCTACTCCTGGTGTTATTGAACTTCCTACAATAATTACGAACAAGTACATGCTAGGAACTACGGCGCAAAGCGGAACTACTTCAGCCGCAGCACTAGCAGCGGGCAACTACGCCGATACAGGAGGCATAACCTCAATGTCTCCTAATGAATTTCCAAACAAGATTACCACCACCTCATTTTCCACTGAAATGTCAAATATCGGCTATGTAGTGAACAAGCGAACCGACCCCACGAGTGCATATCAATGTGTGGAGCTCGATCCTAGTGAGGTAGATGAAAATAACAATATTCATATTGATTTGCAAAGCGGCAAGATCGCAAGTTCGACTCTGGACGATATTCTTGCTGAACGAGAAGTGATGAAGCAACTTGTAGACCCCAATGCGAATATTAATCCTGGAGTAAAAGCAAGTAAAAAATACTATGAATTTGCCTTAACTACGCTGATTATTCTAGCAACGGGCTTTGGATTATACTATTTCGTCTTTTCGAAAGACACTGCAAATGGCAGAAGTTTCTGGGAAATACTTCTGTCAGTTATTATTGGCATAATCCTGCTGATTGCCGCAGGACTAGGAATCTTAAGTAATGATAGTGCAATACGGGAAGTTGGGGGCTGGATGGCTCTTGCGGGCACCATTTTAGGATTTTTCTTTTTCCTGTATTTCTTTGTTATTAATCCATCCCCTACTACTACCGAGTGCGGGAAAACGGCAAGTGCATTAGCAAAAGGGGTGGAAACAGCGGTAACACAAACTACCGCCGCGGATGCGAGTCAACAGGCCTCGATTAATGCTGCACTTGAGGCCAGGAACGCCGAAAAAGGATGGCCAGCATTTTTCAATAGTTGGAAAGGCAAGGGTATTCAAATAGGAATATCAGGGGCCGTCTTTGGACTGCTCGGATTTATTATCGGCCACATTGTCTAAATCGCAGCAAGACCCTTCTGCTGCATCATGTTACTCACTAGACTCGGCTGAGGAGGAACCGTTTCAAGCGGCTGCTTCTCATCCTGTGATTCTGCGCCCAAACTCTCTACATCATTTTTCCCGGATTCTTCTGTGGGCTCAAATCCGTAATCTTCTACTTCAGAATCCTTGCGTTCAGGGTGAACCTCGCCAGGAATCAGATTTGGCGCAGGGGTGTCCAGTTCCTTTACGTCAAAGAGCTGCTTCGTGCTACCCATCATCATGGTGACCTTGCTTACTGTTCGCCGGCGATTCTCCAAAAAGAGCGCAGCAACAGCAAGGAATGTTGCAAGACCCAGGACAATATCTGCCTGGAGGACAATGAGCACAAGGATTAACATCAGAAGAGCACCAACAGTTGTACCAGCAACAAGATGTAACAGCCAAGAGGGGATATAGGTGCTAAAGACGAACAGTACACAGGCACCTAATAACACGGCAAGTGTAGGGGAAAGTTTCATATCTATTTGATGGCCCGAACTTAAATTTGATTGCGTACGCCACAGTAGGGTAAGCAAGAATGTCTTCCGAATCGAATCGTATTTTGACCACAAAGGGCTACTCGATTCGTAAGAGTAGTTTATCTGCGCAAGAAACTGAGCGGATACAAAAAGAGCTTCTTGTGGCGCCGAAAGTGAATTCTAAATACATGGGTAAGGCTGCGCTAGATGCGCTCAGCTTCAAAGTGTATCGTGAATCTCCACAACGCTGGTATCTCCCTCGTGCATGGGCAACACAGGTCTTTGGTCCTCCCGAGCATACGGTTATACCTGAAGGCACTGAACTTCGCTCGGATCTCGTCTTCCAGGGGAAGCCGTACGATTATCAAGAGGCCATTATGACATCCTTTGTCAATGCCGGGGCCAATGGCTTAATCTGTGTGCCATGCGGCAAAGGAAAGACATTTATGGCGCTAGGGATTGCGGCTAAACTTAGACGGCGGTTTCTGGTTGTCGTGGACAAGGAGTTTCTGATGAATCAATGGAGAGGGGAGATGGAATCTCTATTCCCTGGAATACGAATCGGAATCATCCAAGAAGATTCGAAGCAGATTGGCGATATTGATGAGCCTCCTGTCAAGGAGCCGAGCGTCGCAGAAATGAAGGAACAGCTGCGCAAACTTGGACTAAAGGTTGGCGGCACGAAAGAGGCCCTTAGTGCACGGCTCAATGAGGCCATTCCCCCCTCTAACCCTGTGATAAAGGAGAAACTACAGTACGACTGTTCTATTGCGCTGATTCAAACCCTTATTCGACGTGATTTCGGTCCAACGGACTTTGAACACTTCGGATTCACTATCTTTGATGAGTGTCATCATCTGGGTGCGCAACACTTCTCCAAGACTCTACAGAGAGTTCAGACAGCGAAAATGCTCGGGCTCTCGGCGACCCCTACACGAGAAGATGGGCTCACCAAAGTGTTTACCTGGTTTATTGGAGAGCCCGTCTATTGGGAGAAGACACGGGAGCCTGACCCAACAGTTGAAGTGAAGGGGGTACATATTGAGACGGAGGATCTGGTGTATAATACGATTCCCACAGATTGGAGGGGCGAGCCAGTAACGGCCCGTCTGCTTGGTAACATCTTAGGCTGCGCAGAACGAAATAAGAAAATCCTTCAATGGATTCTGCGGCTAACCGCCGAGCCTAGGCGCCGGCTCCTCATCCTTTCGGAGCGGATTGGACATCTGAACACAATCGAGGAACTCGTGAAGGCCGCCGATTCCGCTCTCACCCTTTCCTATTATGTGGGTGGAATGAAGGAGGAAGTGCGAGAAGCCGGTGCAGCAACTGCGAGGATTATTCTTGCGTCGTATGCTATGGCAAGCGAAGCAATGAATATTAAAACACTCAACACTGTTCTTCTCGCCAGCCCAAGAAAGGCTGTTGAGCAGAGTACAGGGCGCATTCTCCGTATTCGCCCTGACCAGAGAGAAGTTCCTCCTATCATTGTAGATATTATCGACTCCCATCAAATGTATCAATCGCAGTGGAGAAAGCGCCTAGAGTACTATAAAAAGTGTTCGTACCAGATTGAGCGTTGGTCTATGACGGGGGAAACAGGCACACCCATTGTGTTCAAGACAGTTCGGGAACCGAAATCTGTGTCTAAATGCCTTATTGATACGTCTGAATAATATTATATAATACCTTGTGAATAAAGGAGCGTGCTTGCCTCGCTAATACTCTCGATAATAAAGCTACTGAGTTTACTATTTTGTTCGGCAATCTCACTGGCCGAATAAAACTTCTGGAGACTAGATAAAATCACACTCTTTTTCATATTGATAGTGGACTGTTTTACCGCATATATACCTAGAATCGCTGATGTGGATACTTGAGCCGCAGTAAACGTATCGCAGGATGTGGTGACGTGATTGGAAATATTATTCATTATATTTGAACCATAGGTGCGAATCGCCCATTGGCGATTTGCGTACTGCGCTTTTGTATAAAAATCGAGTGTACTAAATGCTGATGATTCACCCCCTACTGAAGTGCTCAATGTATTAATAGTATATATTTGACTATCATACGTCGTGTATATGTCTGTAAATAAATCAAGGAATGAATACATGGACACGAGTTTGGAATAGCTTTCTTTAATGACAGGGGTGGTGAGGTTCGCAGAAATAGGGGTGACGCTTACACCTGGAGGAGAGTTTGCCTGCTCGGAGTCAGTCAGACTCTGCGCATACTGTACTTCAACATAGACCTTCGATTCATAATCTGTTTGGTATTGTTGACGAGTTGTGCGGCAATATGTTTCCCTGTATTGATACATCGATACATCCTGTAAAGTTACGTATTCTTTTATCTGTGTATCATAAACCTTCGCATTGATGAGTTCTTTGTTCAGAATGGAGGAATACGTAAATATACTATTGTTATAGACGTTGATTAATCCATTCGATCCAGTCGTGCCATACAGATCGTAGGTGAGGCCTAATACGGTCTTGTTTGTGCTATCATGATAGTCGTTCGTTTCCTGAAGAACCCTCACCGCATCGAGGTACTGTGTTTGATACAGGGTGGAGAGCTGTACTGCTTCGTCTAACTCATACAGGCAAGTACTATATTGTTCATTGAGCGTACTGATACTCCATGAAACGGCATAATAGTCCAATGTATCTCCTTCTATCGTCGATAACTCTATCTCAGATATGTTAAGAAGCGTTGATGCGCCAGCAATACTCGATTCATAAAAGGAACTGAACTGCGAGATTTGCTCGGTGTACATATTAATATCTAGTATGGATTGTTCGTAGATAGATGAGAACTGATTTACCAGGTCTAGGGAAGCAAGTTTATAGTTTCTGAATTTCTGTTCATTTGTAGCATATGCTAAAATAGTGTCGTCGTATCCAAGAAGCATAGTTTCATACGCTTTGGTATTCGCCAATCCAGCCAGATTCTCCAGCTTTGCTGTAGCATTTTCAGAAGCAACTTTATCTGCCTCGGCCTTTTGAACTTTGCTGTATGCCATGGACCTTGCAGCCCAAAGCACAGAATCCCCTTTAATGGCGCCTGAGACTCCTGTATCTCCAGCGGCCTGTCTAACAGAGTTCGTATACTGTAAATCAACCTCATTAAACTTTCCTATGGCATCAGAATATTCAGTTGTCAGGGCGGTGGTTTGAAGAATAGCAAGCGCATAGTCTTCATTCGCAACTGCAGCAAGATACACCGAACTTATCTTATTTAATGCATCAAGACTGCTGGTGTAGTTTATAAATGTCCTGGCCTCTTCTCTCCTACAAACAGCTATTCTATAATCTATATTAACTCTCTCCTGACGTAAGCGTACAAGCTGTTGAGAAACGTTTTGCAATCTTATCGTACTTTCTTCAAGCGCTATATAGGAGGCCTGTTCCGAATCCTCCGCACGCCTTAGTTGAAGTGTTACAGTATCTAACTCCAGGGATGTGGCGTCATACTGTGTCTTATAGCCATCATATATCGTGTACAGAGACATGTATAGCTTCTCATCCGCATTATAAATAGCATTCTCAACCTCGAGTTGTGATGCTATATCGATGTAGGAAGATAAGGATGAGTTGTAGAGAGTGAGATACAGTTGTTGCTGCGCAATATAATATTCATATTGCGCCATAGTGGATACGTACGCTGTGCTCACATTGTCATAGTCCAATAAATCTGCGAATTCCGTATATGAGTCGATTAGTGCCTTGTTCATGGCAATTTCATTATCCAATTCATCTATGATGCGCTGTGATTCCAGTTTTAAGACTAAATAGGAGGCCTGGGCGCTCTGATTCACCTTTAATGTAGATGCTTCAAGGCTAATACTCGTTGAAATGCTTGACGTGTATTTGATTAAACTACTCATGTCCATTTTTTGGAGTTCATCGTCTGTTTTAAGCAGAAGATCATCAATAAATATAAATGGATTTTCTGGAAGATTCGGGGTGGGACCAGTAATTGTAATATACTGTACAGGTGTTTGCGCCTCCATGTGTAGGTGTATACTATAGTTAGCTTTGATTCCTTCTTACCCAAATCTTACACAGTGTTTGCATAAACTGAATAAACTAGGCACAATCGGGGCTTAGTTTATTTAGTTGTTAGCATCTTCTCTTATCTGCGCTTAGCGGCCCGCCTGTACTTTGTCCTGCGCTTACCCCCACCAGTTTTCAAGCAAGCCTGATTCATGGCGCCAGCATCATAGGGTGTTTGAATCTGTACGGGGGCTCCAGCAGCCCCCACCCATGTGCTAGGATTATTTGTGTATCCGGCCGTAGGTGCCACATAGAATGCGCTATCAATGCCGCCAACACCACCCGCCTGTAAATTAAGAGGATTAGAGCGTGCGGACTCGCAAGGAATGCTCATGACCTGGGGGATTCCAGTTCCCCAAGGGGTGCCACCAACAATAGGCGATGCGGAGAGGTCAAAGCTGTAGCGACCACCCTTCTGTCGCCTGCGACTTCCCTTCTTTCCCTTTCCCTTTCGTCCACGAGTTCCACGTCTACGTCTACCACCTCCACCCATACCGGGGAGTCCGCCATTCCCCACAGGTGCACCAATTGTACCGGGGCGCATAGCCGCCATACAGGAGCTTTCTGGTTTAAACGATAATCCAGTATCTACGCCTGCAACAAGGGGTGTGGGATTAAAGGCGTAACTTTGGCCTAATCCGCCTCCTCTATGATTTCTAGTTTTACGCATTGGACCCTATCTATTTATCTCCGATAAAAGAATTAACTTACGAGAGAAGTAATCATATAGCCCCCAAACTCCGTATTCCATTGCACCATAACTGGAGTTCCCTGTGGAGTCACACTCTGTCGCAAAGCTTTACTCAGGGAAAACTGTTGAACAGAAGCTCTGTCAAATACCGTTCCATCGTCTCCAATCAAGTCATAAATATCTGGAAGACGATCAACGGCCACGGCGAGAGCACGGCGTGGGCTTGTACCCGGAGAAACAGTGGGGCTTGCCGCATGGCTTGCCACAGGGTTTGCCACATGGCTTGCCACATGGCTTGCCACAGGGTTTGCCACAGTAACAACTGCTTCTTGACGTCCCTGCTTAAGCCCAGCATGGGCCTCGGCAGCCTTGACACGTGCCTCTAAAAACCAGACCATCCGCCGCTTTCCTGGCATTTCTGGAATAAGCTCAATACTGTGACATGTGCTCCAATCCTTCTTCGCAGCAAACTCCTCTAGAGAGACTGGCTGCGCAATACTGGTAAAGATTCCCCCCAGGAGTCGGGCATCAGGGACCCAATGATGCTTAACGAACTCATTGAGATACTCACGACGCTTTGAAAATCCCTCCTTGCCTACTACAGCATTTCCACGCCACATCCACACATCCTCTAAACGTAGCCTATGAAGCACATCATCGAGTGTAGCAATAAGAATGGAGCCACCGCCCTCCGAAAGAGAGGATGAGACACGCATACGCAGCGTGTTTGCTCGCCAGCCCCGCTCACCGTTCTTGCCCCGCCGAAACTGGACATAAATCGCAGGCTTTCCGGGAAGAAAGACAAGGAAACCTGGCTCCGCACGCCCCTCATTCTCCAGAACATAGAAGCCCCCCTTTCTCAAGAGAGGCTGGGCCCTCTCTGGATCCAGATGCTGACGTATGACTAGGTCAGTTGAGCATGATTCCACCAACTTTTTAGCAAGTTCCTGGAATAATGCTGGCGCATACTTTCTCTTTACGGCGTGAATCTCACGATGGCTGTTGCGAATACTCCCTACAGAGATTCCTTGGGTCTCCATGTGTAGTTCTATAGTATAGACGTGATACAGGTTTAGGCTGTTGCTACGCATCTGTTGCCCGCCGCCCCGCCCCGCCCATACCTATGTCTACGCAGTAGCATAGGTATCATCATGAGATAAATCATTTGCGGTTACTGCGCCCATAAACTGCCCACCATTTTGCGCAAACTCGGGAGAAAATGGTGATTCAGAACTCAGCACCCCCTTGCTCATTACGCCAGATGCGACAGCCTTCTTTATTCCGGAGTTATCCATTCCCGGGCCAAACGAGAGTTCTGGGTGCCGCATGGAATCTGTTATCGGCGCCTCCATATTGGAGTCAGTGAACGGATCCACTGGCATCACTTCCGGAGACATAGTTGCCCTCTGGGTAGTATCATCGGCATTCGGTGCGCCTGGGCCACCAGGTGTGATTTTCCGAGGCTCTTCTACTTTTTCATATCCCCGTGTGGGTGGTGCTGGTGAGGGCGTAGGTTGAGCTGGAGTGTTTAGTGGAGACGCAGTAGGGGGGCCCATGGCCTTCTGGACAAAGGGTTCAACCGTGGATCCTTCACTACCAGATCCATTCAGATCTAGAGAACCAGGGGATGGTAGGGAACCTGAAGAGTGTACGGAACCCGAGGATGGTCTTGCGGCAGATCCGGGACTATTTGTACGGAACCAAGAAGGCCTGTATGCGCGGAGAAGTATATATATAAGATACGCAAGTAGAACTGTACATAAAATAGGGAGTAATATTTCTAGCATCTGGTGCTATGTAGGAAAAAACAAATGAAATAAAACCGGAATGAGTAATATAGCCATGCCCGTCTGTAAACTACAAGCGCTTCTGGATTGTACCATAGCTCAGTTTAATGACGCAAAAAAAGATGGTGTACTGACATTGCCCGAGATCGTTAGCATTGCTACATATGTATATAAGGAGATCTATGCATTAAAGGGGCTCAGTGTCGATGAGAAAAAGGGGTTTGTCCTTATGACTCTGCAGCGTGGGCTTGCTGCTGCAGGACACCTCCAGGGACTCAGCCACGTGGATCCTGCGATTGTAGGCGAG
>Ga0114980_10002642_pt1 | contig 12496 bp, 10 predicted proteins | sample S_140806_EF_Meta_FD_87018 | JGI IMG/M metagenome (GOLD analysis project Ga0114980, IMG submission 87018) | Freshwater microbial communities from Lake Simoncouche, Canada to study carbon cycling - S_140806_EF_MetaG | ecosystem: Environmental > Aquatic > Freshwater > Lake | place: Lake...
CCTAGTAAAACAGAGGCAGAAAATTTATCAGCTATCAAAGATGCGCTAAGAGCAAAAGGATATACAACTCCTATTGTTGCCGATATTCATTTCACACCCAATGCTGCAGAAATTGCGGCTACTATTATTGAAAAAGTGAGAGTGAATCCGGGTAATTATGTAGACAAGAAAAAATTTGAACAAATTGAATATACAGATCAAGAATACATAGAAGAAATTGAGCGTATACGAGAAAGATTTACTCCCTTAGTACTTATTTGCAAAGAACATGGAACGGCTATGCGTATTGGAACCAATCATGGTTCTTTAAGTGACCGTATTATGAGTAGGTATGGCGATACCGCCATTGGCATGGTAGAAAGTGCCATGGAATTTTTACGTATTGCAAGAAGCTTGGACTATCATCAGATTATTTTAAGTATGAAGTCAAGTAATCCGCAAGTGATGGTGCAAGCCTATCGACTGCTCATTCAACAAATGCAAGCTGAATTCAATGAATGCTATCCTTTGCATTTAGGTGTTACAGAAGCAGGAGATGGGGAAGATGGTAGAATCAAAAGTGCGGTAGGTATTGGTACTTTATTAGAAGATGGCATTGGTGATACCATTAGAGTAAGTTTAACCGAGGATCCAGAATTAGAAATTCCGGTTTGTAAAGATTTAGTAAAAAGATATCCAGCCAATAGAATCAAAGGAGCTGGTATGATTCCGCCAATTACCCAATTACCTTATAGTCCTTTTGAATATAAAAGAAGAGACACTATTCAAGTGAGTACCATTGGAAGTAAATCGGTGCCAGTAGTAGTGGCCGATTATAAAAATAAAACTGCATTATTACCATCCGACTTAATGGCAATTGGATATATATACGATGAAGCTATAGATAAGTGGACCATTACCGATGCAGCTGCTGACTTCATTTATAGCCCAACTGATTTATTATCTTTTGATTTACCTGGCACATTGCGCGTTATAACAAGCCCTGCTCTTTGGGAGATGGCAACCGATACCCAAAAATATTTACCCTTATTTAATTTCAAAACTTATTTCCAGTCGACTAAAAAAAGTGATAGCATCAACTTCGTAGAAGTAGATTGTTATGGAAGTAAAAATGGCATTAGAGACGAGCAATTACTATCGATTGCGAAGGATCCTACAGTGGTATTTTGTTTAAGTAGTACATTATCACATGCCATGCCTGCAGTAAGAAGAATGATGATGCGCATGATGGAATTAAAAATTCAATCTCCAGTCATATTAGTAACAGATAGTGCTTGGCAAACTACAGACGCGCATTTAATTCATTTTGCCACCGAGACGGGGGCGCTTTTATTAGATGGTTTTGGAGATGGTATTTGCATTGGCATACAGGGCAAGCAAGTAGAAACGTCGGCTAGTGTAAATGAAGCTGGTACTGAGCATGCGCAAGTTTCTGGAAGAAATTATTATAGCAATGATTCGGTGGAGCAGTTTTTAAATTCAACGGCTTTTGGAATTTTACAAGCCACACGTACCAGAATTTCTAAAACAGAATACATCTCTTGTCCAAGCTGTGGTAGAACTTTATTTGAATTGCAAGAAACCACTGCAAAAATTAGAGCAGTGACCAGTCATTTAAAAGGTTTAAAAATTGCCATCATGGGCTGTATTGTCAATGGTCCTGGAGAAATGGCCGATGCGGATTTTGGTTATGTAGGCAGTGGAGTGGGTAAGATAACTTTATATAAAGGAAAAGAAGTGATGAAGCGTAATATAGATAGTGCCGTGGCGGTAGATGAACTTATACTTCTTTTAAAAGAACATAATGCCTGGATAGACATAGTCTAATTTTCTTGACTTCTTTCTTTTTAATTTTAATCATGTACCTACTTATTTATATTTTAGTTTATTTGTTTTCTCTTTTACCATGGAGACTACTTTATTTTATAAGTGATATCATTGCTTTGTTATTACAACATGTTTTTAAATATAGAGTTGCTATTGTACAACAAAATTTAGCCATTGCTTTTCCTCAAAAATCAGTAAAAGAAAGACAGAAAATTGCCAATGAATTTTATCAGCTGTTCACCGATTCTTTTATTGAAACTTTTAAGCTTATTTCCATTTCTGATAAAAATTTCGACAAAAGATTTACCTCTAATGTAGAAGTTTTAAATAAGCTGCATGCTACGGGACAAGCTGTTCAAATTATGGCAGGGCATTTTTTTAATTGGGAATTTGCCAACTGGGGAGTGGGTAAATATAGCAATTACCCTTTCATTGCAGTGTATATGCCTTTGAGTAATCCTTATTTTAATAAAATTATTTTAAAATTAAGAATGCGTTTTGGAAGTATAATGATTCCGGCTACTAATTTTAAATCACAGTTTCATAAATATGCTACCCAAGGCAATTACGCCATGGCCTTAGCCGCAGACCAAAATCCGGGCAATCCTTTATCGGCCTATTGGGTACCTTTTTTTGGAAGACTAACACCTTTTGTAAAAGGTCCAGAAAAGGGGGCTCTTTTAAATAATACGGCCCAGGTATTTGTACATTTTTACCGTGTGAAAAGAGGGTATTATCATTCAGAATATGAAGTCATGACTACTTCTCCTAATTATTTTAAAGACGGGCAGTTGACTGCTTTGTATGTAAAAATATTAGAAGAAAAAATTAAATCGAAACCTGCCAATTATTTATGGAGTCATCGAAGATGGAGATATGAATACGATGCGAAGCAGCATGAAAAACTAGTGGTGCATTAGTTCAATAAAATAACTGACTTTAATTCAGTAAAATATCCTCATCACTACTAGGCTTTACTTTAGTGACTTCAAAACTAAATTTTTCTTTTAAACTTTGCACTGCCTCCCAGCCACCTACGACCACTCTAATATTATGGATGCCCTGTTTTTTTAAAAGACTCGCAGCAAGTGTGCTATTGTCCCCATTTTCGGTAAGAATATAAATATTAAAATGTTCGTCTAGTTCAGACATAGATCCAGGATCGCCCATATCAGCTAAGGGTAGAGAGACTGAATTTTTTATATGACTTTTATCAAAATCGGCTTCTGTTCTACAATCTAATATCATTAAGTATTCATCAAAAGGAATATCCATGGCTAGTTCATCTACTTCCACATCAATAATTAAGTCATGCCTTTTATTGGCTGACCAAGTGGCAAAGCCACCTTCTAAATAACCTTTGATACCAGTGAATTCAGCCTTCTTAAAATAAGCAAGGGTTTCAGCGGCAATAGATTCTTCTAAAATAAAAACTAAGGGACTCTCTTTTCTAATGATGTCCATGGCAATAGCATATTTTGCTGTGAGCGGTGTAATATGTATTGCATTAGGAACATAGCCAAGCATTAATGCTGCACTGGGCCTTGCATCAATAATTAAGACCGATTCATCTTCAATGATTGTAAGAAATTGGGCTAACTCTACTTGCATACTATCCAACAAGTTGTTCAACAAATTTATTAATTTGCTCTAAGCGGTTATAATCGACAGCGTAATAAATAAATTTTCCTTCACGAATAGTAGTTACAATGCTAGCTCTTCTTAGGATAGCTAAATGTTGTGATGCTACAGATTGTTCCAATCTTAACTTTACATAAATTTCTGTAACAGTTACTTTTTTATGTTCGTCAATTAGTTTTACAATTTGTTGACGAAGCTTGTGATTTAAAGCGCGCAAAATCATAGCCGCTTTTTTGCTGTGTAATAAATCTACTTTCAATGGACTTGCACCATTCGCTAATTGTAGTTGTGGTAATGACTGATTCATGTTCTTTTATTTTGGGGGTTAAATACTAGTGCAAAATTACAATTAAAATTTTAAATGTAATTAATATTTTATATGTAAAATGTTAAAGCCATAGGTTTTGTGTATGATATTTGCTAACATCTTAGATTCTCTTATACAAACTAGGTTTAAAACCGCTCATCATATATTTGAGCTACATTTTTTATTTAAAGCAGCTATTTTTTAAAGAAAAACTCTTTTAAATAAGAGGGGCTGCTGTAGGCGGTATCTACAAATTCACCTTTGGTAAATGCCGCTTCTGCTAACTGAATGTTATCCAATATATTATAAGACTGCTCCACATAAAATAGGGCTGGGTCTTCCAATAAGGCCTTGGCCTTGGTGGCCGCCGATCCAATACAAATTGTTGGATGCTTTTCGATCAAGCTAGCTAAATAAATACTGTCAATTACTATGGCTTGCTCGGAAAGTTGGCAATTTAATTTGCTATCATAAATGGCACCAAAGACTTCCATTCTTTTAGCATCTATCATGGCAAAAATGTGCACCTGCTCTTTTTTTTCGATAAACCATGGTTGTTTAGAGGCGGCATTGGCTAAAAGGGCAAGTGTTGAGAGTCCTATGAGTGGTTTATTTAAAGCATAGGCAATGCCTTTAGCACTAGATAGACCCACTCTTAAACCTGTATAAGAACCTGGGCCCATAGTTACTGCAATGGCGTCAATGCTATTTAAGGGGATGGCTGTTTCGGCCACTAATGTTTGAATAGCCACCTGCAAAAAGGAAGCATGAGTTTGAAATACCTCGTTTTCTTGAATTGCTATTAATACCCCATTTTGGCTAATGGCTACCATGGCTTTTTCGCCAGCTGTATCAATATGTAATAGGGTTGCCAATTTCTTTGAAATGTTTTACAAAAATAGGTGGGGAATTGCTAGAAAAACAAGAAATTGCAATCTTAATTCAATATTATGTCAAAAGAAATCATTCAAACAAGTAAAGTACCTACACCCATTGGCCCCTATAGTCAAGCAGTTATTGCCAACGGGTTTTTATTTGCTAGTGGTCAGGTAGCATTTGATCCCACAACAGGCGAATTAGTCTTAACCGATATTCAAGCGGAGACAAGACAAGTTATGGAGAATATCAAGGCTATTTTAGATGAAGCGAAACTAAGTTTTGCCAACGTCGTGAAGACTACCATTTTTTTAAGCGATATGCAATTGTTTGCGCAAGTGAATGAAGTGTATGGTAGTTATTTTACGGCTAATTTCCCAGCGCGTGAAACAGTGGCTGTAAAAACATTGCCACGTAATGTAAATATAGAAGTAAGTATTACAGCTGTTATTACTTTGTAATAAACTGATAACTTGTTTTCAGTACCAAATTTTGATGGGGCTTCATTAATTGAAGCCCTATTTTATTATTAAAGCAATTGGGTATTCCACTTAAATTTTCAATAGCAATACTTTTTCTGTCTGCAGGCGTATATAATTGTAAATAAGGGTAGTTCATCAGTGGCTGGACAATTAATTGATATTTATCATTTTCAAGCACGCAGGTATTTGATGAGGCGTCCACTATATAGCAGTTATCTAAATGAACGGGCCCTATTTTTTTACTAATTGCAAATTCGTTTTCATCTAGTATTTTACCAGTAGGCAGTAGCATTCCATCGTACTCAATTTTTCCATTCGCTTTTAATTTTATAAATGTATCGTTGATGCACGCATCTAATTTAAAATAAGGATGCCATCCATCCATCATAGGAATGGTTGAATCACTTAAGTTGGTGATAATAGTTTCTGCGGTTACTAAATTATTCTTAAGCAAATGCCATTTTATAAGAACAGTATATGTAAAAGGGAATCCCTTATCTATAGCCTCGTAATGGTATTTTAAATGTAGGTAAGCGCCCTGGTCATCTGTTTCTTTTAATTCAATACTAAATAGCGCGTCATACAAAATACCATGAAGGGCATGTTTTTCATGGTAGAACTTTTCTATGGTATAAGTTTTGTCTTCAAATGTATACTGCCCGTTTTCAATGCGACAAGAAAAGGGGCTCATTTTCCCCCCTTTAAATCCACCTGTTTCAAAATCTCCCCAACCCTTTGAAAAATCGTTGCCTTCCACTATTTCTAGTGATTTTGAATGGCCCATTACCTGCCAGCTATTTAATAAGGCCCCCTTGGTGGCTATTTCTATAGCGGTCTTGGTACTTGTATCTATTAATCGAACAAGTTCAAAATGGCTAAGGGAGGCAATTTGAATTTCAAAAGACATGGTAAATTGTTTGAGTGGAAAATTAAAACTATTCTATTAACTTTGGATAGTAATAAATAAAATATGTATAAAAGTTTATTTTTCGCGTTCCTGTTTATTTCTGTAGCCAGTTTTGGTCAAAAAGGAAATAAGTATGATAGCACTGTTAAAATGGGTAAAGCAGGTTATCGTGTTACTTGTATGAATAGAAGCTTAGATCGTAATACCTTAAATATTAGACCTATTGGTTTTAAATCAGAAACAAGGGAAGCAAGTCTAGAATTAAGGGGTAGGGTAGTTTCTACCGAAATTGATGATTTAAACAATGATGGATTTCCCGACATTATCATTTTCGTAATAGATGCCAAAGATAAATTAAGCCTTTTTAGTGTTGGATCAAGAGACAATGAAAGAATAGAGCCCATTTATTTTCCAGACATCACCAATGATATGCAATTGAGTAAAGGCTATAGAGGTAAGGATGAATATGAATTAGTAGAAGGCGTACTTTTTAGAAAGTTTCCCATTTTTGAATCAGATACTACTATTAAAACACCCACTAATAAGGTCCGACAAATTATGTATCGTGTTATGATAGGTGATCAAGGTAGCTGGCGATTTAAATCTTTCAGAAGTGTTGATTTAGTAGTGAATTAATTTTACTCGCCTTTCGTAATGACTATTTTCCCAACCGATTTTTCATTGCCCAAATCATCTCTTACAAATACAAGGTAAATGCCAGTGGCTACTTTATTGCCAGTCAATGATTTTCCATTCCAAATAGCTTGTCCGCCTAAAGCGCGTGTTTCAAATACTAAGCTTCCACTTATATCGGTTATTTTTACGAGTACATTTTCTACAAGTCCTCTAAAAGCAATGGGTCCATTATAAGTAGGCGGCACTGGGTTAGGAAAAATTTTAATTTCACTTTGTGTGGAAGATCCTTCTGTTGCAAAGCCTCTATAACTTACCATTTCATTAGCAGTATTAAAAAAAACTTCTCCGTACTTAGGTTCTACTAGAATTTGCAAAATGGTATCGTTAGGAAGGGGGCTATTATTTTTGGTGAAATGTTCAATAATAGAACTTCCGTCTGCACTTAATAACCAAACTCCATTTTGAGTGCCCACCCATTTTCTATTCGCTCCATCAACAGCAATACAGTTCACCGATTCTCTTTGCAATAATAATCCCAGAAATCCATTGGTGTTTTTGATAGTAGGTAGGTAGGCATCGCAAATATCTTTACTAATATCTCCACAATTAAAAATACCAATACCATTATCAGTGCCCACCCAAATAGAGCCTGTATTGTCTAAGGCCACACTTAAAACAGTATTACTTGGTAAATTTCCGGTAGACTTTGAAGTATTTAATTGCTTCCAAATAGCAGTACCAAAATATTTATTGGATTGATAAACATATAGTCCTTGATTTGCGGGGCCTGGTATCCAAGCTTGACCTTGCCTACCAACGACCATTTTCGTTAATCCATTTTTTAAATAATTGATGGGAAGCGGAATACTTGTCCATTTAGTATCTTGTTTTTGAACAAGTCCTTGCCCGTCTTGAAGTCCCCAAAAAATACCATCTTTTGAAAATTGTATTTGTGTAAAATTTCCAGGTAATGTATTGGGGCTAATAGTTTCAATACTATTCGAGCTTATATTGTAATATAAAAGAGAAGCTCCAGATGCAAACCACCAACTATTATTGGTAGGGTCAATGCTTGCAGCAGTAAGTAAGGGTAAATTAATACCGTTTAACTTCGTATAATTTTTCCAACCCAGATCGCTATAGGTACTAAAGCCTCCTGATTTTTCTCCAAAAGGGGCCAATAAATAATCACCGTTTACAAAGCCAGTACCTCTTATTTTTTCAGAAGGACCTCCTAAACTTATATTTTTGGTCTCTGTATTTTTTACAATTAATCCATTAAGACTGTCCGCAATCCAAATGGTGTTTTGGTCTATGGCTATGTCTACTGGCATGGCTAAAAAAGGTTTACCAAGGATATTAGTAATAGTATTATCGGTATTTAAATTTAGTAAGCTTCCGTTGGTGCCATTCGATTGGATGATATACAAGCCCTCTTTATGCGCAAATGCGTTATTAATAGAGTCGATGCTTGATTGGTAAATAGGAGTACTTATTGGTAATTGATATATATTTTTATTACCTATGGCGTAAACGTTATTATTAAAAATACTTAATTTTTTGACGCCAACGTATCCATTTATTTTTTTCCACTGATTACTTGTGATATAATTATTTTTCAAAGCCGTGCTAAACAATCCATCTTCAGTTAAGGCGTATAAGCTATCAGCAGTGCTAATTGTTTGATAAGTGATAATGGCCTGTCTGGAATTATTAGCAAACCAAGTATCCTTTATTTCATGTTTGATTAAGTCCACTACTGCAATTCCAAAATGAGTAGAGACAAGTGCCCAAGGACCCAATATTTGAATAGAATTTATTTTTTTATTCGCATATACTTTAGATAAGTATATATCGGCAATAGAAAAAATTTCATCGCCTTTTACAATATCAATATTACTATTTTTATAAGCAATTATTAATTGTGATTCTCTTTGATCCCAAGCAATGGCCGCTACTTCTATTTCATGTAATCCATTCGACTTACCTAAAAATTGAATATTATTTTTGGCATCAATACTAAATACTTGATTAGTAGTAGCGCCATACAAAATATTTCCTTTAACTAAATGCTGTACGCTTTTATTATTGTAATGCTCTCTCCATTGACCTAGAGGTCCTATGGGTGTTTGCGCAGCACCTTGCAGATAAATGGTTAGCCAACACAAGCCTAAAAAACAGTTCTTAAGCATGTTTTTAGTTAAGTGAGGCATAAAGGCCATCTTGAATTTTAGCTCTTATATTTGATTCACTAAAAGCTTTATTGTTTCTAGTGGGATACACTCTATTGGATAGAAAAATAAATAATAATTCTTTCTCAGGATCGGCCCACACACAAGTACCTGTAAAACCTGTATGGCCAAAAGTGCTAGGCGAGGCGCTTAAACAAGGGTAGGGATATTTAGCAGTGGCATTATCTTTATCGGGTTTATCAAATCCTAAACCACGACGACTATTATCTGTATTATAAGCAGTAAATAAATCAACTGTACTTTGATTAAAATAATTTTTTCCATTCCAAGAACCTTTATTTAATAGCATGAGATATATTTTAGCTAAATCGCTTGCGTTGCTAAATAAACCTGCATGACCTGCAATGCCTCCCATGACTGATGCGCCTTCATCATGCACCGCACCTTGTATTAATTCGTGACGGTAATAGTTGTCTACTTCTGAGGCGGCAATATTATCTAAAGTTGTTTTTGTTAAGGGTAAAAATCCTGTAGACTGCATTTCTAATGGTGCATAAAATTGTTGAGTCGCATAATCTTGTAAACTCATTCCTGTTACTTGTTCTACTATGAGCCCTAAGAAAATAAAATCATTATCACTGTATACATATTTACCAGGCGTGGTTACCGGGCTTCTTAAAATTTTATTTTTTATACTGTCTTCCCAGTTATCTAATAAATATTTAGAAGGGGTGATCATTTTATGATGGCTATTGTCAGGTATTTTTGTAATGAGCCCATCGAGGTAGTCCCCAGTAGGGCTTAATAATGCTTCATAAAATTTAATATAAGGGTATAGGCCTGCTTGATGCAGTAGTAAATCCTTTAAAGTAATGGACGCTTTAGCATTACCTAGTACCCAGGGTAAATAATCGCCAATGGTTTTATTGATATCTACTTTTCCTTCCTCTACTAATTTCATAATAGATACGGTCGTAGCAGTTATTTTAGTCACTGAAGCTAAATCGTAGTAAGTGTCTAAGCTAACAGGTGCAGAACCTTTTCCTGCTGTATAACCATAGGCTTTATTGAAAATAATTTTATTATTTTTTGCTACTAATACTTGACAACCTGGAAAGGCTTCTTTATCAATGGCCTCTTTTACCATTGCATCAATAAAAGATAAATTTGGCGCAGTTGGTATTATGATGTTAGTAATAGATTCTAATGGATGACTTCCTGTTCCATAGGGTAAGTCCTCGCTGACTGAAACTGGAAGCTCTCCTGTAGCTTGTATTTTTCCTTCGATCCAATGAAGCACAGCTTCTTGTGTAAAGGTATTATCTTCGTAGGCAAATAAAATATTTTGAATTTTACTAAATTCACCTACTGCATAAGGGTTGCCAAAAATTAAATGAAACCAATTGGCAGGATGCGCTTCATTTAAAAATTGAATCATTTGAGTGGGTATTTCAAAATGATTGGCAGGCTTGCGATTATAATTATGTAAACCCACAATGACTTGATCAAACTGAGTCACCGATTTTTTGACTGTTTCAAGGGCGCTACTATCTTTAGCATTGATATAAAATATTTGAAAACCGTATTTTTCTGTAAGTGTTTTAGTTAATAAATTTTGCTTTGCAAGATTTAAGGCAATATAGGCTGTCTTTTTTTGAAGTCCCATACTAGCCTGCGCGCTCGGTTTTACAAAACTAAGTGACTGCGCTGCCATTTGAGATTTAATGGCCCCTACCGATTTATTTAAATCAGCAATAATATTAGTGGTGTCAATGGGTTGAAAATTATTTAAACCATATTTATATTTTGCTGCTAATATTTTTTTAACTCTTTGATCAATATCTTTTTTAGTAATGCGCTTTTCTTTAATAGCTAATTTTATTTTTTCAATAGAGGCTCCAATATCGCCAGGCAAACAAAGCATATCATTGCCAGCAAGTATGGCTTGCACATTGGCTTCTCCTTTAGGAAAATAATTACTAATGGCTTGCATATCTAATGCATCAGTTACTGCAATGCCTTTAAAGCCTAAATCTCTTTTTAGTAAATCATGAATGGCTTTTGAAGATAAAGAAGTAGCATACTTAGGTCTGTTATCAATAGCTAGCACCGATAAATGCCCCACCATCACCGATTCAATACCTGCGTCAATCAAGGCTTTGAAAGGAGCTAGTTCCATTTCTGTCAGTTGCTCCATGCTTTTATTAATCACAGGAATATCTACATGAGAATCAACCGATACGTCTCCATGTCCTGGAAAATGTTTAGCAGTGGCCATTACACCATTGTCTTGTAAACCTTTCATATAGGCAATACCATGTTGTATAACTCTTTGTTTATTTTGACCAAAACTTCGTTCATTAATAACGGGGTTGCTTGGATTATTATTGATATCTACATCTGGTGCATAATTTACTTGTATGCCTAATCTTTTACATTGAGCTGCCACAGCGGCTCCCATTTGATACACTAAATGATCAGCCGAAATAGCACCTAAAGAAAGTTGTCTTGGGAACATTTCAACACTATCTAGTCTCATACCCACACCCCATTCTGCATCCATGGTAATAAGCAGTGGTGTTTTAGCAATAGATTGATAATAGTTTGTTTGCATAGCTTCTCTCAGTGGACCTCCTTGAAAAAAACATAAACCACCTACATTGTATTTTTTAATAATTTCTGTAAGGGTATCTAATTTTTTAACATCCCAATTACTATGCGCTCTAATAATCATTAATTGAGCAATCTTCTCCTCTAATGACAATTGCTTAAATTGGTTTTTAATCCATTTTTTCTCTTCTTTGCTTTGCGCAAAGCCTTGTGTAAGAAAAAATAAGGACAGCGTAATAATGAGCACTATTTTTTTCATGTATATTTTTTTGCAATCGTTTTTTACAACTATTGGTGGTATTGCAATTTAAGGATAAAAAAAAACTTACCCTAGGTTAGGTAAGCTTTTTATATAAGTTAGTATGTGTTATTGTAAAAGGCCTATGCCTTTGCTTCTGCTTCAGCCTCGTCGTCTGCCTCAGGTAAAGTAGGTTCTACCTTATGCTTTTGCAGTTGCGCAAACCATTTTATCATTTTTTTCATATCGCTAGCATACACTCTTGTAAAGTCCATATTCGGGTAAGTCTTTTTAAAGTAGGCTTCTACCGATTTTGCTTCTTTTTCATTCGGTAAGGCCTCTTTAGATTTACCCATGGCTATAAATACTTCCGCTAAAAATACGTTTTCGCGGGTGGTAAATACCTCAATGCTCTCTAAATGAGAGAACTGGTGAGCCCTAGAGCTAATGAATTGAGTAGTATCATTTTCTAGTGATTTAGCTATCGCGCCATCGCTTTTGCTGGTCAATAATTCAAATAATCCTGATAGGCCAGACACGGCGATTAGTTTGCTGTATTCCATAAATTCGGTGTAGTTTTTTTACGGGCGCAAATTACTGAAAAACACCCAATTTTCGTTTTTTAAACTACCTTTGTTTATCAATAAAACGAAAGGGTATGCCAGGTTTTGAAATGTTTGGAGCAGAAGAAAAAAAAGAAGTGAATGAGGTCTTAGAGACCGGCATTCTAATGCGTTATGGTTTTGATGGTGCTAGAAATGGGATGTGGAAATCAAAAGA
>Ga0114980_10002644_pt1 | contig 12485 bp, 23 predicted proteins | sample S_140806_EF_Meta_FD_87018 | JGI IMG/M metagenome (GOLD analysis project Ga0114980, IMG submission 87018) | Freshwater microbial communities from Lake Simoncouche, Canada to study carbon cycling - S_140806_EF_MetaG | ecosystem: Environmental > Aquatic > Freshwater > Lake | place: Lake...
ATTTTTTTTTTTTAATGGGTTTATGTCTATTTTATAAGTGTAATTTTTTTCAGAGTCAAAATACGGTAAAACGGCGTCCAATATAACGTCTCCATTTTTAAGTTTAGCGACTACGTATACGTGTGTTGGTATTTTACCTTCGTAGGCTGCAAAACGATAAAAATACGGTATATTTAACGCTTCTAATACTCCAGCTTCAAAACAACTAAAGTGCTTACAATCATTTCCTTTACTATTGGCACCGTCGTATAGTATTTTACTTAATGTTTTTACAGTTTGTAAATTTGGCTCAGCTTTGTAATTTAAGTTATAGTGCACAAATTGCCACAAGGACTGGCAAGTTTCGTAATCTGTTCCTTTTTTAAAATTTACAGCTATTTTTTTAAACGCTGAACGGTTTAACTCGTGCTGTTCAATTACTGCGTTAACAATATCACTTGTACTTTGAAACTGTTTGATCAATTCCTTTTTTCCTGAGGGATAACCCGCAATATTTTGTAATTTTGTTAAGTTCACGTCACGACAAATTAAATGTTTGAGTAAATTTAACTGGCAATCCACTAACGTTAATAGTTCCTTTTACTTCCACTACTGCATTTTTTATTACTTCTTTACCTGTCTTTGCAATATCTGTTAATAAATAAGCAAAACCAAACGCGTCGGCTGAAATTGGTAGTTCTACGTTGGTTCTTGTGTTGGCATTTATTTTAATCGGCTGAAATTGTGTTATAATTCCAAGTCTATTGTTTTTGTAGTAAATATCAGCTACAATACTATTTATTGTGTCCGTTTCATTTGTTGGGTTGTAAATCTGCATTAAAATAACTGGTTTGGGTTTTAATTTCATACCAATTAAATTAAACGAAAATTTACTACGAGTATAAAAATACCAAGCCAACAATACTACAGGAACTAATAACCACGATTTATTCACAGTTCAAATTTAATTAAAAAAAAGTCGGTTATTTAAAAATGTTCCAAAAATGAGAAAAAACAGTTGGTAGGGTATCAGAACTTTGAAGGTATTTGGATACCTTCGCCACTCAGTAGAGATGGCGAAAGGGATATACACCAATACCTACATTTGATATAAAACAATGAAATTTAAGAACTATTTTACGCCAACTCCAAAAAAATACCGAGTAATTGGTGATTGTTTAATGGTATTTAGTGCAGCCATAACTGGTTCGTCAATGTATTTTAATATTCATTTTTTGCAATTTTCTGTTTTTGTTGGTATTCTGGGTAAAATATTAACCAATTTTGCAACGAATGAAATATAGTATATTTTTTTTTGTTTTTTTGTTTTCCTGCTCACCACAAAAACAATTTAATAGATTAACAAAACGCCACCCTTATTTACTTGGATCCGGTATTGTTTTTTGGCGTGATACGTTAGTTAAAAAAGATACAGTTATTTTATTTCAGCGTGTAGATAGTTTTCAAATCATTAAAGATACTGTTATAAACACAAAACATTTTTATATTGAACGTAAAAATGACATTTTAAAAATAATTACAAAAGTAGATACAGTTTTTATTGCAGATACTTTTTTTTACGAAAAAAAAATTCCAGTCCCATTTTTAAAAAATGAAACTGGAGCTTGGCAAAAGTTCAAATATTTTTGGTTGTCTTTTTGGATTTTTGTAATAATATTTTTGTTCCTCAGATACCTTTTTATTTATTATTTATAATTTAATAGAATTTAAAACTTCAACGCACAATTCATTTGGTATTTTACTTCTATTAAAACTTCCTTTTTTACCTTGTGTACCTGTTTTTGAACCTCTTGGTGCACGTTCGTGATTGCAATTTGGGTTATTATTTTTACAAATTTGTCTTGGTTTCCAATTTTCGTTGTTAGTCCAGATATCAGTCGGTTTGGCTCTGTCGTCTCCGTATTGACAATACCAAATTGTATGTCTTTTAAAATTTTTCATAAATGGCATTTTTCGTAACATACCTCTTGGGTTTTCAATATAAAATATAAATTTAGGGTTAATTAACAACCATTCATTAATTAATGTTATAAAATTTTGATTAACACGATCACATTTTTCAGCATATTTTGTTTTGGGTTCAATACTATTTTTTCTATGTTTTGAACACGCTGCTACAGAATAAGTAGTGCAATCGGGTGAAAACCACGCCCAATCAGGTATAAACGGAATATCTGTTGTTTTTACGTATTCTATATCTGCCACGTAATCTATATTTTCATACGGGTACCAATCTACACTAAAAACTGTCATACCTAAACATTCAGCTACTTTACTAATACACCTACTTCCTGCAAAAAATTCCACTCCATTAATTTGTTTCATATATTAAAAAAATAATTCTTCTTTTATTGTAATTCTACCGTCTTCGTCTTTTTGTAAAATATTTTCAACGTATAACCTTTTTGTTATTTCCTTAACAAAGTTATTTGTTTGGCCTTTAAAAACTGACTGTAATTCATTTTTTAAGTTCTCTGTGCTAATAAACGCGTAATCTTTAAACATTGCAGCTGCTATACGTTTAAGTTCAATTACGTTAAATTGTGCAGCGTTTTTAACTGTCACTTTTATAAATTTACCGTCCAACTCGTATTCATTTGTGTTATAATTATAAAATATTGGAATTGGTGTGAAGTCTTCGTCGCTTCGCATATAAACAGAAGACATAACGCTACCGTACTCATTTTTTTCTACCCTCAAAAGTGATTGTGACTTACGCTCCAGAAACGAGCCAATATGTCCAAGTGTAAAATTACTTGCTTTATTTTCGTGAAGTATTGTTACAATTAAAATGTTTTTTTCAAAACATATTTTTTGGAGCATAAATAACAAACTACTACTTTCTTCGATATTGTTCATATCAGCAACAAAATCCAACATACCGTCAATAAAAATTATACGTAAATTGTCATCTGACTGCACTAAATTAATAAGAAACTGACGGTTTTGAGCGGCCTGTAGTGGCCTATTTTGATATATTTTTAATGAAGGTGGAAACTCTGTTATCTTTGCTGTTTTTTTTATTCGCTGGAGACCACGATACAGATCGTATTTTGATTGTTCCGTGTCAATTAAAGCAATATTACAGCCAACGGGTAAATTGCATTCTATGTTGTAAACTTGTTCTCCAGATAAAAAAGAACTTAACATTGCCTGTAAAAAAGTTGTTTTACGAGACTTGGGTTTGCCTGTTATCGTGACAATATTTCCAAGTGATCCCACTAATTTTCCACCAATATTAATACAGGAGACTTCACTTTCTGGCTCAATATCTGTAAAAATGTAGTCATTTGGGTTAATTTCAGCGACTACAATTTCACTAACAGTGCTTTTTTTGCCCTGTTTTAGTTTGTCTCTTATACCCATTTTTAGTAGTCGGAGTCTTTTATGTAAGCTGTGTAATAAGTATTCAGGCCATTAATTCTGCAAATATGCTGTAAGGCCTTGTTTTTATGTGTTAAATATTTTTCTCTACTTCTTAAATGTGCAAGTTCTTGGTTGCATTCAATATTGTAAAGATCATTCAAGTTAATGTACTCAGCAAACGTAATAAACAATTTTTCTAACTGTTTTTCCACGTCATCAGCTGGTGGTGTAATATTAAAGTCTGTTAATTCTTTTTTTATGTAGCGTTTTAAGTAATCCTCTACAATGATTAATTGGTCGTATTGTTGTTGTGTCATTTTATTTTAAAGGTATTAGAATGTTTTTTGGTTTGGCTCCATTACGAATACAACAAATATCTACGGACAGTGCTGCGTTTCGTTCAGTTAAATGGTAGCTTAAATGTTTAAATTTTTCAATATACGCACGGTAAATTACTTTGCCTTGTGAAGTTAATTGTTTAGTGACGTACTTATATTTTGATCCTGCAACGTATTGTGGGTGTTTTTGTTTTGCCATTTTAAAAATACTTTAAAACGTTTTGTACGTCGTACCAAAATTGAAAGTCGGCCTGTGTGTCTTCTACAGCGTCTTGTAAAATAATGTCTACCGTCATTTGAGCTGCGTGTTTGCTTAGCGACATATTGAAACAAAGTTCTGTGTTGTATCTGTTAATTATTTCCTTTGCTTTTTGTTCGGGTGTCATTTTATGGTTTTTTAAAAATTAAAATATTTTGATGAACTTTCACTAATTTTTGTTTTTTCATATTTCCTGCGGCACGCATTCCTGCACCTGCAACTGCGTTTAGTAATATTGCCTCGTTGTAGAATTTTAAACCGCATTTTTGAAACGCCGTAATTGTGTCAGGAACAAAACCAATGTAATAACCGTTTTTATCACGAACTTCACCAACTACAAAACACGCATAACCACCGCTTTTTAACAATCTGCAGCTTTTATAAATAATACTTTCGTATATTTTTAAAAATTCTTTATACGGTTTATTACTAATATCTCCAGACAAATTACTATAAACTTCTAAGTCTGCGTAAGGTGGACAGCTCAGCACAAGGTCAAAATTTCCTGTCCATTCACCGTCAAGTACTTCGTTGCTGTCTCCACAGTACCATTGTGGTTGGTTATCTACTGGCAATATTTGAAGTGCTTGTTCTCTGTTGCTGTTTATTTGTTCCTCTCTAATATCTATACCAGTGTATTTGTATCCTAAATAATTTGCAACAATTCCACGAACGGAACCACCTGCAAAAGGGTCTAATATACGTCCACCTTCATCACAAAACCAATTGTAAAGAACTTCACATAAAGCTGGGTCAAAAACACTCGTTGCATTTCCTTTAGTTAAATACGGTAAAATTGTTTCGTATTCCAGCTCAGTTAAATGTTCTTTTCTTAAATTTTTGTTCCATATATCTTTAACGTCAGGGTCGGTAATTCCTGCTAAAGTGGCACTTTTACCAAGTAAGTTACTATCACGACCGACTTCGCTTTTAAGTCCTTTAGATAACCATAAACGTTTTCTTTTTTGCCAATTTCCTGTTTTAGTATCCAAAATTGAAAACGGTGGCTCAATAAAACGATCACGTAGTAATTCGTCTTTAATGATGACGTTTCCAAAAAGATCAACGTCAATTAATTTAGGGTTGGTTGTTGTCATTTTTTATGCTTGTAATTAAATTTGGGTTATTATTTCAATAACGTCGCTCCAGTAATTAAAACCTCGTATATCGCTTGTTTTTTGACCTTGTGTGGCCGTAAAAATAGCACAGTCTTTTGCTGTTTGACGTATTTGTTTGTAATTGTCTCTATGAAATTCTTTACTGTGAAGACCTTGTATAAAGTATTCGTAACGTTGTATTAATATCTCAGCTTGTTCGTTTGGTTGCATATTATTTTTTTATGATTATAAATTCACTGTTTAATATTAAAGACTCAAAAAAATCCTGTGAAAATTGCAAGTACTGTGGACCGTTTCCCGGATCCAATGGTTTACGTATTAAGTAAATAAATTGCACTTTGTTTTTGATTTCATACCCTTTGTTAAACAATTGGTAGTGCGTATCAGTTTTGGTGTCGTAATAAAGATTGTTAGTCATTTTCTGTTGATAATAAAATTTTGTTAATGTGATAAAATGAAATAATTGTTGTTCCTGCAAATAAAATAATTTTAATAAATAGCATAAATAAATTGTGTTAGATTGTTCAGCAAATCAATAATAAAAAAACCGAACAAAAAAATATTTTTGTTCGGTTTTTAAGAAAATTCTACAACAACCTTATTTTCAGTCTATTAAACTTACTTTTTGAGTACGTAAAACAATATTCCTGCAGCCAGAAACAATGTTACGATACTTGTACTTTCTTTTTTTATGAATGTATCTGTTACAGATAAAACGTACTTAACTCTATTTAACCACCCTTCTGCATACTGTGGCTGGTTTTTTCCTAAACGCGTAAAGTAATCAATATACAATCGTTTCATTTCATTGTATAATTTTGTTTGATCCAAACTATTTAGTGCTTTTACTGTTTCTTTTCCTAACACGTTGTCTGCTTTTATACTGGCTCCTAAGTTTATGGCAGCCTGTTGAACGACTTGCTTAACTCCTTCAGCTGAACCCCAAAACACTTGTGTTGATATTGTAGCAATACTGTCTGACTTAATTTGATCACCGTAAATGTTATTAAAATAAGTTTTTGCAGTTTCTTTTACTAACATTTCAAGATCAGCTGACGGTATTCGAGTGTTGTAAGGTATATAACCACCGTGTTCTGCTTTATATTTGTCAACAATTTGCCAACCTTTCCAATTTGGGTTGAATTTACGAGCCACGCCACTATACGTTTCACCTCCTGGATCACGTGGGTCATTAACGTAGAAACCTTCGTATTTTACAATAGTTGGGTATATTTTATTAAAGTCGGCCATACTATAAATTTACTCCTTTTTTCTTTAATATATCAACTGTTTGAGCGTACCGACTACTGCTAAATTCACGTTGCAACGTACTAATTAAGTCAAAATCACCGACTTTTAAACCAAAATTAAAAAGTGGTCGAACTCCGTAAACGTATTTTAAAAAAGACAAGTCGGCTAAGCTATTAATAACGTTAGTAAACGCATATTGTGCCGCGTCCGCGTCGTCGTCTATACTACTACGGTTTAGTGACTTTTCTATTGTGTCGGCTGCAGAATAAAAAGAACTCTCAGGTCTTGTTAATGATGACTTTTTCTTTGCCTGTTCCAATTCTTTTTTTCTGGCGTCTTCACTTGCTTGTGTGTTTTTTTGTTCTGTATCGGTTTTTTTCAATCCTAACGACTGAAGCACATTGTTAACCACTTTGTACAATATTACAGCTCCAATACCGTAAGCTAAGTACGTTACAATTTGTTTGTTATTTGTCTTCATTTTTTTTTAATAGCTGAGAAATTCTTATACCTGTATAAACGATTGACGCTCCAGCCACACCAATTTGTAAGTATGTTTGCAACGTGTTAAGGTTAATAACTAATACGGCTGCAACGTTTAAAAAATATACTTTGAAGTCTTGAAAATTCATTTTTACACTACTCGTTCTTTAGGCACATAAATAATTAGTGGAGTATCTTTTACCCACAAAAATTGTGTGTTAACACACTCGTCAACTTCTTTTATTGAAATAACCCAATTGTTGTAAAAGTCTTGTATAGGGTTAAAATAATTTTCGAGTTTAAAAATTTGATCCTTTAATTGTAAAGACTCAGTTTCTGTTATTAAGTGTACGTATTCTGTCATTATCGTCCTAAAGTAGTGTTAAACTGTAATATTGCTGCATTCATTGTGCTTATTTGAGCTGTAGTTAAACTGTAGCCAAAGTGAGCAAAGTCCATTGTATTTACTGAGTAAAATTGTCTTGCACCTAAATAAACAATTTTATTGTTCGGTAAAGCTGGAGAAACTGTAGTTCCTTTTAAAACTCCTGTTAAATAACTTTGTTTAGTATTTGGCGACGTAAAGTTAGTTAAATAATAACTTCCTGCAACACCAGAGTCTGCGTATGAAATTCTAAAGCTGGAGTCAGCCAAGTCGTCAATTGTAGTTCCGTAAAAATTTGGTAAAACGGCTGCATAAGGTGAACCGTCAAGTAAACCAAAACCTTCGTCACCATTTGTTCCTGTTATTAAATTTTTATCACAAAAACCAAAGTGTGAGTTTGCTATCGTTAAAGAGTCGGCGTAAATTCCAGTATCTAAATAACCGTTAATACCGTTGCCTGTTATACCACTGTTGTTGTACGTTAAACCGCCATACGCAGTCAATGGAGCTGCTAAGTTCAAAAAATTTCCTAAACTTGTGGCTGAAACCGTGCCACCAATCATAGGGTATAAATTTAAAACTTTGTTTGATGACGGAGTACCGTAATTAATTAACCCACCTTCAGTTAACGCGATTTCTAAATTGTATAACGCTATAACTTTTTCGTGATTGGTAATACTGTAATTACGTACAAACGCCTCAGCATACCCGTATACGTGGGTAGGACACGGTGGACACGGTGGACAAGGTGGACAAATTGGTGCAGGAGTTACAATATTAATTGCATCTTTGCCAATTTTGTAGTTATTAGACATAAACTTTTGTTATTACAATTACGTTAAACGTACCTCCAGCCACAAAACTTAAATTATAAGCTGTAAAATCAATTTCACCGACATTTCCACTTATAGACAAACTTTCGTCAGTTGCTAAAGTAAACGTATTGTTTATTTTAACGCTTGACGTACCTTTGTTTATGAATGTAAGTGCGTTAGTATTTTGATCAAAGTCAATGTTACCGTTTTCTGTATACTCTTTAAAATTATTTTTGTACTTCATTTTACAAACTGTTTAATTGTGCTACGGCCATTTTATAAATTGTAGGTTTGTTTTTTGCTAATTTCAGCAACAAAAACATATTATTTTTGAAATTAGAGTCAATTTGTTGCAGCTCTGTAATAATATTGTTAAGCTCCAGATCGTCACCAAAACCATTTACGGGTGTGTTTTCAACTCCAAAAAGTTTACTCAACATTGGTGCAATATACGGTAAGTATTTTTCAATCGGGTCAACTACTTGACCAATTTCTGCAGCTTCATTAAGTTCCTGTTCAACTTCCTGTAAATCCATACTTAACCTTTCGTTTTCAGCCTGAAGGCGTTTATTTTCTGCTCTTAAAAACCCGACTTCGCTATAAAGTTCAAATAACTTTGGATCAGTTTGTTGTTGCATAACCATAGCTGACGTGCCGTTAACGGCCAAACCTTGTGGTTTTGGCTCCATTGAAAACGTGAAACCAACTACGTCAACTTCTTTACCTTTGGGCGAACCGCAAACCAAAACGTAGTACGTTTTTGTATTGTTGTCTCCAGCTGCAAAAGTGCAAAAGTAATTTTCTACTTGTTCTTCTACATTACCATTATCACGACAACAGATAGCACTCGGAGTCGCTGTTTTTTTACTTCCACAGTATATCTTTACGCTTGTAACGTGTTGATAACTTTGTAAGTAAGTTTTTAAATTGTCAATACCTGTAACTTCTGTTGCCATTGTGATAGTGGAGTTTGTGGGTTGTACGGACCCTGTTTTTTTATCTTCTGTTAAAATCGTAATAAACCGTGCAAGTTATTGCTAACCCTGTAGCGTTTAACGCTGCAGGAAACATAACAAACGACTTAGGCCAATTTACCATTACGTCGTCAAACGAGGGAATTTCAATTACGTGTGGGTAATTGTAAGGTTCTCCGGGAAACGCGGTTGTGGTGTTGTTATAAACACTAATTAATTTAGCCAAAGGAATTTTTAAGTATTCACCTCCAGCGTCGTCAATATACAGCACTAAGTAACCACTACAAAGATCAACCGATCCCATATTACTTACTCCATTTGGTGACTTTGCAACAGCTTGTGCAGGGTAAAACTCTACACCTTTCGTTCTAACTACTTGTGAACTATCTGTTCTCAAAATAGAGTTGTCGGGAAAATAAAATTTAGTTGCCGTCGTGCTTGTTGGAACGTTAATACTAACGATTTCGCTTTTTTGTATCTTCTGCATTTTTTTTTAAATTAAATTGTTGTTAAGGCAGAAGGACAAAGGCCACAAACTTGTGTGGCCTTCGTGCAACTTCTGTGTATTTTTAGCGAGTAGCTGCGTTAAGTGCTAAGAAACCACGCAATACTAACGCCAAACGGTCATACGTTCCCGGAGCCACTGACAAACCTGTTGGTACATTCATTTTAATGTCTGCTTTTTTCTGACCTGACAGTTCGATGATTGTCCCAAGTGCAGTGATACCACTGTCATCTCCATTAAAGCTATCTACTGAAGTAGAGGCAACTGAAGCACTTGTCAACCAAGATGTAGCACCCAATCCTGCTTGTGCTACGCCAACGTCACGAAAACGTGAAGTCAAAAAGTTTTGTATGTACTGAACGTTATTTATTGCAATATTTAACGTTGAGTTATTAAAAAACATTTGATAAGCTGCGGCCGTTGTTGCTGTAAAAGTGCTTGGGTTAGGATAAGAGTTTAGAATATACTCAGCACTTGTTGCACTTGACGGTTTAGCAATATAAAGTCCAGCCAAAACCGCAAAAAAACTGTCATTAGTATTTAAACGAATTTCAGTGTTTGAACTTCCACCTGTAAAACCAGGGTTTTGTTCTGACTGCAACGCGTAAAACTGATAGTAGTTTACGTTTTGTGAAATAGGGTTTTCCAAACGTAAGTCGCTTGGAGTTACAATAGGGTTACGTCCTGCTGAGGCGTAAGCTGCTTTTACTGATTTGAACGCGTTACGTAACGCAATTTGATTTACTGCCATTTTTGTTAATTTTATGTGTGAAAATTTTTAAACTTTTTTTTAATTAGTAACCGTATTCGTCGTAGCTTTCGTTTACGATAGTTTCTCCAATCGTTTGAACACCTTGTACTGTATAAGCTCCAATCGTATCGACTTGGCCTATGGTATCAATACCGTTGATTGGTAACGTTGGCATAAATTCGTGTAAAGTTGATATACCACCCGACACAATCATACCGTCAAAAACGCTTTTTAACATTGGAGACTTAACAAATTTAGGTCCAAACAATCCAAGTGCTAAAACTGCAGCACCCGAGTAATCTTTACCTGAGAAAGTTAATGTAGCACCGAGTGCCTTTTTTGCGTAATTTCCTGCAATTGCACCAGCTACTAAACCTGCACCTGACATTGCTGTACCTTTAATATCACCCATTTTATGTGATGAGTGACGACGACGGCGTACTTTACCGACTTTGCTTTTGTGTTTTCTACGAGCCATTTTTTTAAATTTGATTAAATGTTTATAATAATTTTTTTAATACTGATAAATGAGTTTTTTGTTCTTTTAACATTGCTGTTAATTTTTTTACGTCTTTTTTTCTATCTGCTATCTGTTGTTTACTTATTGCAGGATATTTTTTTGTTGCCAATAAATGTTTTGTTTCAGCTAAGTATTTTTCTGTTTTTTCCATTTCAGCTGACGCTAATTTAAACGCATTTACCGCGTTTTGATGATACGTAACTTTTAAACCACCTATTTTTCTTTTTTCAAGTTTATAACCGTGAGTTAGTTTTAACTTTTTTGATTTCAACTCTTTTTGTAACTTTTTTGCTTTTGAAAGACCTGAAACAACTTTAATATTTACGTTATGACTTTTTGTGTCTTTGTGCGTAGAAGTCGCTTTTTTTGTAGCTGCTTTTTTATTTTTAGCTCCTGTTATTTTATGCATTTTATCGGGTATTAATTTGGCGTTAAAATGTTCAGCTATTTTTTCAGCTTCTTTTTTTTCATTTTCGTACCACAGGTAACGAAATTCTGCATTGTCTGTAAATGTTAATGGTGCAGACAATGTTCTACGAGTAAGATACAATCCGTCTTTTTTTATGCAATACAATTTTTCTACACCAACTATTTTTTTTGTAGCTGCTTTTTTAACAACTTTCTTTTTTACAGCTCCAACTTTACGTTTGGCACGAATTTTTGCCATATAAAGTTTTGCAGCTTTTGAACCTTTTACTAAGTGTGGTTTTTTCATTTTTAATATAGCCCAGCCAAGTCGGCACCTCCTGGTTTTATTTGATTTGTTGTTGTGTTTGTTTTTACAGAGTCTCCTGTTGGCATTATACGGTCCTCAAGATCACTGTAAACTGCACTTCCTGACGTGGTTTCTAAATTTTGTGAAGGTGCTTCTGTTGTAGGTCCTGGTTTAATTTTAAGCTGAGTTCCTGTCTTAACTTCGTCTGACTTTTTAGTTGACATACCTTTGACATAAATGTATATACCAATGGCTGCAAGTCCTAATAAAATTATGTTTGTTTTTTTCATTTTATCGTTTTTTTAATAATATAAAACCAATAACTGCAGCTCCAATAACTAATAACATTGTGGAACTAACTGCAGGTTTTTTTGAGTCATCTGTTGTTGGAGTATCTTTTGGTGTGTCTTGCGTTGGAGTGTCTTGTGGTGGAGTTTGTGGTGCGGTTGTGGCCACGTCACTATGATTAATACCCAACATACTAAATAATTGCTTTGCTGCGGCCAAAATTGCTGTAGCGGTGGCTATACCAGCTGTTATTGTTGCAGGATCAAAACCAATACGACCTGTATTGTAATCAGGTGACATTGTAATACTGTTTTGATCTAAACCCAAAATTCTGTTTTTTACTTTTCCTTCAATAGCGTTGTCCAATAACTTACCAAAGTCTTTACCACCCATATTGTACCAAAAATCTTCTACAGCTTTTCTGTTTTTCATTATTGCAGTGTTAAATTTAACACCGAGACCAAAAACGTTGTATTTAACAAGTTCTAAGAAGGCCAAACGGCCTGGTGCCAACGCAACTAATTTTACGTTGTGAGCTGCTGTGGATATTGTCGAACCAATCGTCGACACTCCACTTAATCTATACAATGGCATATTTTTTTTTTTTAATGGGTTTATGTCTATTTTATAAGTGTAATTTTTTTCAGAGTCAAAATACGGTAAAACGGCGTCCAATATAACGTCTCCATTTTTAAGTTTAGCGACTACGTATACGTG
>Ga0114980_10002649_pt1 | contig 12469 bp, 8 predicted proteins | sample S_140806_EF_Meta_FD_87018 | JGI IMG/M metagenome (GOLD analysis project Ga0114980, IMG submission 87018) | Freshwater microbial communities from Lake Simoncouche, Canada to study carbon cycling - S_140806_EF_MetaG | ecosystem: Environmental > Aquatic > Freshwater > Lake | place: Lake...
CACATTCTGCTTTCGGGTCCGCCAGGATTGGGAAAGACAACTTTGGCGCTGATTTTGGCCAGTGAAATGCAGACTCCGATTCGCATCACCAGTGGCCCAGCGATCACTCATGCCGGGGATCTGGCCGCAATTCTTTCATCACTTGTCGAAGGTGAAATTCTATTTCTTGACGAGATTCATCGCTTGCCACGGCCGGCTGAGGAACTTTTGTATTTGGCGATGGAAGATTTCCGAGTAGATGTTGTCGTCGGCAAAGGTCCAGGTGCAACGGCAATTCCATTGCAATTGCCACGATTTACTTTAGTTGGCGCCACTACTCGTGCCGGATTGTTGCCCAGCCCACTGCGTGATCGATTCGGTTTCACTGCGCATTTGGATTTCTACGAAGAAGATGAGTTGCAAGAAGTCATTCGCCGCAGTGCAGCGCTTCTGCAGTTGAAAATTGATGCCAAAGCGGTTGAAGAAGTTGCGGGACGCTCGCGCGGAACGCCACGTATTGCCAATCGCTTGTTGCGTCGAGTTCGTGATTATGCGCAAGTTCGATCTGGTGCCAAGGGTGCAAACCACTTGACCCATGAAGATGCAATGTCAGCACTTGAAATGTACGAAGTCGACGAGAAAGGCCTTGATCGTCTCGATCGTTCAGTATTAGTTGCCTTAATCGAGCGATTTAATGGCGGCCCTGTCGGTCTTTCGACGCTAGCAATTGCAGTTGGGGAAGAGACCGAAACCGTGGAATCAGTTGCTGAACCATTTTTGGTCCGAAATGGTTTTATGGCCAGAACTCCACGCGGGCGTATCGCAACAGCGCAAGGTTGGGCTCACGTGGGACGAACCCCACCTGCCGAAGCTGCGACGCTTTTCGACACACCAGCGCTTGACGCCTAGACTCTGCTCCTATGTCCACACCAAATAAAACCGTGAAGAGCCCTGCCCGCTCTGGCCGTTCCCTCGTGATCTTGGCCGTAATCCTGCTCGGATTAATAGTTACTGCATTTGTTCAAGGCGCTTCAGCTGTTCGCCTCGGTCTCGATCTGCGCGGAGGCACCAGCGTGACGCTGCAGCCTCGCGCATCAAATGATGCTAACAAGATCACATCCGAAGCCGTTGATCAGGCTGTAACAATTATTCGCCAGCGCGTTAACTCACTCGGTGTGGCCGAAAGTGAAGTAACTGCACAAGGCAGCGGAACAAATCGTCAGATAGTAATTTCAGTTCCAGGTGATAGCGGACGTCGCGTTGTTGATCTAGTTGGTCAGACTGCCGAACTTCGCTTTCGCCAAGTGCTTGCCGAAAGTGCGGGTATTCCAACAACTGCAGACACTGCTACAGCAGCAACTCCGGCTGCCGGTGTGTCTGCCGATATCAATGCTCGCTATGCCGCACTGGATTGCACCAATCCTGCAAACCGTGAAGGAACTGGAGCAGATAGTCCAGCCGACACGATCGTTTCTTGTTCTCGCGAAGGCGGAGCTAAATACATTCTTGGACCTGCCGAAGTTCTTGGTCAGCAAGTATCTGAAGCATCCGCTGGTATGGATCCATCACAAGGCGTTGCCTGGTTTGTTTCCCTAACCTTTAATGGCGAAGGAACTAAGGCATTTGGCGCGCTAACTAATCGCGTAACAACTTTGGCATCGCCTCTAAATCAGGTAGCAATTGTTCTCGACGGTCTAGTTGTTTCAGCTCCTCGAATTAACGAAGCGATTCCATCAGGAAATGCGCAAATCACTGGTTCGTTCTCGCAAGTTGAAGCACAAGATCTTGCCAACGTACTTAAATACGGTGCACTGCCATTGGCATTTGACCGCGGTGAAGTTCAACAGGTTTCACCTACTTTGGGCGCCGATCAATTAAACGCCGGCCTGCTAGCTGGTTTCCTCGGTCTTGGACTCGTAGTTATCTACTCACTTCTTTATTATCGCGGTCTTGGTTTAGTAACTGTCGGTTCGCTGGCAATTGCTGGTGGATTGGTATACCTACTCTTCTTGGTACTCGGAGCGACAATCGGATTCACTCTTACTCTTGCCGGGATTGCTGGAGCAATTGTTGCAATCGGCGTAACAGCCGACTCATTCATCGTCTTCTTTGAACGCATTCGTGATGAAGCACGTGAAGGACGCTCACTTCGCTCCGCAGTCGAAAGTGGTTGGCTAAAAGCACGTCACACCATTTTGGTTGCCGACGCTGTTTCGCTTATCGCAGCCGTTCTTCTCTACTTCTTCGCTGTAGGTGGCGTTCGTGGATTCGCATTCACCCTAGGACTCACCACTCTTGTTGACCTGATCGTTGTCTTCTTATTTACAAAGCCAATCGTGACAATTTTGGCCGGAGTTAGATTCTTTGCATCTGGTCATCCTCTCTCTGGCTTATCGCCTAAGAGCATCGGAATGAAACAAACACAATCTGCATCAACATTGGAGGCATAAGCGATGTCAAAACTTTCAGGTCTTGGTGGTCGTCTCTACTCTGGTGAAACTTCATTTGATTTCATTGGGCAGCGTCGTCGTTGGTACTCGATCTCAGCTCTCTTTATCCTTGCTTCTATTGCAGCACTTGCGATCCAGGGCTTGCACCTCGGCATTGAATTTAAGGGTGGCTCGTCTTACACAGTAAACAAATCAGGTATTAGCGTCGAGCAGGCACGCGCATCTGTAGCATCCGTTGATATTCCAGGCGAGATCATCGTTCAGAAGATTGGTGACTCCAAGATTCGTATTCAAACGGGAGCGCTAACTGCTTCACAATCAAAGGGCGTAGAGAGCGCGCTGACACAAACTTTCGGCGTTGCCATTGAATCTATTGACACCCAAATAATTGGACCATCATGGGGTAAAGAAATTACCAAGAAGGCGCTCTATGGTCTTATCGCGTTCTTGCTTGTAATCATGCTCTTTCTTGCTATGGCATTCGAACCAAAGATGGCTATTGCAGCCATCGTTGCGGTAGTTCATGACGTGTTCATAACGGTTGGAATTTACGCTCTGGTTGGTTTCGATGTAACGCCGGCTACGGTGATTGGGTTCCTAACAATCCTTGGTTACTCACTTTATGACACTGTTGTTGTCTTCGATAAAGTTCGGGAAAACACCAAATCAGTTGCAGCAGTTGGAAAAATGACTTACTCGCAAGCAGCAAACTTGGCCGTTAATCAGACAATCGTTCGTTCGGCAAATACTTCTTTAATCGCACTTCTACCAGTTGGATCTATTCTTTTTGTTGGCGCTGGCTTGCTCGGTGCCGGAACTCTCAAGGATCTTTCACTTGCGCTATTTATTGGTCTTGCAGTCGGTACTTATTCTTCAATCTTTATCGCTCCACCATTCTTGGCCTCACTTCGCGAAAAGGAGCCTGCAATGCAGGCGTTGGCTAAGCGTGTGGCATCTCGTGGGGGAGTAAGCGTAGAAGCGGTTTCATCTTCGACAGCAGCTCGTCCAGCGATTAGCCCAAGTGGTAATCGTGGACCTCGCAACCAACCAAAACGTAAGGGTCGCAAGTAAGGCAAATTAATTTGCCACTAGCGCCTGAAAACATTCGATCAGCATGGATATTCTGGTTGCGCCATTAATTAAGACCCTGAAAGAAAATGATCCAAGTAACAATTTGGGCGATGTTCAACGCGCCTATGAAGTTGCAAAGCTAGCTCACGTCGGGCAAATGCGTAAATCTGGTGAAGAGTACATAACTCATCCAGTTGCCGTATCGCAGATCTTGGCCGAACTTGGGCTAAATGATGTGACGATCATCGCTTCGTTACTGCATGACACCATCGAAGATACGCCTTATTCATTAACGCAATTACGCGCAGATTTTGGCGATGAGATTGCAAATTTAGTTGATGGTGTTACCAAGCTAGATAAATTAACTTATGGTCCAACCGCGGAAGCCGAGACTGTTCGCAAGATGGTTGTTGCTATGTCGCGTGATATTCGCGTTCTTGTTATCAAGTTGGCCGACAGACTTCACAACGCACGCACATGGAAATATGTCTCCACGGAAAGTGCCGAAAGAAAAGCGCGTGAGACTCTAGATATTTATGCCCCACTAGCCCATCGCTTAGGTATGAATGCGATCAAGTGGGAGCTCGAAGATCTCTCATTTGAAGTTCTTGAACCAAAGAAGTTCGAAGAAATATCGAGATTGGTAGCAGAAAGATCTCCCTCTAGAGATGCATTGACCCAAGAAGTCATCTCGGCAGTGCAGGGTGATTTGCTAAAGGATTCCGTATCGGCGACCGTAACTGGGCGCAAGAAACATTTCTATAGCGTTTATCAAAAGATGGTGGTTAGAGGTCGAGAATTCAACGACATCTATGACTTGGTCGGTATTCGAGTTTTAGTAAATGATGTTCGTGATTGCTACGCCGTTCTTGGTTCAATTCACGCAAGATGGTCACCGGTTCCAGGGCGATTTAAAGATTACATCGCGATGCCCAAATTTAACCTTTATCAATCCTTACACACGACAGTTATTGGCCCAGGTGGCAAGGCGATTGAAATTCAGATTAGAACGTATGACATGCATTCGCGCGCCGAGTTCGGCATCGCAGCACATTGGAAATACAAGCAGGGAAATGAATCAAACTCTTCGTCACCTGAAATGCTGTGGCTACGCCAACTTCACGAGTGGCAGAAAGAGACCGAAGATCCTTCAGAGTTCTTAGAGGCGCTGCGCTTTGATCTGGGCAGCCCAGAGGTATTTGTCTTTACTCCGAAAGGGAGTGTGATTGCACTTCCGGGTGGATCAACACCCGTTGATTTCGCATACTCGGTACATACTGATGTGGGAAGTCGTTGCGCTGGCGCTAAGGTAAATAATCGATTAGTCCCTCTTGATACTCGTTTGGTAAATGGTGACGTTGTTGAGATCGTCACAAATAAGAGTGAACATGCTGGCCCGTCTCGAGACTGGCTTAACTTTGTAAAATCTCCAAGAGCCCGCTCAAAGATAAAGGCGCACTTCAGTAAAGAACGACGTGAAGAGGCCATTGATGCTGGCCGTGAATCAATTGCGCGCCAAATGCGTAAAGCTGGTTTGCCGCTTCAGAAAATTTTCGCTGGGCACTCACTTCTTGAACTAGCGCACGATCTTCGTTACCCAGATATTTCGGCTCTATATAGCGCAGTTGGCGATGGTCATGTTTCTGCAGCTTCTATCATCGAAAAGTTAGTCGTCTCCTTACGGGTTGAGGATTCGCATCCCGAACCAACGATGGAGCAAGTTCCAACTGGTTCTCATTCCGTGCGACGTTCCAGCAGTGCCATTGAAGTTGAAGGTGTCGGTGATGTATTAGTTAAGTTGGCGCGGTGTTGCACGCCGGTGCCAGGAGATTCGATAGTCGGTTTTATAACTAAAGGCAGTGGTATTTCGGTGCATCGTGAAGATTGTATAAATGCCGCTGATCTTCAGTTAAATCAAGGAGAACGTATCGCCAAAGTTAAATGGTTGACGGGTGCGGGCAGCGTCTTCTTGGTAAATATTCAAGTAGAAGCTCTGGATCGAGCCAGACTGCTAGCTGATGTAACGCGCGCTCTTTCAGAGCAGCATGTAAATATTCTAAGTGCAGCAGTAAATACTTCAAAGGATCGGACAGCGATTTCGAAGTTCACTTTTGAAATGGCGGATGCGACCCACTTAGACTCCGTTTTAGCGGCAGTTAGAGCTGTCGAAGGCGTCTATGACGTCTATCGAAATTAGTTAAATTCGGCGAGAGATTTTTCTGCTTCGGCTAGCCAAACCTTACGCGCTTCGGCAGAATCAAGAGCCTCTTTTGCTTTCTTATCGTTGCCGACTGATTGAGATTTAGCAGCGATCTTCTCGTAATTTGCGATCGATTCGGCTAATTGCTTTACAACATCAGCAGCGCGCGCCTTTGCGGCCGGATCGGTCTTACGCCAGATCTCAGCCTCAGCGCTCTTGATCGCTTCTTCAACTTTCGCCACTCGTGCATCAAATGCGGCACGCTTATCTCGGTGAGTGATGCCGATTTTTTCCCAAGAGCGTGCGAGTTCGCGGAATGCGTTCTTTGCAGCCTTGGCGTCAGTAAATGGAACGAGAGCTTCAATTTGAACAATTAGTTCTTCGCGCTTGGCCAAATTGGCGGTCATAGAAACTTCACGTTTTTCCAAATCAGCGTTTTTCGCTTTAAAGAATTGATCCTGTGCTGCTTTGAATTTAGCCCAGAGTTTTGCGTCATCACTTGGCTTGCCACGACCTGCGGCTTTCCATTGATCCATTAAAGTTTTAAATTTGCGCGCGGTTGCGACCCAATCTGTTGAAGTGGCTAGCGTTGATGCTTCTTCAACTAGAGCCTTCTTTGCAGCCGAAACCTTCGAGGTGATCTCTTCTAGGCTGGCAAAATGGGTGCGACGGCGCTTATCAAATTTATTGCGTGATGCTGAAAAACGTTTCCACAGGTCAGCATCGGCTTTTTTATCTAAACGAGGGGCAGATTTCCATTCATCGAGAAGAGTCTTGAGGCGATCTCCCGTAACTTTCCAATTCTCGGAAAGCGCCAGGGATTCTGCTTCGGCAACTATCTTTTCTTTTTCTACCAAAACTTGTGCGCGGTGAGCGGCTTTAGCCGCTACTTCAAGGGCTTTCTTTGCCTCATATGCTTCGCGGTGGCCTTCAATTAACGGCTCAATTTGTTCAACCGATAACGAAAGAGCTTGTAAATCGCCAACACCATTTAGCTCGCGTACTTGCTGGCGCAGTTTCTTAACCGCTTCATACGCATCATCCGGAACGACTGCCCCACTTGTGATTCGTGCTGCAGTTAACGCAACTTCAGATGCTAGCGCTTCAAATTTGCGGACGAAATACTGCAAGGCCTCTTCTGAAGTTTTTCCAGGGTATGAACCAACTGGCTTTTCACCTTCTGGTGTTATTACAAATACGGTTCCATCATCTGCCACTCGACCGAATTTTGATGGATCACCTATTAGCGCACTTGCCGCACTTGGTGTAGCTGGTGCGATCTTTACTGATCCTGGATTGATATTGTCGGTCATGGTTTTCCCTTTCAGCGCGTCGGCTTTTTCGAGCCTTCGTTGTTTGAGTGTGCAGACGAGGTCTTGCGGAGATAAAAGGTACCCTGTCTTACTTATCGGGGAAAGTTCGCGCTCAAAAGTGCGCCAGAAACAGGGGTGATCTAATGTTGGTGACTTCTTTCGTGGCCCCAATGTTTGCCACCAATTGTTGGGTTATCGCACCTGGCCCTGGTCAAGAGTGCATCATTGTTGATCCCGGAATGCCAGATATTTCGCATGAGATAACTGCGCTAGTCGCCGAACATGGCCTCAAACCAGTTGCAACGCTCATTACACACGGCCACTTAGATCATACTTTTTCTGTAAAGCCTTTAGCTGATGGTTATGGAATTTCGGCATACATACATACCGAAGATCGTGATCTATTGCTCCGTCCGCAGGGTGCGCACGGTGTTGAATTCTTAGCGACTCTCGATGCCATGGAATTCTCGGAACCAAATGAAGTGAAGAACTTGCGTCATGGTGATGAGATTGAAGTTCTAGATATGAAGATAACTGCTATCCATGCACCAGGCCACACTCGAGGCAGCACGATGTTTTCGATAAATGATGAGCTTCTCATCAGCGGTGATGTTCTTTTCGCGGGTTCGATAGGAAGAACGGACCTGCCTTCGGGTTCACATGAAGCGATGACTAAGACTCTTAAGACACGCGTTCTCCCTTTAAGCGATGAATTACGAGTGCTTCCTGGGCATGGACCGGAGACCACAATTAAATTCGAGCGAAAAAATAATCCATATCTGAAAGAATTGCGCTTATGAAGTACGAAAAGATTCAAGCACCGAAAGGGGTCAGTGAATACGGACCTCCGATGTCGGCTGCCTTTGAATGGGTACGCGAATCTTTAATCGCTCCTGCAAAACTTGCTGGGTATCAACTAATGGAATTACCGGTCTTTGAAGACACTGCACTATTTTCGCGCGGGGTTGGTGAATCAACGGATGTCGTTAGTAAAGAAATGTATACATTTGAAGACAGAGGCGGACGTTCACTAACCTTGCGTCCCGAAGGCACCGCAGGGGTCATGCGCGCAGTTATTGAAAGCGGACTAGACCGAGGTCAACTTCCGGTAAAGGTTTGGTATTCAGGAGCGTTCTTTAGAGCCGAGCGCCCGCAAGCTGGTCGTTATCGTCAGTTCTATCAAGTTGGAATTGAAGCCATTGGTTTGGATGATCCAGCGATTGATGCTGAAGTAATAGCAATAGCAGATCAAGGATTTAAATCTTTGGGTCTGCGAAACTATCGTCTTGAAATTACTTCACTCGGAGATAACGAATCCAGGGCGGCTCATCGCGTGGATCTTCTTAAATACATTGCAACGTTGAATCTCGATGAGGCAACTAAAGAGCGCGCTGCAATAAATCCGCTTCGCTTATTCGATGACAAGCGTCCAGAGATGCAGCAGGCAATGGCAAATGCGCCGTTGCTCCTTAACTATCTTTCGAAAGAGTCGGCCGAGAATTTCGCTGAAGTTAAGAGCTACCTCGATCAACTTGGCATCTCATATCTAGTTAATCCAAGGATGGTTCGGGGCTTGGACTATTACACCGGAACTACATTTGAATTCATTCATGAAGGATTGGGCGCCCAGTCGGGAATTGGCGGTGGCGGACGTTATGACGGACTCATGGAGATTCTCGGTGGACAAGCGCTATCCGGAATTGGATTTGGATTAGGTGTTGATCGAGCTCTTCTTGCGGCGCAAGCTGAAGGTGTTTTGGTTGAAAACCAATTCTCATCCGATTTATTTATTATCCCGCTAGGTGATAATCAAAAACCTATTGCTCTCTCTTTAGCAGCGCAGTTACGCCTTTCTGGAATACGTACGGAAATCGCTTTTGGTGATCGTGCGCTGAAAGGTGCCATGAAGGCTGCCGACAAGAGTGGATCTCGTTATGTAATCGTTCTTGGTGATTCCGAGGTTGCATCAGGCACGGTCGAACTTAAACGTATGAGCGATGGCTTCACTTCATCGGTTAAGATTGAGGAATTGCAGAAGGCTCTAACCGGAGCGCTCTGAGGTTTTTAATTTTCTAAGGTGGATTTTCTCTAATGTTAAGAACACATGACGCTGGATCACTTCGAGCAACTCATGCTGGCCAGACTGTTTCACTGGCAGGTTGGGTAGCTCGTCGTCGAGATCATGGTGGCGTGGCATTTATTGACCTACGTGACTCAACTGGTTCAGTACAGGTGGTTATTCGCGATGAAGCTTTAGCTGGTTCGTTGCGCGCCGAATGGTGTCTGCAAATAACAGGTGAAGTTGTGCTTCGTCCTGAAGGCAATGCCAATTCGACTCTGCCAACCGGTGCCATCGAAGTCATGGGCGATGAAACTAAGGTTCTTAGTGAATCCGCCGCTTTGCCATTTCCCGTAGATAGTGGAAACGACGCTGAGATATCAGAGGAAGTGCGATTGAAGTATCGCTATCTAGATCTGCGGCGTGAGAAGCCGGCTGCCAATTTGCGACTTCGCTCAAAAGTTACCTCAACTATTCGCCGTGTTATGGAAGATCTTGATTTTCTTGAAATCGAAACTCCTTATCTCACGCGAAGCACACCTGAGGGCGCCCGTGATTTCTTAGTTCCTGTTCGCTTGCAACCTGGTAGTTGGTATGCACTGCCGCAGTCGCCACAGTTATTTAAGCAACTTTTAATGGTTGCTGGCATGGAACGTTACTACCAGATTGCGAGATGCTTCCGAGATGAAGATTTCCGCGCTGATCGTCAACCAGAATTTACGCAATTAGATATTGAAATGTCATTTATTGATCAGGCAGATATTTTGTCCGTTGCCGAAAAACTCTTGGTCAAGATTTGGAAAGAGGCAGTTGGTTTTGATATTCCAACTCCGATTCGTCATATGACATATGCCGATGCAATGCAGAACTACGGATCTGATAAACCAGACTTGCGATTTGATTTGCAACTCATCGAGCAGACCGCGTTCTTTGCAAAGACAGAATTTCGCGTCTTTCAGGCGCCATATGTCGGCAGCGTAGTAATGCCGGGTGGTGCAACCTCGCCACGTCGCGAATTAGATGCTTGGCAAGATTGGGCAAAGGCGCGCGGAGCTAAAGGCCTGGCATACATTCTTGTAAATGAGGATGGAACCCTTGGTGGTCCAGTTTCTAAGAATATTTCTGAATCAGAGCAAAGCGGAATAGTCGCCGCCGCTGGAGCAAAACCTGGCGATGCAATCTTCTTCGCTGCAGGCGATCGAAGCGCATCCCTTGCACTTCTTGGTGCAGTGCGTCTTGAAATCGGAAAACGCTGCAATCTAATAGCTGAAGGTGCTTGGGAATTTCTTTGGGTAGTCGATGCACCTATGTTTGAACCAACTGATAACGGTGGTTGGACAGCGGTACATCATCCTTTTACCGGACCTAAACCAGAATTTGCAAAGAGTTTCGCTAGCGATCCAGCAAACGCCTTGGCCTATGCCTACGACATTGTTCTAAACGGAACTGAACTTGGCGGTGGATCAATTCGTATCCATGACCGAGAGATTCAGAAGGATGTTTTCACTGTTATCGGTTTAAGTGACGAGGAAGCGGCAAGTAAATTCGGCTTCTTGCTTGAGGCATTTAATTACGGTCCACCTCCTCATGGAGGAATCGCACTTGGTCTCGATCGCGTATGTGCGCTTTTAACAGGCAGTGACTCAATTCGCGAAGTAATCGCTTTCCCAAAGACAGCCAGTGGGGGAGATCCACTTACTGGCGCTCCCACTCCAATTACACCAGCGCAGCGTAAAGAGAGCGGCGTTGACGGAGTCACCAAGGTAGAAGCCCAGAAGTAAAGGCCTTCTCAGGTAGGCTAGCGATAGATTTAAACTAAGTGAGGATATAAATGGTTACCGGTCCAGGAGGAGTCGCAACGATCATCGCTGCCTGCTCACTCCTTGTGATTGCGATCGCAGTTTCATATGCGGTTATTCGAATTGGACGCCTAATTGATGAAGCCAAAGTCTCGCTAAAAGTTTTAACTGATGAGGCGGCACCGCTGATGCACGAATCAACTCGTACGGTAGAACTTATTAACAGCCCGCTAGAAAGTTTTGCGCGAATCACTAAGAATGTTGAAGATGTAACTACGAAAGTAGCAGATGCGACAACTGGATTTATGGATAAGAGTGGCCCTGCAGTAAAGGTCGCTGGCGCACTTATTAGCGCTGCGAGCATGAGCAAATCACGCTCAAAAAAGAAGAAGAAGGCGGAGTGATCCCCAACAGTGGAATCCGCCGAGATCCGTTCGCGCTGGCTGCGCTTCTTTGAAAGTGATAACCGAGAAGGTTTAACTCACACAGTTGTGCCTTCGGCATCGCTAATTGCTGACGATCCAAATCTCTTGCTAGTTAATGCTGGCATGGTGCCATTCAAACCATATTTCCTGGGTGAAGTGACCCCACCTTTTAAGCGCGCGACATCAGTACAAAAATGCGTGCGTACTCTCGATATCGACGAGGTTGGAAAAACTACTCGGCATGCTTCCTTCTTCCAGATGTGCGGCAACTTCTCGTTCGGTGATTATTTTAAAGAGGGTGCGATAGCACTTGCCTGGGATTTATTAACTAGACCAATCTCTGATGGTGGATACGGTTTCCCAGAAGACAAATTATGGGTCACCGTCTTTTTAACCGACGATGAAGCAGCCGATATCTGGCATAAGAAAATTGGAGTTCCAAAAGAACGAATCCAACGTCGTGATATGGCAGATAACTTTTGGTCAATGGGTGTTCCTGGTCCATGCGGGCCATGCTCTGAAATTTATTTTGATCGTGGTCCAGCTTACGGTCGCGACGGCGGACCAATTGCAGATGAGAATAGATATCTCGAAATCTGGAACCTCGTGTTTATGCAAAATGAACGTGGCTCTGGTGGAGGTAAAGATGACTTCCCAATTCTCGGAGAATTGCCCGCTAAAAGTATTGATACTGGTTTGGGGCTAGAACGTACTGCTGCACTATTGCAGGGCGTAGAAAATATCTATGAAATCGATACAACGATGCAGATTCTATCTAAAGCGATGGCTCTCTCGGGAGTTAAGTACGGTAAAGACGAGAAGACAGATATTTCCTTGCGCGTTATTGCAGATCACGCACGAACTTCTGCAATGTTAATCGGAGATGGTGTTACCCCAGGCAATGAAGGCCGCGGTTATGTCCTTCGTCGGATGATGCGCAGAACCATCCGAAATATGCGCTTGCTTGGTACAAATGATTCTGTCATGTCAGAACTAACATCCGCCGCTATTGGAGCCATGGGTTCTCAATACCCAGAACTGATATCAGATAAGAAACGAATACTGGAAGTCTCGATTTCTGAAGAAGAATCTTTCTTGCAGACGCTTAAGAGTGGAACTGCGATATTTGATATTGCATCCTCTGAATTAAAGAGTGAAAAAGTCAACATTCTG
>Ga0114980_10002651_pt1 | contig 12467 bp, 10 predicted proteins | sample S_140806_EF_Meta_FD_87018 | JGI IMG/M metagenome (GOLD analysis project Ga0114980, IMG submission 87018) | Freshwater microbial communities from Lake Simoncouche, Canada to study carbon cycling - S_140806_EF_MetaG | ecosystem: Environmental > Aquatic > Freshwater > Lake | place: Lake...
CACCCCTGCTGCCTCATGATTGGCGCGCTGCACAAGGAAACCTAAGTCGTGATACAAAGCAGCCAATTTCAACAGATCGATTTCCTCACTAGTCACACCTTCGCGGTACGCAATTTCTTGGCATTGGCGGATAACATCTTCCGTATGACGGCTATCGTGATAGAGATACTTAACGTTCAAGTCGAACCGAAGACGTTGCATAACGCTTCCGTGTTGTTGCTCATAGAATGACTTGACTGCGCTCATTTCGTGTCTTGCCTGTTGCTTCAATTGATTTCGCAGTAAATGTAAACAAGATGTTTAGATTTGCATCAAATACAGCCTTATGCAGCTCAAAAAAATCCTTGTTCCATGCGACCTCAAAGAAGAGAGCTTTGTTGCTTTGCACCATGCCAGCCACATTGCCGCACTTTCAGGAGCTGAAATAGCCCTCCTTCACTTGGAGTTCAGCGATCGTGCACTGGAAGCATCCAAGGCTGCATTAGACGTTTGGGCTGAGCGCTTGAAAACCACGTTTGCCGGCACCGTAACTGCGCATGTTCGCAAAGGAGGAATAGTTGGTGAAATACCGGCTTTCGCAAAAGAGCAAGAGTGTGGACTCGTTATCATGCCTACCCATGGCATGCGCGGTATGCAGAAGTTGACCGGAAGCCTCGCGTTGCGTGTAGTTTCAGAATCGCATATTCCGTTTATTATAGTTCAGGAAAGAGACATTCGTCCGCAAGGTTATAAAAAGCTCGTCATTCCGGTTGATTACAGACATCAACTGCTCGACGAAGCGAAGGCATTTGTTCAAGTGGCAAAACTCTTTGGCGCAGAGGTTCACTTGGTTCTAAAGCGTGTGAACGCGGAGGTTATGGACGAAAGCATGCTCGCCGGACTCAAAAAACTATTCGAAGAACATCACATCGGCATTACACTTCACGAAGTACACCATGCCTCGCATTTTACGAAAGAACTCGTTCGCTATGCAGCATCGATTGAAGCAGATTTGATTTGTGCTATCAATTTTAGTTACGAATATCTGTATACGCTTTTCCCACGAACCGAAGAAGAAGATTTGATTTACAACGATCCGCAAATTCCCGTTCTGCTTATTACACCGCAAAATCAAGACGAGGTTATTTACAACATCCCCATGCGTTTCTAATTGCGCACATCGGGAAATTTCTTTGCTAGGCCGCGTTCAACCGTGTAAATCACATACACCACAATGAACAACAGAGTGGCGATGAGTAAGAGTACCTGTACTCCCTCTTGGAGGTGAAGAACCCATCCTGCGATGAAGAGCAGCAATCCGCCAAAGCCGGCCACCACCATCCTTCGCGACGATACGCGCTGAGCGTATTTCCATGCATCAGCCGATTGCATGGAGCGACGCGTTCTATATCCGTACAGCGGATTGATTTTTCGCGGCGGATACTTAGCCATAAGCAATCCTGCAATTATAAAAACTACCGATAACACAAGTTGCGGAAGAAACATAGCCTTAAATCTTAAACAACAGAATAACAAGAATAGCAGGAGATCCACAACTCCTAAAATCCCCGAGCAGGGAGTTAACAACCGTCAAGTATTAATTAATTCATATTGACAAGTGTTAAGACTTCCGGCTCTCATGAAACTGAAGGACAATATTGCAACTAACTTAGCAAAAACGAATAGTTCCATGAACCTTTTTACTTTTAAGTCTGCCATTCGTGTAATTGTTATTTTCACACTCGTATTAGTAGCACAAACACTTGCATTCGGCCAGTCTTCTGTGGCACGCCAATGGAGCGAAACGCAACTAAACTGCATTCGCAAGTACTTCGCAAAACCTACCGTGCATGCCCGCCATCTGTCGCATGTGTCGATAGCAATGTACGATGCATGGGCGGTTTATGACGATGAGGCCCAACCCTATTTGCTGGGTCAAACCTGGGGTGGTTTCAACTGCCCTTTCAATGGCATTCCCATTCCGGCAGACGGCGATTTGCTCGCAGCTCAGGAAAAGGCGATCAGCTATGCAGCCTATCGCACACTTTGGAATCGCTATACCATTTTTGCTCCGGGTGCCAACCTGCTTACCATTCAGGGCTACCTCAACGACCGCATGGCCTTGTTGGGATATGATACAGCAATTACCTCTACCGATTATTCAGACGGTGACCCGGCCAAACTCGGAAACTACATTGCAGCAAAGCTGCAGGAGTTCGCCTTGCTAGATGGTTCTAACCAACAAGGCAACTACGCCAACCTCCAATATCAACCCCTCAACGGACAATTGCAACCTGCCTTTCCAGGCAATCCATCGGTTGTTGACCCGAATCGCTGGCAGGCTTTGGTGTTGAGCCAATGTATCGACCAAAACAACATTCCTATTGAATGTCCTCCGGGTACGGGAACACCGGCCCTCTCGCACGAATGGGGCAGTGTTGTTCCATTTGCGTTAACCGAAGATCAGGCCGACACGTTGGAGCGTGATGGATTGAACTGGAAAGTATACCTGGATCCGGGACCTCCACCCTATTTGGACACTACAGTTCAAACGGGATTGGATGAAAGCTTCTTCAAGTGGGGCTATGTCATGAACATCATCTGGCATTCATTCCACAACAATGATGACGGAGTGATGGTGGATGCTTCACCGAATAACATTGGCGGTCTAAACATCACATCCAATGCACAGCTGCCACAAACCTTCGAAGATTACCAGGCGTTTTATAACCTGTACGAAGGTGGTGTGAACGACCCCGGTCATGCTATCAATCCGGCAACAGGCGCGCCATATGAACCACAGATGGTGCCTCGCAAAGACTTTTCCCGAGTGCTCTCTCAATATTGGGCAGACGGCCCGAATTCGGAAACCCCTCCGGGCCACTGGTTCAAGTTGTTCAACGAAGTAGAAGATAAAATGGACCTATTGGGCATCGAAAAACGCTGGATGGGTGAAGAAGCAGTTAGTAACCTCGAGTGGGACATCAAAGGATATTTCGCTCTGGGCGGAGGCATTCACGATGCAGCTATTGCATGCTGGGGAACGAAAGGATACTATGACTATACACGCCCTATCATGGCCATTCGCTGGATGGGTGTGAAAGGACAAAGTACTGACCCGAACCTACCGCATTACCATCCTGCAGGATTGCCATTGATACCGGGCTACATCGAACTGGTGCAAGAAGGCGACACACTCGCCGGTACGAATAATGAACACCTCAACAAAATCAAAATCTACTCTTGGAAAGGGCCATACGCAGCTACGGGACAAGACGGTGCTGGTTGGTTGTTGGCTGAAAACTGGTGGACCTACCAAACTGCCGGATTCGTAACACCTCCTTTTGCAGGCTACTACTCAGGACACTCTACCTACTCGAGAACGGCTGCCGAAATCATGACACTCATTACCGGCGACGAATACTTCCCCGGCGGTATGGCCGAGTTCGTAGCTACGCAAGACGAATATCTGCTGGCCGATGACGGACCATCCGCAACGGTGAAATTGCAATGGGCTACCTACCGCGATGCATCCGACCAGTGCAGTGTTTCGCGCATTTACGGCGGTCTGCACCCACCACAAGACGACATTCCGGGTCGCAGAGTGGGTCTTATTGTAGGCCCTCAAGCAGTGAACAAAGCGAATGAGTTCATCCATGCGAATCCGCCTCAACTAGCGGTTACTTATAGCGCTCCTGCTGTATCGGATATGAACGTAAACGGACTGTGGTATATGGATGTTCAATTCGATAAAACGATGGACACGCTGGTAACTCCGCAACTCATCTTCCTGAATACCGAGGCAGCGAATACGCTGACTTTCTCTTCAGGCTATTGGCTGAATGACCAAACATACCGAGCGACCTATTCAGTGGTTGATTTGAACGTGACGCTTACTGCATTGGCTGTAAGTATTCAGCAGGCAAGAGATATAGAAGGCGTGACGAACGTACCCGCGGTTGGCGCTCCTTTCTCTATCGACACTCAGAATCCGGCTGGTGTTGCCAGCATTCTGGGCGCTGAATCGGTGTTGAATGAGTTGGCTGTTTCAACGAATGCTGAAGTAGATATTTTGATTGAGTTCAGTGAAGCGATGAATCAGGATGTAGCACCTCTAATTACGGTATTGGGTGTCGACGCAAATGCAGGTTTGACGCTCAGCGCAACGAGCAACTGGACAAGCTCAACTACCTACCGCGCTGTTTTTGTATTGACGGATGCGAATGTAGAAATCCTGAATGCCGATATTGAAATTGCAGGTGCACAAGATGAAGCAGGCAATGACCAACTCATTACAATGCTCAACGACGTGCTTAACATCGACACGCAGGCACCACAAGGAGTTGTGACCAGCAATTACGATGTTATAACGGATGCTGACTCAGGCCAAACATTGGTTATTTCAGTGGTATGCGACACTCCGATGAATACGAATGAAGCACCGCTCTTGGTGTTCAGCGGCATTAATGAAGCAGCGAATTTGACGTTCATCGCAGGTGAATGGATCAACGACTCCACCTATCAATTCAGCTACACCGTATTGGATGGAAACATAGACACAGAGGTCGGAATTGCGATTGCAGGTTCGAGTGACTCCAATGGAAATTTATTGAATACAAACGGCAACAACGACCAAATTCAAATCGACACTGAAAACCCAACGCTGGCAGCTGTGTTGCCATCTATAGAAGTAGTATCTGACAGCAATGTGAGCACAGGATTTTTGCTTGACTTACAGTTTAGCGAACCGATGGATACCCTTCAAGTTCCGCAGCTGACATTCACGGCAGACAATCCATTGACATCGACGCTCACCGCGAGTGCAGGAGCAAGCTTATGGATCAATCAAACCGTTTACCGCATGGCCTATACAGCGAGCGATGCAGGCGAAGAACTCAACGCGATCAACATTGATATAACCGGAGTTTCGGACATTCACGGCAATGCGCAGCTAGCGTCCTTCACTTCGGCCAATGCATTTACTGTCGATACGCGCAACCCGGTATTGCTGAGCATGACTCCAAGCACAACTGCTATTCAGACGTCGGATGTTGGCAGCGCCACATTCAACATAGCGCTCACGTTTGATGAACCGATGGACGAGAGTTCAGTACCAGCCATTGCCTTTTCCTCCACTCCACCGGTGAACTTCGTAACGAACAATCAATCGCAATGGAATTCTTCCACTGTATTCGATGCCGTTTATGACGTACCCAACGAGACGGTTCAAATCGACGCGGTAGACATTTCACTGGAATTTGGCGCACAGGATTTGGCGGGTAATGCAGCGCAACCCTTTTCGGTTGCCGACGCATTTAGCATCGACATTCTGAATTCAATCCAAGAAGAAGCAGCGAGTTCACCCGTGGTGCTTTACCCCAACCCTAGCAATGGATCGGACCATGTGACCGTTCAATGGCCATCGGCCGGTGAATGGGTGCAGGCATCGCTCTATAACAGCGTTGGGCAATGCGTTGAGACTTTCGCCTATAACACTACCGGTGGTGCTTTGGTAATCAATGTTAGTGAGCGAGCAAACGGAGCCTACTACCTTCGCCTTCATTCATCACACACTGAATTGTCAATCCCCTTCAACGTGGTGCACTAACAACTAAAACCACCATTATGATCGTGCGATTATCCACAACAACCGCCATTGCAACCAGACCGCTAAATATCAGCGAAGACCGATAATTCCGACGGATTGTTTTCAAATATTCAAAAGCCGCCCCAACTTTACGGGCGGCTTTTTTGTTTTACACCCATGGCTAAAGAAACCATCGTCGTACCGAAATACCTGGCACAGCGAATTGCAGAGGGCGAGCACCAAATGCTCGACTTCAAATACGCCGTGAACGATGCGCGCAAAATTGCCATTACCCTCTGCGCCTTTGCCAATACTGACGGAGGCACGTTGCTCATTGGAGTAAAAGACAACGGCTCCATCGCAGGTGCGAAATTGCAGGAAGAGGAACACATGATTCAAGCCGCTGCCACCATGTATTCCAAGCCACCCATTGAATATTCAACGCAAGGATGGAGAGCAGGCGACCGATACGTGCTCGAAGTGATTATACCAGCGTCACGCCAAAGACCTCATTATGCCGTAAATGAACTGGATGAATGGCGCGCCTATGTGCGCAGGCACGATCAAAATTTTCCTGCTCCGAGTGTCTTGATGCAGTATTGGAAAAGCGACCACACGCCTATTACCGAAAAGTACTTTCACACTGAAAAGGAAAAGCGACTGTTCGAAGCACTCTCCCAAAAAGAAGGATTCACGGTAAGCCAACTATCGAAGATGAGCCACATACCGCGCCCTATCGTAACCACTTTACTAGCTCGCTTCATGCGCTGGGAGTTGGTTGCCATGGAATTTGATCAGAACATTGCACGCTTTCGCTCGATTGAGTAATATTGAAGCATGAGTACCGAACGCTTGAGCAGATTCGACAACATGCACATCCTTTTCTGGCTGATTAAGGATATGAGCTGGTGCTTGATGTCGAAAACCATTGGCACAATCATGATAGTGCCAACCGTCGTTGTAGCGCTTGTCATTCTTGTACGTTCGCGTGAACACATGACATCCTTCGTGCACAACCTCGCGGTGCTGTTTTGGATTTCGGCCAATTCCATGTGGATGGTAGGAGAAATGTTTTGCCAAGATTGCACAAAACCTTATGCTATTTGGCTCTTCAGCGCAGGCATGGGCGTTCTTCTCGTTTACTACGTCTACTTGCTGAAATGCAGGTTCCTTCGTTAACCGTTATTCCTTGATAACTCTATGCACTGCAGTGGATGCATTCGTGCGCACTACAACCGTATACATGCCTGCTGCTTGTGGCATATCGAGATTTAAATTTTGCTGGTTTAGCAAACTGAAATGAGCACATTCTTTACCCGTCAAATCAAAAATTACAACCTCTTCAATTCGGTCTGCAGTGCTGAGAGTAACGGAGCACGACGTTGGGTTCGGGAATAGACTCACCGCATTCTGCCTGGTGGTTTCTACTGAAACAGCCGGAGGAAACATGCTCAAGCAAAGGTCGCCTGTTGTGAGTGGCAGCTCAGGACTTCCGAAACCGCTGTAATTAAATCCGTCGACTACTAAATAATAGGAGGTGTTTGCCGAGACAGAGGTTATGATTCCCGACCAATAGTTGAATTGATCCGCATTGATATCCTCGTTGCATGCAACCAATTCCAGCGTATCACATTCACCGCTGTACAGTGCCATTTGCGTATCTGCGGAAAGAAAAGTTAACGATGAATCACATGGCGCCGTGAAAAGAGCTAGCGTGCCATCGAAACCTTCAAAATAAAACCAAACCGTAGCGTCTATCTGAGGAGAGCTACCATCGGCATTGCCGGTTAAATCGTCGAGCCAACAGCCCGTAACCGTTGCAATATCCAAGTCATTGCCTGTAGCACCTACATTTGAAAATGGGAGCACCAATGGTTCGCCTTGACTAAAAAAATCCTGAATATCCGTAGCCGATGAACAGATGTCGTTGGCCGGCTGGGCCAAGGAAACCAAGCTGCACACGCATGCGCAGAGAGAAAGAGCAATCCACTTCGATTTAAGCATAATTCAAAACGCCGCATAAGCTAATAGCAGCGTCGCAAATGTAAATCAACCAGGTTGAGGAAAACTAGGGTTGCTCGTGATAGTCGGGTAAATCTTCTGAAGTAGAATTATCATGAAAGCTTAGCTCTTGACCCTGTTCATTTTGCTTGAACAGCGACCATTCATCGGTAGCGGTTGTTTCCAACCACACCCTACCCGATTTTCTAAAAACTTGAATGTACAATCCCAGGCGTTGCTGGAAAACCCCTTCCAACTCCTGCACCGTCATGGCAGTTGGTATCATAACGATAGCATCTGCCAACTTGGGGTTACAGGAATCAATGGTGCGTTTGGTATTCAACATAAACTGCTTCTCTGTTGGTCTTCCTTTGTCGTGCGGGCGAGTAAAAAACTCAAGCTTCAGATAAGGAAACTCTGCACTGAACGACCTCTGAACCAACTCCAGCGTATCGTCATGGTGGATGTGCATTTTCATAGTATTGTTAGATTAGATTATTATATCATCGGGGATCTGTTAGAACAACCAGTGGAACCTTTGAGGCAAACGCGATCTTTTTGGTCATTCGCTCGTTGAACATGCGCCACAGCAAATTGTGCTTTCTGGCAACCATCACAAGCAAGGATGCCTTGTGTCGCCGCACCCATTCAAGCAAGGCCTCTTCAACCATATTGGTTCGATAAGGCAAAAAATGTGTTTTCATTTCTACGCCACCGAACTGTTTATACAATGGTTTGAGCGAGGAGTCATCCCCTTCAATGAAAGGCGTATCCATCACATTGATAAAATTCAATTTGGAGTCGTGCAGCGTAATCACATCCTTCAACATTTTCAAGCCCCTACCAGCGGGAATGTGCTGCTGATCAAAAGCAAAGGCAATGGATCTCCAATGCTTATAGCGAGCCTTCTCAGGCACAATGATAACCGGACAATTAACTGTTCCGGCCAAGTCTGTGCTCGTTGAACCAAAAACTATCTGGTTGAATTTTTCCGTTTGACCAATGCCCATTACAACAGCGCCAACTTTCCCTCCGGCTACAGTCTCTCTGATTACATCCACACCATAACCAATTTTCAATTTCGATTGAATGCGCAACTCCTTGCCAAATGTATTGCGCATCTTTTCCATGAGCTTGTCCAACTGGAGCTGGTCTTCATCTTTCCAATCATCCATGGTTTTTCGCAAATCAAAATAGACGTCGCTCACTACAGGGATGTGTGTCGCATGAACGATCATTAAATCGGTTTGAAAATCGATTGCCATTTCAGCGGCAAATCGCACGGCATTCCAAGAGGCAGGTGTAAAATCAGTAGCAGCAACAATTGTTTTCATGGTGGATTGTATAGTGCCGCAAGTTGTAAATGAAAAAGCGCGGCCGTTTTGACCACGCTCAATCTTGTACTTGATTATTGTCAGCACAATGCGCTGTTTTAGTTTCTCATTTTCTCCAACGCCGCTGTATTTGCCACTGTAATACTGGAACCTGAAATTTCAATATGTCCTTCAGCTCTGAAATCGCTAAGAGTGCGAATGAGTGACTCAGTAGCTGTACCCACCATATTGGCTAAATCTTCGCGCGCTATGGCCATGGTAAAAGGCTTATCGCTTTTGAGATTGTGGTAGCGAGCGCGGAGCTCAAGCAACGCCTCTGCGGTGCGCTTGCGAACACTGCTGTACGCAAGTGCAATCAGTTTATCGTGTTCGGTTTGCAAATTACCTGTAAGCATTCTGACGAACTGCTGAGTAACCAATGGATGTGTAAGCAGTTTGTAAAAATCTTCAATTGGGAAGATCGTTATTTCAGACTCCTCAATTGCCTCTGCGCTCAATGCATGAAACTCGTCTTCGAGCAGGGCCATATAGCCGAAAAACTCACCCGGCTGGAGCATTTTAATAATGAAGTCCTTACCCAACTCGTGACTCTTATACAGCTTTACCTTACCAGAATTCAACAAGTACAAACCCTGCGGAGTGTCGCCTTCGGTAAAAATGACATCGCGTTTCTTCAGATGCTTGATTTGTTGACGGCTGGAAATTTTTGCGATATCCTCAATTCCCTGAATATTCCCAATCAACTCGGTAACACCATCACGAGTAGGCTGAATATCCTTGCGAATTGCTTCCACTTTGCGCAAACGACTCTCAACGGCATTGAGCAATTCAATATCATCGAAAGGCTTTGTAATATAATCATCGGCGCCCATTTCCATGCCCTTTCGCACATCCGTACGTTCGGCTTTGGCGGTGAGGAAAATGAAAGGTAAAGCAGCTGTCTCCGGATTTTTATTCAACATATGCAAGGTGCCGTATCCGTCGAGAACAGGCATCATAATATCACATATCACCAAATCAGGCTTGCCGTTCACGGCAAGCTCCACACCCAACTTCCCATTCTCAGCGCTTAGCACATGGTAGCCTGCGAGCTCGAGAATCTCCGAGGTGTTTTCTCGCACCTCAGTATTGTCTTCAATTAATAAGATTTTCTTCATACGATTTAGATTGATTTGGGTAAATAGATATAGAAAGTAGAGCCCGCATTGAGCTCGCTTGTACACGATATGGTACCTTGCATAAGCTCCAGGTACTTGGTCACTATGTTAAGTCCTAAACCGGTTCCGGGAATTGCAACGGCATTTTGACCGCGGAAGAATCGACCAAAGAGATTCTTCATGTCCGCATCCGAAATACCAATTCCCTGATCCCTCACAGCAATTACAACATCCTCCTCGTTCACGCTCACCTGCACATTAATCAGCGCGCCCTCAGGCGAGAATTTAATGGCATTACTCAACAAATTAAACATCACATTGCGCAGCAATTGACGGTCAATCATCATCTCAAAAGAACCCTTGTTATAGGTGATGGTCTGACCGCTGCGCACGACAGAGTTGATGTCTGAAACCACTTCTCTGATAAGATTATATACATCATGCAAAGCAGGCTTGGCCGACATTTTCCCCTCCTCCAATCTCCCCAGGGAAAGGAAGTCGTTCAGAATTTCTGTCAGACCGCTAACGGCATTCTTAATTTTCAAAATATGCTTTTCCCTCTTCTCCTGTTCCTCTTCAGTCGTGTATTTCTGAATGAGCGACGCACTGCTCAGAATGGTACTCAGCGGAGTTCTAAACTCATGTGAAGCAGTAGAAATGAAACGTGACTTCAACTCATTCAGACCCTTTTCATTTTCAAGCGCTTGCGAAAGTTCATCACGCGACACCTCCAATTCGTGCAAGGCCTCCTTCAACACCAGTGTCCTTTCCGCCACTTTCATTTCAAGCGATTCATTCAGCGATTTCAATTCGCTGTTCATGCGCTGTATGCGCGCTTGCTGATCAAAACGATCGGATATATCTATAATAAAAGCGATAACAAAAAGTGCTTTATCCGTATTATAATAACTCAAACTTATCTCGATTGGAAACTCTCTTCCGGACTTATGCCTTCCATGCAGCGTCATGTTTTTCCCCATGGGCCTCCGCACAGGATTCTTCATATAATCATGGCGATACTGTTCATGACGATGTGCTAATACAGAGGGAATCAACTTCTCTACTACTACTCCGGTTAGCTCGCCCTCATCATATCCAAACAACTCAGCCATCTTCGGATTCGTAAGTAGAATATTCCCTGAACTATTCACTATTAAAACTCCTTCATTCACATGATTGAAGATGGTTTCAAAACTGATATCTGCGCTTCTAAATGATTCCATAACGTGGTCTAAAATAACTCAAAACAAGGAGCGCACGATTGGACATCAACTGAAATCTCTGCATGTTAAATTAACCTCTGAACAAAAAGAAAAGGCCGCCTGCATTGAAAGGCGGCCTAATCCTAATCACCACGATCTATGAAATCTTGATCAGCTTCTTGCCGATCGACTTAGCATCCTCACGTTTGGGGAGCGTAAGCTTTAAAATGCCGTGAGCATATTTCGCATCCACCTTGTCGGTAACAACCGACTGCGGTAAACGGAACGCTCTTTTAAATGAAGTCGTTTTAAATTCTTTTCTGTGAAACGCCTCGGTGCGTTCATCCTTTGTCTCTTCGTGCAATCCCTCAATGTTGATTACATCTTCCTGAACCTCCACCTTAAACTCTTCCTTCTCCATTCCAGGAGCCGCCAGCTCAATGATATATTCATCTGATGTCTCGCTCACGTTGGCGTTCGGAACCCAGCGGGTGAGTGGCAGAGTCATCAACTCATTGTCCAAGAAACCATCGTTGAAAAAGTCGGTGAACAAACTTGGAGCAGTGAATGCTGGTTTTGATTTGATTAGTGACATGTATTTAATTTTTTGGTTTGATTTGTTTGTTGGCAAATGTTTAACGATTGCCAAGGCTATAACTATGGACTGGGTCATGTTACGCTATGAGATAAATCAGCGGCGCAGAATTTCAAATGTTCGCACCTCTAAAACCAATAAACTGTTGAAAGTTGGCCAATTTCATTTGCGTGAACTACCTATTTTTACCGCAAAACAATCGACATGTTGAACAAGCTAGCCATTATTCTATTGAGCCTTCTTCCGCTTGCAAGCCTTGCGCAGCAAGAAATCAAAACAATCGAAACTAAAATCACCGACGTCACTGTTTTTATGTCGGGAGCGCAAGTGAGTGAAACAGGATCCGTATCACTGCGAGAGGGTGAAAATCAGCTACGTATAGCGGGCCTGCCGGCACAACTCGATGCCAACTCCATTCGAATTGAAGGCAATGAATCGTATGTGATTTTAGGCGTTCGCCATCAAATAAACTACCTCACCGGCGTGCAGCAATCGCCACGTCAGCGGACTTTACAGGACAGTCTGGATGAAGCAATGTTCAAACAGAAAGAGATGGCAGCGCTCAAGGACGTGCTGGTTGGCGAAAAACAAATGCTCGAATACAACCGCACA
>Ga0114980_10002652_pt1 | contig 12458 bp, 2 predicted proteins | sample S_140806_EF_Meta_FD_87018 | JGI IMG/M metagenome (GOLD analysis project Ga0114980, IMG submission 87018) | Freshwater microbial communities from Lake Simoncouche, Canada to study carbon cycling - S_140806_EF_MetaG | ecosystem: Environmental > Aquatic > Freshwater > Lake | place: Lake...
ATTAAGAAAGCAAATGCCAGATTATCAACCATTAGGTGATGCTAATAAAGCACAAGCAATAGCTAACCAGGCTTCTTCTTTAAGTAATAAACAAAAAGAATATGGTGGGGATGTTTCTATTCCTGAATTATATAGAGCTCAAGTAGGTATGCAAACTAATGCATTTGATCCTAATGCTAATGCACTTAGTTTTCCAGGATTAGATGATAACGCACTTATGAATGAATCATTTGCTCAACCTACAGAAACTAAAAAACCATTAACACCAGAAGAAGAATTATTAAAATATCAACGTGGTTATAATCAACAACTTACATATGTTGATCCTAAAGTTGCAGGTGAAAGTATAGCAGGTATTGGTACTACTGATAATCCAATAAAGCAAAAACAAGGTACTTCAGAAGATTACTTAAGTAAGAAAAACTGGGATAAAACTAGAAAGAATTTTAATACAGGTATGATGGCAGTTAATGCTGGATTAGATATCTTTGATCAAGTAACAGCTAATAGACAACAAAATCAAATGCTTGAAGATATTACATCTGCTGAATCTAATTATGGTATCAGTAATGAAGATAATAGAGGTGATTATGATCCTAACTCAGGATTATTTAGACCAGATCAAATGGGCTTCAATGGTGTTGCAAGATACGGTGGTGTTTATGCTAATGGTGGAAGCACTGAAGATGAAGATGAGGATGTTCAATATATGACTCAAGAAGAAATAGATGACTTCATAGCTAATGGAGGAGAATTAGAATACTTATAATTTTGTATTATGTACTTTAAAGTAAAAATAACTAAGGGATTACCACAAGCAAAATCGGGAGGTTTTACAGGTAACAATTTAAATAAACAAGTAATTAGTTTTGGTGGAGCTGATATGAATGCTGCATCAAAACATCTTGAAAATACAAGATACTTGAAACAAGTTCCAAGAGATGAAGCTAATCTAGAAGCTGAGAAAGGTGAATCCGCATTTGGTGATATCAATGGTGACGGTTTTACTGAGCACATGCTTATTGGTGGTAAGAGACATAGTCAAGGAGGAACACCTTTAAATTTACCTGATGGTACTTTTATCTTTAGTGATACAGCATCTATGAAAATTAAAGATCCAGAGATACTTGCTAAGTTTGGTAAAAAATCTGGTTCATTCACTCCTGCTGAATTAGCTAAACCATATGATATCAATAAGTATAGAAAGATATTAGAAGATCCTAACTCAGATAAGGTAGATAAAAAATCTGCTGAGTTAATGATTAAAAATATTAATCTTAAACTTGGTGCATTAGCATTAGCTCAAGAAAGTAAGAAAGGATTCCCTCAAGGTATCCCTGAAGTAGCTCAACCATATATGGAGCAAATGGGTATTAGAGAAGAAGATTTAATACCCCAAAAACCTCAACCTGAAGCTCAAGTTGATCAACAAGCTATGCAAAATCCATATGAGAATCAAGGTATGGGTATGCAATCTCCTGAAGAAGAAATGATGGAGCAAGGTCAAGGTATGCAGAATCCTCAAGAAGAAATGATGGAAGTACCTCCTATGGCCCAATACGGTATGATGGTAGGTGATTACAATTCAACAAGTAATTATGCAGGTGATCAAATGTATAGAAATGGTGGAGCATTAAATAGATTTGCTGGAGGAGGTTCAACATACAAAATACCAGATGATGCTGTAGTAATTAACAGAGCAGAGTATGATACTGATGAAGAATATGCATTAGGTAGAAATGAAAAGTTTGCTAAAGCTGGTAATAAACCTGTATATATAAAAATGCCAGATGGTAAATACAAAAAGGTAACTCAAAAAGTAAAAACCCCAGACCCATATACAGGACAAGATTTAAGTAAAACATGGAATGATTCTAAAGAGATTGCTACTACATTTAGAGAAATGGAGAAATCAATTAATTCTCCTGACTTTACAGCTGCACTTGCTGAGTATACACGTCAAGCTATAAAAAATCCTGAAAGTTATAGAGATAAAAATAATAATATAAACAAAGGTTATAAAACCTATAAAGATAGAACTTTTACTGATGAACAAATAAGAGATGCTTTTATTCAACATCAAAAAAGAAATATTGCATTACAAGCACATGGTGTAAAAGCAAGTCACTTTGATGATTTAAATGGTGTATTATATACACCTCAACAAATGGTAAAAAAAGGTCAAGCTAAAAATCTTGCAGAAGCAAACAAGATTATCAGCAATTATCAAGCAAGAGGATTTAATACATTAAATGATGCTTTTAATAAAATTGGTGTTCCTACAAATGATACAGCACTAGAGCAAGCTACATTCCAAGGTTATACTAGAGCACTAAAGAATAAAGCAAAGCTTACACCTGCACAACAAAAAGCATTTGAAAGATGGGAAGAACATGAGTCTGGTACACCTGATGAATCAGGTCAAGGTAATAGTCAAATATCTCCTATTGATTGGACATATGCAAATACAGCAGCTGGACAAACATCATACTATGATCCAGTTACTAAAGAACTAGTAGAAACAGATGTAGATCCTGAAGCAACAACAGATCCTGAAGAAGTAGCTGATACAGAAATACCAGAAGCACCCTATGTTGGAAATCCAGAATGGTGGAAACAAGATAGAGTAAATCTTGGTCTTGCTGCTAGTGATTATTTTGATGTAGATAAAGCATTACCTTGGGCTGCAAGATATGAACCACAATTAATGTCTCCTACTTTTTATGATCCTACAAGAGAATTAGCTGCTCAATCTGAACAAGCTAATATTGCAAATAATGCAATGGCTCAATTTTTAGGACCACAAGCAGCATCTGCTAGATCAGCATCAGTTCAAGGACAAGGTGCTAAACAAGCAGCAGATACATTATCAAGATACAATAATCTTAATGTTGGTGTAGCTAATCAGTTTGAAGGTAATAATGCACAAATTACTAATGAGGCACAAAGATTTAATCAAGCACAGAATAAACAATTGTATGATCAAAATACAATTGCTAATCAACAGTTTAAAAATACTAAACGTGCATTTAAACATAATCTTGGTCATGCATACAACACAGGTTTAACAAACATGATGCAGACAGATGCAATGAATCAAATGTATCCTAATTATGCTGTTGATCCATCTACTGGTGGTAGAATGCATTTTACTAAAGGTAAGAGTAAACTTAATCCTACGCGTTCTCAAGATTTTTTAGATTATGCTCAAGAAGTAAATGCAAGTGGTTTACCTGAGAAAGTTCAAAATACATTAATTAATGATCATATAAGAAGAAACAGTGGTGGTTATGATGATGATAATGGTGATTATCCAAACATGTATGGGTCACAATCATCTGATCTTCCAGGTAAGAAAAAAGGTGGTGCAGCACAAATGGCTTATGTAATGGGTTCAAATGTATTCCCATTTATGTTCTACTAAACTTTTTAGGTTTAGTAAACTTATAAAATTTTAATATATTTACAGTATAGACAAACATTAACATTATGGCAACTTATCTTCAAGGAGTTACAGATTATATACCTCAGTTTCAACCATTTCAACCTGATTTTAACTTTTATGCAAATGCTTTGCAGACTAAGCAAAATCAGTATGATACAAACTATAAAGCATTAAACAATGTTTATGGTCAATATTTTTATGCAGATTTAACTCATGGTGATAATCTTAAGAAAAAAGATGAATTGATTAAAGCAATTGATTTTAATCTTAAACGTGTCTCTGGTTTAGATTTATCTCTTGAACAAAATGTTGATCAAGCAAAACAGGTATTTAAACCTTTCTATGAAGATAAGCATCTTATGAAAGATATGGCTTGGACTAAAAATAAAAATAGTCAAAGAAATTATGCTGAGGGATTAAAAAATAATAGAGATGAGAAACAGAGAGCTCAATACTGGGAAGCTGGTGTAAGAGCTATTGATTATAAAACTGAAGAGTTTAAGAATGCTACACTTGAAGAGACAATGAACATGTCTAATGTTTCATACACTCCTTATGTTAATGTAATGGAGAAAGCTCAAAAGATTGCTAAAGATGCCGGCTTATCTGTTGAAACTGTTGACATGAGTCCTGATGGTAAATGGATTATTAAAACTAAAAACGGTGAACAATTAATACCTAAGTTATCTCATTTATTTGAAGCAAGTCTTGGTTCAGATCCTGCAGTTATTGATGTTTATAAAACTCAAGCATATGTAAATAGAAAAGATTATGCTTATTCTAATGCAGCTCAATTTAATGGTGATAAAAATGCTGCTGAGATGAGTTATCTTTCTGAAAGTTATAAAATGCTTAAAAGTGAGAATGAAGCTAGACAAGCTAAATTAGAACAAAATAATAAAGTATATAGTAAAAAAGTTACTGATGTTGAAAAAGCAATTGAAACAAATAGTGCAACACCAGAGACTGATAGTTTCTTAGCTAGAGTTCAACAAGCAAGAGATGTAAATGCTAAATTGTTAACTAATACTAATGGGCATGTTGAAGCTTTATCCACTAGTTCTGGTACAGCAAATACGTCAACTGGATTTGAAAATCCTTATGGTGATATTGAATCATTAAGATGGAAAGTAGATAATGCAATGGCATCTAGATTAATGCAAAAAGATTTAGGTGAAGCTGCTAATGTTTTTGCATATAAAGATGCTAAACAAGATATTAATGCTAATCCATATGCTGTTCAAGCTGAAGCTCACAGATATAGAATGCAAGAAGTTGCTACTGCTAATGCTAGTAGAGAACGTGCTGCTGCAGCTAATAATGCCAGTAGAGAAAGAGCAGCTCAAATGAGAAGCAACTCTGATAAAGAAATCAACATGGATAATGAGTTGATTAAAGCTGGTGGTCATCATAGAGATTTAGAAAAATACATGATTGCTCCTAATGGTCAACAAGTGCTTAATCCAAATTATGGAAGAGCAGTAAGAGATGAAGGAGTTGATAACTATACAACAGAAAGAAAAACAAAAGGTAATAGTAGTGATGTTATAAACTTAAGAGACCAAGCATCAAAATTTACTAGTAAAGAAATTGATAACAGTGTTGTACCTTATGTAACAAACATGCTTGCCTCAATAAGAGACTTAAAGAAAAAAGGTAAGTTGTCTGCTGATGATATGAAAACTATTTTTGGTAAAACAGGTATGACAGTTGAATCTTTAAATGAGCAAATAAAAACTAATCCATATAAGCTTATTACAAGTACACTTGGTACTACTAAACTTAAACAAATCACAAATGGTTTTGAAAAGATTATAAAAGAAAATAATAATAAAGGTTTACCAGAGTTTAGTGATATTGCTACTAAAATGAACCGTTATCATACTGGTTTAAGTGATTATTATAATTATACAACAGACTTACAAGACTGGAAAAGTAAAACACTTGATGCAGTTAAAGCTGAAGTTGTAAGAAAAGTTGATAAAAATAAGAGTGGTTATGTTAAATACATGTTTGATGATAAAGGTAATCAAGTATCTGAAAAAGTATTTAATGAAAAAATTAAATTTAAAGCAGGTCTTGGAGCTACACCAGCATCAAAAGTATTTATTGATGAATACGGAACCTATAATGATGAAGTAGGAAATGCAAATTCAAGAATGAAATTAAGTCCATACAGTGAACTTAAAAAAGCTATTCATGATGCATACAGTTCTTCAGTAATTAAAGATACTCCTCCTAACTTATCTGCAGTAGGTGAAGTTAGAGATTCTGGATTAACCACAATAGGTCAACAAGGTGTTCCTGTTTTTCCTGATTTATATGGATCAAGAGGTCAAGTTGATTGGGCAAGTTTTAAAAATGATATTGCTAATCTAGATTTTGAAAAAGATGTTGATGTAAGATTATTAGGAGCTGTTTCATCTGGTATTAATAGAAATAAAGAAGGTAAAGCTTTATTGCAAGAAATGTTTAATGAAACAGCATTACCAGGTAGTACACTCAAAGGTTTTAGATTAGCTGCACAAGCATTAGCACAGAACAAACCAGGTAAAGGTGCTATGGTAGTTTATCCTGATGCAACTTGGTTAAAGAAACATACATACACTGAATCAGGTGAAGGAGATAAATATAAAAGAAGTGCTGGTATTATAAGTGCACAGATGGCTAATTACATTGCACAAAATGGTATATCATTTATTGCTGATGATAAAAAATGGAATAATGGATTATTTAAAGCAACTGCCGTTACACCACTTGAATCACATGTAAATTATAATGAAGAACCTGTAACTATATATGATCCATCAGATGATGATCAAATGAATAGTATCACATTTGAAAAAGATCCTATTATGGGTGGATACAAAGCAAGTCTTGTATTTAAGTCTTATATTCCAGAATTAAACAAATATGTTCTTTCTGAACCTGAAGTGATTGAAGGTATACCTAATGGGGCAGATCTTGAAAGACTAAGAGAAGGTGCTATCAATAAATGGGAGTTAGCAAAAATAATGAATAATGAAATTTACACAAACAGATAATAATGGAAAATAATAGCTCATTAGATCCACTAGGACCAGAATTTGGTAAAATAAATGCTCCAGCAATAAATACTGAAAGTATGTCTCCATTTGAAGGAGATACACCAAGAGATAATAAGATTGACTTTTTTCCTGTTGAACCTACATTGCGTAGTAATCCACATCCTAATTATATTATACAAGATGGAATTACTGGACATGCACCAGGTAAACCTGCTTATAAAGATCCAAACAAAAAACTAACTCCAAAAGAGATGCAAGATGCTATCAAAGCTAGTTTTAGAATGGATGCATATGGAAATCGTAATAAGGATCAGTTTGCTAAAATAAATTCATATAATGCTGGACCATCTGGTAACTCTTTCTATAAAAGATATGCAGCATATGGTCAAAAGAAATTTGATGAGATAGGTTTTTCTCCTATAAGAGATAATGAGGCAATGTACAATGCTCATACTACTATGGGTGATGACTTTACAAGAATGATGAAAAACTCATTCATGCCTTTACTTGGCAGAGGTTTTGTATCAGGACCTAAGAGTTTAGTTAAAATGTTACAAGGTGATTTTAGTGCTGATTTAGAAGATGCAAGAGCATATGAAAGTGCAGCAGCTATTGGTCAGTCATCTAAAAAAGGAATGGGTGCATTCTTTAACAATACTGCAATGAGTTTTGCTTATACTGCAGGTATTATTGGAGAAGCAGTTCTTGAAGAAGTAGCAGGAGCTTTACTTGCACCAGTAACAGGTGGTGGTTCTTTCTTTGCTGCTACAGCAAATACTTTAAGAAAAGTTGATAATATTGGAGATGCTATTGAAACAGCTGTTGATGGTTATAATGCTGTTAACCGTACAATTCAAGAAGCTAATAATATTAATGGTGCCAGAAAAATGTGGAAGATGGCACAAGACATTGGTAAAAGTAAAGTTGTTCAATTTATAAATCCACTTGAAAATACATTTGATGCATTTGGTGCTATTGGTAAAAATGCAGATAACTTAACTGGATTAGCAAGATTATCTCAAAGTACTAGTAAAACAGCAGGTGGATTATTCAGAGATATGAGAAATATTAATATGGCTTTATCTGAAGCACGCCTTGAAGGAGGTATGGCTGATAATGCTGTATACGATAAAGACTATGAAGCTTTCTATAAAAAAAATGGTAGAGCTCCAAATGATGCAGAACAATACACAATGACAAAGAATGCAAAAGCAGCTGGAGTAAACACAGTAATGTGGAATACAGCATTGATTTTTGCATCAAATAAAATTGTTATACCTAACTTATTAAAATCTGGTATATCTAAAAGAGCATTGCAATCTAAGATTGATGATGTATACTCATTTAAAGGTGGTAAAGTAGTATTTGAAAAAACAGTTGAAGAAGGTAAAAAAATTGCTACAGGTACATTTGATTATATAGAAGATTCTTTAATCAACTCACTTAAACAATTTAAAAAAGCACCTATAATGACAACTGCTAAGGTAACCAGAAGGTATCTTAAAGGTAACTTAATGGAAGGTGTACAAGAAAACTTACAAGATGTTATAGCAGTAGCTAATGAGAATTACTATACAACTGCATATAAAAATAAAGAACTAGGTGCTCATTTATACAATAGAGCTTTAAGTTCTTTAATGCTTGATGGATTAAAAAGTCAGTTTTCTGCACAAGGACTAGAAACATTTGCATCTGGTGCATTGATGGGATTATTTTCTGGTGGATTAAACTTAGTTAAAGGTGGTCTTGATTATGGTTATAATAATACTTTTAATAAAGAAAAATATCAAGAGTATAAAGATGCAAGAGCAAAACATGGTAAAGATGTAGCTTCACAGTTAACTGCATTATATAAAAACCCTTCTGAATTTTTTAATTCAAGACTGGTTAATTATGGTGTACAAAATAATACAGTAGCTGGTGTTGAAGATGCAGATACTAAAGAAGCAAAAGATGAATTAAGTAATGCTTTTATGACACAAGTCTTTACAGCATTAGATACAAATACTCTAAACTATTTTAAAGACCACATTGGATCATTTAAAGATTTAACACCTGAAGAATTTGAAGAAGCATTTGGGTTTGAAAAAGGTACAGGTGCTAAAGAACAAGAAAAAATTGATAAAATAGTAACTAATATTGATTCAGTAGAGAAAGCTTATAATTATGCAAATGATAGATTCCCAAATCCTGTAGATATAAGTAACTACAAAGAAGGTACTCCAGAGTATGAAGATGCTGCATTATTTCATCAAGCATGGAAATCAGGTATAAAAGATTATGTATTAAATAATGGCAGATTCATGCGAGTTGCCGGAAGAATGACAAGTATCTCAGAAGATATAACAAAAAACCCTTCAATGAAAAACATGTCTCAGTTAGACATGAACTTAATATTAGATCCATCTACTATCAGTAATGAATTAGATTTACTTAACTCTGAAATAGAAACATTAAGAACAAGCACAGATCCAAAAGTTAAAGCTGATTTAAGTAAAAAAGAAGCTAGAGTAAAAGCACTTGAAGAATTTGCAGATGCACATGAACAACATTTATCAAGACCTCAAAAACTTGAACTTGCTGAGGCAATCTTTAAAGCAGTTAAGAAAAAGAAAAATCTTGATACATTAACTGATGAACAAAAAATACAAATACTTGAGGTTAATCAAAAACATTTTGAGGATGCATTTGGTGTAAAATTAAATGATAATGAACTTCAAAATGTACTTGAAGCAGAAAAAGGAGCTACACTATTAAATTCTAAATTAGAGATTGCATATAAAAACTATTTAAAGAGCTCTAATGGTATTGACTCATCATATATATTTGATACTGATATTGATGAGAGTTTTGTAAAATTAAAAGATTACTATAAACTTAATAGTGAATCTAAAGAACTTGTTAAAGTAATAAACTTATTACATAATCCACAATCATTTATGGATAATGTAAATAAGTCACGTATCTGGATGACTAACATGTATAATAATAGAGAAGACTATTTTATTGACATGGTTAATAAACAAATGGAGGCACTTGAAAGTAATGAGATATTAAATAAACTTGCTGATATGAACATCTTCCTTGATCTTGAACAGTTTCAAGATTTTATGGAAAATGGTGTACCGCCAAAAGAGTTTCTAGATAATACTACAAAACAAGTTATTCCAATTGGAACAGAAAAATACAATGGCTTATTGTTTTTATTAATGCAAGCAAAAGCATTAAGAGAAAAAAATGTAAGTAAAAAATCACTTGATGAAAAACTACAAATAGAAATTGATAAACTTGAAGCTGCTGAAAAAAGTGAAATTGATGCATTAGATAAAGTTGAAGTAAAAGGTAAAGCAACTACTGTTAAGAAAAAAGATATGACAATCAAAGATGTTGCTGTTGCAGTAGCATTAAATGAATTTGTTGATGTTACAAATCAAGACACAGGTGAGGTGATTACACTCTTTAGTTCTGAAGAAGGTTTAAGAAGAGATGATAAAGACGGTGACTTAATCTCAATTAAAAATGTTAGTGCTATATTCTCGCAATATTCAACTTATAAACTGGAACTTAAAGCTGATCCTAAAGCTGCTAAAGAAATAGAAAAAAGATATAATAAGCTTAAAGAAGAAGCAATTGATAAATATAATGCTGAAAAAGAAAGCGGTGAAGCTAAATTGTATTCAATATATACACCAGTTCAAGATTTACCTGAAGATTTATATAAAGAATTACAAGATGCATTTAACAAATCTGAAAACGCAAAAGAAGCAGATGAATTAGATGAGTATGATGATGAAGGCATACTTGCAATATTTGCAGGCTTTGTTCAAACTAATCCTGTAGCTAAAGATATTATTGATGCTTATAATGCTAAAAGTACTGAAGAAGCAGAAATAAATGCATCAGATGAGATAGATGAGTTTGAATTTAAACAAGGTAATAAAGTACAGCAGACTTCTAAATTATCTACTGAAGGTTTAATTGCTATTAGAGATCAATTTAAAATCTTAAGAGATAAAGCAAAAAAAGCTGTTAAAAAAGAATATTACTCAGATCTTATTAATAAGCTTGAAAAACTAATCAGTACACGTCAAAGAAAAGGATATACAGTTGAGGTACAAGAAAAAATTAAGATATTAAAAGAAAAACTAGTTGCTCAACAAAAAAATATAGAGAAAAAAGATGAAACTCATTATAGAGTAAAAGCATCAGGTAAACTATTAGAAAGAGTAACTAATTTTTTAAAGAAGTTTAAGAGTACAAAATATACTTATAAAGGTAAAGCAAAAATTGTTGAAGCTTTTAATGATACTATTGATATACAAGGTTTAACTGAAGATAGTATTGTTGAGTTTATGGATAATCTTGATGCTAAGTTATTAGAACTTGATAAATCAGGATATACAAAAAATACAATTGAAGGTGTTAATTCTACATCATTTAAAGTTAGAGAATATTTAGAAAATATTTTAGAGAATAAAGCTGAGATACCTGTTAAGTCTAAAAAAGAATTATTAAGTGATATACAGAATTTTATTTCTGAGAATGCATATGAATATACTAATAAAGCTGGTGATTACTTAGATGCTCAATTAAGAAGTTTCTTTACACCAGGTGGAAAACCTACATTTGATGAATCAGAGATTTCTAAAGAAGCATTTGATGAATTATTTGGGCCAGATAGTTATATCACTAAACTTAAACAAAAAATAGATAGCCGTGAATTATTTGTACTTGCTAATAACATCAAAGTATATGATGAAGAAACAGGTATTGCAGGTGAGATAGATCTATTACTTATTGATAAAGAAGGTAAGTTACAGATTGTAGACTTTAAAACTGGTGACCAAACAAAATGGAATGGTTTTGTTGAATTAACAAACCCTGGTAAAAATAAGACTGAAGAGTATACACTTCAACAATATACTTATGCAAGATTATTGAAAAAGATGACAGGTCTTGATGCTGAAATAAACATCATGCCTCTTGAGATTACAATTAATCAAAAAGAGTATAAGATTGCATCAGTAAGAAAACCTTCTAAGCCAGGTCTATTAGGTCTTGATGCATGGTATTTTAAACTAGATCCAGATGTTGATGGTATTAAAGCTAAAATAGATAAAGAGATTGAAATTAAGGAACAACAAACACCTCCTCCTGCAAGCAATCAATCTGATATTGAAGGACAAGTAGGTACATCAAATTACAGCGTGATTAATGGTCTTATATTTTATAATAATGCAGATACTACAGTAACTCCAGTAGCTAATCCTAAAGGTGAAGATGTATTAAAAGTTATTAAAGCTGATATAAAAAGAAGAAGAGAAGAAGAATTAAAAAATAGTCAGATAATAACAAATCCTAAAAAATCTGATATACTATTTACAGATACTGGAAAAGAAGTAAGTCCTAAAATAATAACTAATGGTACAATTCAAGGAGTTGTAGATGCTAGTTTTGGAGAAACTGTATTATATAACTTTTTATATAAAACTAATCCTAAAGAAATCAATGCTAAATATGATGCAGAAATAGATGCTTTAGGTGCTACAAATACTAAAGATACAAAAGATGAAGAGGAAGAAGTTGTTACAACTGTATCTCAAATTAAACTTAAAAAGGGTGATACATTAATTGTTCAAAAAGAAATAGCTGGTAGAACTACTGATACCGTATTTGCTTCACGAGGTGCAGTAATAACTGTATTTGAAATTACAGAAAAAGGTGTCAGATTTAAATACATGGGACGGCAAAAAACATTATCTTTGTCTGAGATGGATGAGTTTCTTACAACTATTCCAATTCAGGAAACAAAAGATGCTGAAGGTGAAGGAGAAGAGCTTGATGAAATTGACAAAGAAATAATTGCTGACTCAATTAAAGTAGTAAAAGATTTTATAAATACTGGCTCTTCAATTGAGAATGTACAAAGTAAAGCTAATGAGAAATCATTAGATGATATATATGAA
>Ga0114980_10002665_pt1 | contig 12437 bp, 12 predicted proteins | sample S_140806_EF_Meta_FD_87018 | JGI IMG/M metagenome (GOLD analysis project Ga0114980, IMG submission 87018) | Freshwater microbial communities from Lake Simoncouche, Canada to study carbon cycling - S_140806_EF_MetaG | ecosystem: Environmental > Aquatic > Freshwater > Lake | place: Lake...
GAGAAACTTTGGTAAGCCCGTAAAAAGCTGGTCACCTCGCCCAAGTGAACCCATCGAAGCAACTCGGGTTCATTGGCCACATAAGCCGAGCCATCGGGCATGGAACCCCGCACATTGGCGTGAATTTGGTTGACCCGTTCTATGGACTTCATGGCCAACTCGCTGGGTCCGTAGGTGGTGATGGCCACAAAGTACGCGGTTCGACCTAATCGAGCTTTCAGGTCATGGCGAAAATTGGAATGGTCCCAGACCGCTGCCAAGGCCCTCGGGTGCAGGGCTTGCAGCATCAGTGACGACAAGCCCCCCACCATCATGCTGATGAAGTGCGCATGGACCCGCCAAGGCATGGATGCAGGCCCCAGTAAACCGGGGTCACCTAAAGGCTGCTTGAAGTTGTCGAGGGACTGCGTTGAGCCCGTCATTTGCCGGATGTGTTGACCTATCAAACGGCGTACAGGCTCGGGCATGGGCAAAGGAGGTAACTGCCCAGTTTTCATCACAAGACAAATAGAATTTAAACCCATGGGTTTGCCATCAAATCCTCTTTTTTCAAAAGATGCAGACTTTAGCGCATAGCCCCTGTGTCTAATGAGTGCGTTCAGGCAGCCAAAGAATGGGCTAATGAGAATACGGAATTGGGGCCCGAGGGTAATTTGGGCACTTGAAGCGGTTTAAATTTCATCGGGTCCAGCTTGGCTGAAGCTGTTGACATGGACACACCGCCCCAAGCGTCATCTGGAACTTGGCTCATTACATCGGCCAAACTTAAACCCTTTAAATGGTTTTCCCAAAAACTTTTCATCAAATGCGAAACCACATCCTTGCTCATTTCACCTTGGTCTTCGCGGGCTCGTTGTTTGGTTTGCTCTTGAAAATCAAAATGCTTAACCAGGTCTAGCAGCATCAAGTCAGAGGGTTTGCTTTGCGTGCAATAACCACCACCTGGACCACGGTAAGACACGACAAAGCCCTGCTTCTTCAGTTGCGCAAACAAAGACTCCAAATACGACACCGATAAGCCCAGTCGCTTGCTCACCAGATCGGTGGTGACTGGCCCATTGTCTTGGTGCTTGCATACCCACAACATGGTGTTGACGGCGTTTTGCGTCAGTTTAGAAAACATATCAATCTCCAGACTTGGTCTCGGGGAGTTCACCACGCTTTGTAAGCGGCGAGTCGGTTTTATGTCTGTAATATAGGTTCAAAAGCGACAATTTCAATCAAAAAATCGAAATTTGAATCGTTATCGGGTTAATATTGCTTCAAAACCTATTCAACCAAGCCAGAAAGACAACAATATGTCACGTGATACTACACCCAACTCCATGCAAGGCCGGTACCGAATTGGTGCAGTTGCCAAACTGGCAGGTTTGCCTGTTGCGACTTTGCGTGTATGGGAGCGCCGTTACTCGGTGGTTACCCCACCGAAAACCGATGGTGGGCATAGGCTGTACAGCGACCAAGATGTGCTCAAGGTCACCTTGCTCAAAAGCTTGACGCAACAAGGTCACGCCATCAGTACCTTGTCTGACTTAGACATTTCGTCCTTGCAAAGTTTGTTGAATGACTCTCGTCAAGCTGGGCAGGTACATGCAGCGCGTCAAGTGCTGCCTGCGGTTATTTCCTTGGTGGTGGTAGGTTACAACTTGGCCTCACGCTTAGAAACTCAAAAGTTCACCCTGACTTTTGGCCATGCCAGCCTGAAGGTGGTGCAGGTGTTTACCGATTTGCAAGACGCCTTGTCATCGGCTGAAATACCCGCTGTGGACGATGCGTCCACCATGTTGGTGTTGAGTCAGTCTTCTGTGCTCTCCAACTATGCCGACGATATTTTGCGGCTGCTACAGCGTTTGAAGGTCAGCAAAGGATTGCTGATTTACCGTTATGCCTCAGACCAAGTTTTAAAAGACTTAAGGGATGCAGGACTGCTTTTGCGGCGTGAGCCGGTGTCAGATGCCGATTTAAGCGACATCATGCAATCGGTACTTTTTGTGGATCCGTCTCGGCATGTTTCGCAACTGTCGGCCAAAACGATTCCTGCGCGGCGTTATTCCGATAAGGTGCTACAGCGAGTTGCCGCTATTCCAACCCAAGTGCTGTGCGAATGTCCGCGTCATGTCGCCGAGCTAATTTCACAGCTCAGCAGTTTTGAAAAATACAGCAGCGAATGTCTGAATAGCTCTGTCAATGATGCCAAGCTACACGCCTATCTGTCTGCTGTCTCTGGCACGGCTCGGGCTTTGTTTGAGGAAGCTTTGCAAAGGGTGGCACAGCAAGAGGGTATAGACTTGTCTGAATAGTCACTATGACCCGCGTTCTCAATTTCAGTTCAGGCCCTGCCACTTTGCCAGAGGCCGTTTTGCGCCAAGCTGCCACCGATATGCTCGATTGGCAGGGGAGTGGCATGTCCGTCATGGAGATGAGCCACCGTGGACCTGAGTTCACCCACATCTTGGCTCAAACCCAGTCCCTCTTGAAAAGCTTGTTGGCTATTCCTGACAATTACTGCGTGTTGTTGTTGCAAGGTGGGGCCATTGCAGAAAATGCGATCGTTCCCATGAACCTGATGGGTTCCACAGGACAGGCAGACTACGTGGTCAGTGGCAATTGGTCGCACAAGTCCTCGCAAGAAGCTGCACGTTATGGCCGTGTTCATCTTGCCGCCAGTTCCGAGGCCCAAGGCTTCACCTGTATGCCAGACCTTGCCTCATGGCAGTTGTCAGACAACCCCGCTTATGTGCATTTTTGTAGCAATGAAACCATTGGTGGGGTGGAGTGCCATTGGACGCCAAGCACGGGAGACGTGCCTTTGGTTGCCGATATGTCTTCCAACATCATGTCCCGGCCTTTGGACGTGTCACGTTACGGATTGATTTATGCAGGTGCGCAAAAAAACATGGGACCCTCTGGCGTGACCTTGGTGATTGTTCGCCGCGACTTGATGGGCCATGCGTTGGCCTCAACGCCCTCTGCCTTCAATTACCAATTGCAAGCGGATAACGAGTCTATGTACAACACACCGCCCACCTATGCCATCTACATCATGGGCTTGGTGTTGCAGCATATTCAAAACGAAGGTGGTTTACTTGCAATGCAAGAGCGCAATCTTGCCAAGTCGCAGTTGCTTTATGACTTTTTAGACCACAGCCGCTTCTTCAGCAACCGTGTGCGCCCTGCAGACCGCTCTCGCATGAATGTGACTTTTTATTTGCGCGATGAATCCTTGAACACTGCATTCCTCGAAGCTGCCCAGACGCAAGGCATGGTGCAGTTGCGAGGCCACCGTATTGCTGGCGGCATGCGGGCATCCATTTACAACGCCATGCCGCTCTCAGCGGTGCAAAAGTTGCGCGACTTTATGTTCGCGTTTGAAAAACTTCACGCTTGAGTCAGTGCTAACCGCGCCGCTTTGGCGATGTGATGCGCATCCACTTGGAAAAAATTTCTTAACTCTGCACGGGTGTCGCTGCGACCAAACCCATCGGTACCCAATGTCAAGTAGCGCCTGTTGGAGGGGAGGTAGGCTCGCACACTTTCTGCCACTGCCCTGACATAGTCGGTGGCGGCAATCACTGGCCCTTGCGTGTTGCTCAGTTGTGTCGTGACAAACGGTGTGAGGTGTTTGCCGTTTGCTAACGCCGCCTGCTCGCAAGCCTGCCCATTTCTGGCCAGTTCACTCCAACTCGTCACACTGAAAACCTGACACGCAATGCCTTCCTTTGCCAACAAATCAGCAGCTTGCATCACCTCTCGCAAAATAGCGCCAGAGCCCAAAAGCGTCACTTCTGCACTGGCTTTGGGCAGCGCTGAACGGTTATCGGACAGCAGGTACATGCCTTGCAAAATGGCCGCCTCAGAGCCGGTTTTCAGGTCAGGTTGGGCATAGTTTTCATTCATCAGGGTGATGTAATAAAACACATCTTTTTGTTCGACCATCATCTCTCGCATACCTTGGTCAACGATGACCGCCATTTCGCAAGCGAAAGCTGGGTCATAGGCTTTGCAATTGGGAATGGTGGCTGCTACCAAATGGCTGGTGCCGTCTTGGTGCTGCAAGCCTTCGCCCCCCAAGGTGGTGCGCCCAGAGGTGGCGCCCAGTAAAAAGCCTCTGGCGCGTTGGTCTGCAGCGGCCCATATCGCGTCACCCACCCGCTGAAACCCAAACATGGAGTAATAAATGTAGAAGGGCAGCATGGCCAAGCCATGAACGCTGTAACTGGTGGCCGCGGCGGTCCAACTGGCGATGGCACCGGCTTCGCTGATGCCTTCTTCCAAAATTTGGCCGTCCATGGCTTCGCGGTAACTCAGCACCGAGCCAATGTCTTCAGGTTCGTACTTTTGCCCCACACTGGAATAAATCCCCACTTGTTTGAACAGATTTGCCATGCCAAAGGTACGAGCTTCGTCGGCCACGATAGGTACGATGCGTGCGCCAAGCTGCGGGTCTTTCATAAGATTGCCCAGCAAGCGCACAAAGGCCATGGTGGTCGACATCTCTTTGCCATCGGCTTGCACTGCGAAGTTCGCGAAGCTGCTTAAAGCTGGGACCGCAATGGTGTCGCAAGCGGTTTCACGCTTGGGCAAGTAGCCCCCCAATTGGTGACGCCGCGCATGCAGGTATTGCATCTCTGGGCTGTCGTCTTTCGGTTTGAAAAATGCCAGTTCTTTGGCTTGTTCGTCACTCAAAGGCAGATTGAAGCGGTTTCGAAACTCTAGGAGGGCCGTGTCGTCGAGTTTTTTCTGGCTGTGGGTGGTCATCTTGCCTTGACCTGCTTGGCCCATGCCATAGCCTTTTTTGGTGTGCGCCAAGATGACGGTGGGCTGGCCTTGGTGAACCGCTGCTGCCGCATAAGCCGCATGAATTTTGACCAAGTCATGGCCCCCACGCTTCAAGCGGTCGATTTGCTCATCGCTCAGGCCTTGAGCGAGCTGGGCCAGTTCTGGGTTTTGGCCAAAGAAGTTATCGCGGTTAAACCGCCCATCTTTGGCGGCGAAGGTTTGCATTTGCCCGTCCACCGTATTGGCAAAGGCGCGAACCAGCGCTTGCTGAGTGTCCCTTGCAAACAAGCCATCCCAGTCACTGCCCCAAATAAGTTTGACCACATTCCAGCCCGCACCTCGAAAGAGTTTTTCCAGTTCGTCAATGATGCGTCCGTTGCCGCGAACCGGTCCGTCCAAGCGCTGCAAATTGCAATTGACGACCCATACCAAGTTGTCTAATTTTTCGCGAGAGGCAAGCGTCAAGGCGCTCATGCTCTCGGGTTCGTCCATTTCGCCATCGCCAAACACGCCCCAGACTTTGCGCTGACTGCAGTCCAGCAGTTGCCGGTGAGACAGATAGCGCATGAACCGGGCGTGGTAGATGGAGCTGATGGGCCCCAGCCCCATCGAGCCTGTGGGGAACTGCCAAAAATCAGGCATCAACCAAGGGTGAGGGTAGCTTGACAGGCCACGAGCAACCGCTTTGGGTGCGCTGAGTTCTTGGCGGTAATGCGCCAAGTCTTGTTCATTGAGACGTCCTTCTAAAAAGGCGCGGGCATACACGCCAGGCGCACTGTGCGGTTGGAAAAACACCAAGTCGCCACCGTGTTGTTGACTGCGGGCATGAAAGAAATGGTTAAACCCCACCTCAAACAAATCGGCGGCACTGGCATAGCTGGCGATATGGCCACCCAGTTCTCCGTAGGCAGCGTTGGCCCTCGCCACCATCGCCAAGGCGTTCCAACGCATGAGTGAGGCGATTTTTTCTTCGATGGCCAAATCGCCAGGAAAGGGCGCTTGAACATCCACTGCAATGGTGTTGACATAGGGCGTGACCAATTCGGGTGACCAGTCCAATTGGTTTTGATGGGCAAGCGCGACCAATTGGTCTAACAAAAAACCAGCGCGTTCAGCGCCATGTTGCAGCACAACGGCGTTGAAAGCCTCCCGCCATTCGGCGGTTTCTTGTGGATCTTCATCCAAATTGGCAGGGGGCAGGGAGGTGTTGAATAGGCGTTTGTTCATGCTTGCCAATGTAGCCAGAACTCAGCCAAATTAATATCTTATATATAGTCAGTTTTTTTCATTTTAAAGCATAAAATATGTAAAAAATTATTTTAGGAGATATTTTATGTCTTTAGATTCGATGGATTACAAAATATTAAATCAGTTGCAGCAAGACAGCGCCATCACCAATGTCGAGTTGGCCAAAAGAGTTCACCTCTCGCCGTCGCCTTGTTTAAACAGGGTCAAGGCACTAGAGGCCTCGGGTGTGATTCAAAAATATGTGGCGCTGACCGAACCCAAGGCCTTGGGACTAGGTTTGAATGTTTTCATCTCCATCAGCTTGAAAGAGCAGTCCAAACAGACCTTGGGCGAATTTGAGAAACGCATAGCGGACCATGATGAGGTGATGGAGTGCTACCTCATGACAGGAGACTCCGATTATTTGATCCGTGTAGCCATTGCCGACATGGCGACCTTGGAAAAATTTATCTTGGAGCAACTCTCGCCCATACCAGGCGTCGAAAAAATTCGAAGCAGCTTTGCACTGAAGCAAGTTCGTTATAAAACCGCGTTACCCTTGAAGCCGACTGCATTTACTTCTTGACTTTGTCGATAGACTTTTTCAAATCAATGTATTCCTCGCATTGCAAGCCGCAAATTTTCTCTAAAGACGCAAGCAACTCTTTGGCTTTGTCAAGTTGCTTGGTTTGCACATAGGCTTGGCCAAGATACTCATGCGCCCCGCGGTGGTTGGGGTCAATGCGCAAGGCTTCCTTGTAGTTGAAGATGGCTTCTGGGTAGCGTTTGTTGTTGCGCAGACTAAAACCCAGTAAGTTGTAGCCATCTGCGTTGTTGGGGTTGGCTTTGACAAATTTTTCCAAGCTTGTGACGGCGGATCCCCAATCCTTTTTGGCGATCAAGGCTTTGGCCGACTCTAGGTCTGGCGGGGCATTGCCGTCAGAAACATCGGCAGCCAATGCAGCGCTGAAACAAATAAACAAGCTACAAAAAAGGGCAAGAAAAGTTTTCATTTGAGTCGCTCCAGGGGCAAAGGTGACAAGAATGCAGCAATTATGTCAAAACAAGGTCTGCCTTCGCCAAGGAGCAGCAATGGAAATAGCGATAATTCCCAGAATTCAGAATTCAGGACTTGAGGAGCACACCATGAAACTTACGCAAGCGCAGCACGAGCAATTTGACAAAGAGGGCTATTTGTTTTTCCCTGGTTTGTTTAACCCCGAAGAGACACGTGTCATGGTGGAAGAAGTTCCACGACTGTACAGCCGCCGTGAAGCTTTCAATGTGCGTGAAAAGGGCAAGGACGCGGTTCGCACCAATTTTGCTGCGCACCTTTACAGCGAGCCTTTTGCAAAATTAGCCCGACACCCCCGCATGATCGACCCTGTCGAGGACCTGTTTGGTGAAAAGCTTTACATGCACCAGTTCAAAATCAACGGCAAGATGGCTTTTGAAGGCGATGTGTGGCAATGGCACCAAGACTACGGTACTTGGCTTAACGATGACATGATGCCCACCGAACGGGCTATGAACGTTGCCATTTTTTTGGACGATGTGAATGAATTCAACGGCCCCTTGATGTTCATTCCAGGTAGCCACAAAAAAGGCGTGATCGATGCCAAGCACGACTTAACCACCACCAGCTACCCCTTGTGGACCGTCGACAACGACCTCATCAGCCAATTGGTCGATCGTGCTGGCGGAAAGCGTGGCGGCATCGTCAGCCCCACGGGTCCTGCCGGTTCCATGATTTTGTTTCACAGCTGCTTGGTCCATGCTTCTGCCAGTAATTTGTCACCTTGGAATCGTGTCAGCGTTTACCTCAGTTTGTGCGCGGTCAGCAACCATATTCGCCGCCACAAGCGCCCAGAATTCATCGCCCATCGTGACTTCACCCCCATCGAGTGCTTGCCCGATGACTGCTTGTCAAAGTCTTACCCCGTGGATTTGCCATGGGCCAATGGCTTGCCCGCCAGTGCTTTGGTGACCACCGACGTTCCATTTGACCAAACCAAAGAAGCTGCATGAGTTTGCACCATCAACTGCAGCAGCGTGAGAGAGACAACAATCCCATACGGGTTGCGCTGATTGGCGCGGGAAAGTTTGGCGCCATGTACTTGGCCCAAGTTCCGCGAACCCCTGGTGTGCATTTGGCTGGCATTGCAGATTTATCCCTTGCGAGCGCCAAAGCCAATTTGGCCCGTGTGGGTTGGCCCGAGCATCAATCGCAGGCCAAGTCCTTGGACGAGGCATTCAAGCAAAGACAGACTTTCCTCTCAGAGGATTGGCGCTCGCTGGTAAGTGACCCGCGTATCGATGTGGTGGTGGAATGCACCGGCAACCCCATCGCTGCGGTAGAGCACTGCCTCGCTGCCTTCGAGCATGGTAAGCATGTGGTCAATGTCACGGTGGAAGCGGATGCGTTTTGTGGCCCTTTGCTTGCGAAAAAAGCAGCCCTTGCTGGTGTGGTGTATTCCTTGGCTTTTGGCGATCAGCCCGCCCTTATTTGTGATTTGGTGGATTGGGCGCGTACCTGCGGTTTCCCTGTCGTAGCGGCGGGTCGAGGCCACAAATGGCTGCCACATTTTTGTGAGTCCACGCCCGACACTGTTTGGGCCAACTACGGACTGACCCCTGAGCAAGCCAGTCGTGGCGGCTTGAACCCCAAAATGTTCAACAGTTTTTTAGATGGCTCCAAGCCCTCTATCGAAAGCACGGCTGTGGCCAATGCCACGGGTTTAAGTGTGCCCAGCAATGGACTGCTCTACCCGCCTGCCAGCGTGGAAGATATTCCCTTTGTCACCCGTCCCATCAGCGAGGGTGGTGTGCTTGAGCAAAAAGGCATGGTGGAAGTTATTTCCTCCCTAGAAGCCAATGGTCGCGTTATCCCGTATGACATTCGCATGGGCGTATGGGTCACCGTGGAAGCCGAGACCGATTACATCAAGCATTGTTTTGAAGAGTACAACGCCCATACCGATCCCACGGGACGCTATTTCACTTTGTACAAACGCTGGCATTTGATCGGCCTCGAGGTGGGCATGTCGGTGGCCAGTGTAGCCTTGCGTGGTGAGCCCACGGGTGTGGCCCAAAGCTGGAATGCTGATGTGGTCGCCACTGCCAAGCGAGACCTGCAGGCGGGAGAAACATTGGACGGTGAGGGCGGCTACACCGTGTGGGGCAAGTTATTGCCCGCCACTACCTCGGCCAGCATGGGTGGGCTGCCATTGGGCTTGGCGCACCAAGTGAAATTGGTCCGTTCAGTTAAAAAAGGCCAATCGCTTTGCTGGGATGATGTGGCGATGGACACCACCTTACCCGCCTACCGCATCAGAATGGAAATGCAAAAAATGTTTGCTGCCTAAGCAGTTCTTAAGAAGATTTTTTCTTCACCTCGGAGCGCAATACCTTCATCAGTAGCATCCATTCGCCGCCGTTTTGAACCGTGAAGGTGAATTTTTCGTTCATACCATTGTTCATTTGAATTTCATGCCAGTTGGCAAACAATGACAAACCTCTAATTCGTTTGGCACTCTCGGTGAAAGAAATCTCGATATGGATAAAAGAGATGTCTTCATTGCTGTCAAAAGATTTGAAATACAAGCCGTCTGACAGCAAATACAAAACCCCCGTGGCAAGTGTGAAGCGATTTGACGTGTTAGCGGGACCATAGGCAATGATGGTTTTATTGATGAGTTCAACTGGAATGCTTTGCTGAATAATTTGTTGTGTATCGTGGGTTTTATAAAAGGCAAAGGCTAAGCCGAGTCCAATAGCCACCCATGCGTAAAGTGCATTGCCCGTGAAGAGGAAAATGGCCAAAGCCACAAGCAAAAACGGGGTGGATAAATCCAGACGCATCTCCCATGGGCCACGCGAGATCAGCAGCGAACTGTTGTCCAGGGTGTTTGCCAAAATGAGCGGCGAAATATTGGGTTTTTCGTTTTGCACATGCGGCAGTTGCGAACCGCAGTTTTGGCAAAAAACATTTTCGCTAGGGTTGATGAAATAGCAACTGGTGCAAATCATGGGGCGCTTTCAGAATTTGCGTGCATCAATGAGATTTGTCTTTGGCTGGAGATTGCTGCTTATCCGCAGCGCCCTGTTTGTCTGCTGGGGCACTCTTGTTTGTAGGGTCACCATGCGCATCGGCAGGGGTAGCCCCGTGTGTGTCGGTTGCAGCCCCATGGGCGGCGCTGTCGTGCTTGGCCTCAGCATCTGTTTTGGCGGGTTCGTGCGACAAGAAGTTATAGATAGCCAATGAACTCAGCACCACAGTCAAACCGCACAAAAGCCCAATGACAAAAATCATGAAGCTGCCGCCATCGCTGTCACTGTCTGAAGAAGAGCTGGACTTGGCGGAAGTTTTCTCGGCCGTTTTTTTCTGTAAAGCTTGAAGCTGGGCTTTCAGCTCGCTCATGCCAGCAGCTAAAGCACCCATGTTTTTTTCCAAACTTTGCTGAGCTGCTTGGTGGTAAGCGTCCACGCGTTTCTCAAGGTGCTCAATGACCTCATGATGGTCGTCTTTGAGACTTTCATTGTTTTGCGCCATGCTTTGCGCTAGCAATTTGTGAATCTCGATTTTTTGTTTCTCAAGTTGAAGCTTGAACTCATCTGGCATACGTTGCGAATGCTGTTGCGCTTCATTTTGGGAAAGCAGCGCGGCCAATTGGGTGAGTTGACTTTGCAAGCTGGTTTGCTGCTGCGCGACTTGGCTCACCAAGGGCTCTAGCGGGTCGGGCTGGGCTTGCTGATGGTTTTGTTGCTGCGAGGTGAGCGAAATGAAGTCCAGCAACAGGGAATGTTTTTCGAGTGTTTTCTTGATCTCTTGTTGGGTTTGTTCAAGCGCTTTGAGTTTGTCAGGTTCAATGCTTGGTACCACCTCTTTATTTGCAGCAACGGGCTCAGGCTTGCTTTCTGTTGTCGATTCAGCCGCAGACGGCGGGTCAATTTGACTGGGCTTGGGAGGCAACTCAAGGTCGATATCACGCATATCCGCCATGTGTTCAGGCGGACTGAGTGTGAAACTCATTTCATCAACAGGTTTGACTTCAACAGGGGCTAGGGTTGGTTCGCTAGAAGTTTCATTGAGGTAGGGTGCCTCAGCTGGCTTGGCGATGCGTGTGACGGGCGCACCGCACTTGCCACAAAACTTGGCGGTGATTGAGATAGGTTTTCCACATGCAACGCAATCCATAGCTTTACCTAGTTAGTTTCTTCTGATGTGTAAATTCGGCAAGGTGAATACTTGCCGGTGCTGGCTTGGTTTTCTTCACAGTCTTTCCTTGCAATTTCTTCGGCTTTTCCTTGGCTTTTGTCAGTGACAGCGCCGGCGCAGTAAGCGGTTTCGCCATCAAAACTGTAAACAAAAGCACGGAAGGGCTTGTTTGGGTCGTTTTCTCGCATGAAGCTTTCAAACAGTTTTTTGCATTTTCCTAGAAGTGGCGGGCGATACAAATTCGCCAGAGGCGCAGGCTCTGCTCTGCCTGCAGGCTTGTCACCCATAGCCACAGAATCAGCAAGAAGGACATCTTGGGGAGAAGGCTTGTCTTCTGGGTTGTCGGTTGGTTCATCTGACAGCGACTGTGCATGGGTTTGGTCAGGCGCCCCGTGCAAATCAACGGCTTGCATGCCAAGATGTTCAGGCTTCGAAAAGGAACGCGAATAGATGAACAAGGGGATATTGATTGATGTCATCAATATCACCATGATCAGGTATTTGGTCATTCCTTTGGTGGTCATTTGTCAAAAAATCCAATAGTTACGAGAGTTTGTTAGCAAAACTTGTTCCACTTTAATCGGTTTGAAGGTCATTGACTTGAGGCCACGGCAGAGCATGGATTGCCTGAAAAACTTGAAGTGTATTATTTAGCATTCAAAAAAACAAAAAAAATGTATTTTTATGAGGCTATGGTTTATCGAGTGTGTTTTTGTCATTAGAATCATTTTTAAGCATGAAAAAATTCTCTTTCATTAACCCAAAGGTATGAAATGGCTGAAACATCCCCATCTGCAAGCAGTTTGATCATTGGAGAAGGTGTCACTTTTGTTGGCACCATCACCGCGCCTGGGCGGGCCACGGTCAACGGCGTTGTTTCGGGTGAAATCACTGTTCACGATTTACACATCGGCGCCCAAGGCAGTGTGTCAGGTAGCATTGACGCCCACACCATTGATGTCCATGGCGTTTTGGCTCAGCATGTTGTTTGCCATCAGCACATCATGATTCACCGCGATGGTTCGGTTTCGGGCAAACTCGATTACGCTGAAATTGAAATTGAACGCGGCGGTCAATTCATGGGCCAAATGACACAGCACGATGCCAATCAAGTCAAGTCAACGGCAGACCTCAGCAAGCCCCTGACAAAAGCCTGATTTCCTCAGCTTAGGGGGCTTTCCCCTAGGGCGGTTATACCCTCACAGTGCTATGA